>JACCDJ010797963.1_pt1 | contig 16730 bp, 16 predicted proteins | sample 7444481 | NCBI WGS metagenome assembly JACCDJ01 (sample SAMN15323435, study PRJNA562643) | freshwater metagenome | isolation source: river surface water | place: USA:Blue River Watershed | collected 2017-08-15 | reverse complement strand
CCCACCACGGTACCATAGGTATCCACCATGTACTCATCGACATAAGGACGGATATAATCCAACCAAAGTTGTTGGCCGGGAGACTCGAATCCTGTGGGTGATGCGTTATTCAAATAGGTTTCCAAAAAGTTCATGCTCGTTTCTGAGTAGAAAGATTTCTTTTTGGTTGTTGTAGTTTTGGTTTTCTTTGCCATGTGATTTTCTATTGTTGATCAAAATTAGCATGAGATGAGTGAGAACCTTTCTTTAACCGATAAACCTTTGAACAATGATGCGGTGAACAATTCAAGCCGCAGGGAATTGATAAAGACGGAAGATGGTTCTTATACTTTTTGGATTCCAGATGTGGATGAGACCTATCATTCACGACATGGTGCAGAACAAGAGAGCAGACATGTGTTCATTGATCAAGGGCTCAATGCCCTTCAAGTTTCCAGTGAAATTCATGTTTTAGAAGTGGGACTGGGAACTGGGTTGAATGCATTGCTCACCCTTGAAGAAGCGGGAGCACGAAAAATTGTATACACGGCATTGGAGCCATTTCCATTGGGCATGGCAGAGGTGGAGGCATTGGTGGATGCACAGCAGAATCTCTCAAGAAAGGAATGGATGAGGTGGGTTCATGCTTTGCCTTTTGGTACAACAGAAGAATGGGAAGCGAATTTTGTTTTGGAAAAGAGAATTCAAGGCATACAGGACATTGAATCCGTGATGCGTTATGATGTGATTTATTTTGACGCCTTTGGTCCGCGGGTGGCACCAGCCTTGTGGGAAGCAACTGTTCTCCAGAAGTGTTACGATATTTTGAAGCCCGGGGGTATTTGGGTCAGTTATTGTGCCAAAGGAGAGGTGAGAAGAAACTTGCAGCAAGCGGGATTTGTGACAGAAAGACTGGCTGGGCCTCCAGGAAAACGCGAGATGCTAAGGGCCAAGAAGAATTGCATCTGAACAAAGATTGATTGGGGAAGACAAAAAAAGGGATCATTTCGATCCCTTTTTCAGTGAGCGTTTTACGCAAATATTTTTATTCGTAACGAATTTGAATCAATCCATTGCTGATGGACATGGTTGCGCCTGTATTGGATTTGAGTGTTCCCGTAAATGTACCGCGGATATAAGCATCTGCAGTGGCGGGAGCATCAAATTTGGTCAATGTAAACGTTCCAGAGGCACCGTTGATCAGAGTTGAATAGACCACACCATTGTTGGTATACGCAATTTGATCGGTTGTACTTGGGTTCATTGAAATAACTGTACCTGTCAACCATCCAGCAGCGGGTTCAGCACACTTGATGTTTAACATTTGACTGGTCAAGGTGGTTCCGGTAACGTCAAAGCTATATCCACTGAATGTTTTGATGAAACTCAAAGAGGTGAAGGCCGAAGCTCCAGCACTCCAATCCAAGATAGAATCGCAATAAGGACAAGTGCTTCCTCCGCAGTCGGTCCAGAACTCGTTGCCATCTGTCACACCGTTGGTGCAGTTTCCATCGGTTGCGCAGGGGCTGCACATGGAGCCACCGCAATCGATTCCCACCTCATTGCCATTCATGATTTCATCAATACAAGTTGGGCAGATTTGGCAGTTTCCAGTGTAGATATCACCCAAGTTGTAATAATTGTTTCCGTCTACATCCACAAAGGCCGTATCATCACAATCGATTTGGGTTTCGTTTCCGTTTAACAAGCCGTCACCGCAAAGGTCTGCGCAGGGACCGCAACTGGTTCCACCACAGTCTACTCCGGTCTCATCGCCACCCATTTCCAAGCTGTCTTGAATACCGTTGGCGCATGGGTCACAAGCGCCACATTCTCCTCCACAGTCCAACCAAGTTTCTCCCAAATCGGGTTGGAAAATACCGTCAATACAGTGGTCACATTCTTCGCAAGGACCGCCACAGTCGATCATCTGCTCGTTGTTGTTGAGTATGCCGTCAAAACAATTGGCGGGAATTTTATTCTCAGGATTGGGGCAGCCCGTTAATAATAATAACGAGACCATCGCTGAAACGAATAAAGAGAAATAATGCGTTGTTTTCATTTCTTAATTTGGCTTTCGGTTGTGCAATATACTAAAAAAGACCTCAACGGGAATGAATAGGTTGCAAATCCTGACGAAATATGTGTTTGTTATGCAAGATTTGTTCCTTTGAAGGGAATGGGTCACCTTTGCCCAATGATATGGAATAGAAGACAGACAGGGTTCTCGGAAGCGTTGAATGGTAATCCTTTGACCAGATTGCTTGCCGCTCGGGGAGTTGATCAATGGGAAGTATTTTCCAATCCTTTGGGCTTGTCGGAGCATGATCCATTTTTAATGAAGGACATGGATCAGGCAGTGGCTTTATTGTTGGATCATTTGGATAGGGGTTCTAAGATTTTGGTATTCGGTGATTATGACGTCGATGGCACTTGCTCGGTTGCCTTGGTGATGTCGGTGCTGAAACAAGCGGATGCGAATTGTGTATCTTATATTCCCGATCGATACGAGGAAGGTTATGGTTTTTCGGAGACAGGCGCCCATTGGGCAATTCAAGAAGGAGTTAATTTGATCATTACCTTGGATTGCGGTACCAAAGATGGACCTCGCATTGCGCATTGCCGTCATGCAGGAATTGATGTGATTGTTTGTGACCACCATGAACCCGATATTTTACCTGCCGCCAATGCGGTTTTGAATCCCAAGAGAAAAGATTGTTCCTATCCCTTTCAGGGTTTAAGTGGTTGTGCCGTGGGATACAAGTTGATGCAGGCTTGTGCACAGACCAAGGGTTGGCCGATGGAATGGGTGAGCGCCACCATTGATTTGGTGGCCGTGGCTGCGTGTGCGGATATCGTTCCGATGATGGATGAGAACAGGGCGATGGTGGCCAAGGGATTGCAAATGATGCAGCAGAATATGCGTCCCGGCCTCAAAGGATTAATCGCTTTTTCAGGCGCCAAAGACCGTGCATGGTCTGTGAGTGATATTGTTTTCCTGTTGGCCCCGCGCATCAATGCTGCGGGCAGGATTGCTTCAGGAAATGCTGCTGTATCCTTGCTGTTGGCCAAAGATCCTGCTGAGGTGACCAGCATGGCTGCTCAGATTGAAGAGTACAACAAATCAAGGAGAAGCATCGATCAAAATGTTACCGCTGAGGCTTTGGAAAAATGGGACAGCGATCCCTTTAATGCCGACGCTTTTGTGAATGTGCTTTGGGACGAGAGTTGGTTAAAGGGAGTGATTGGTATCGTGGCGTCTCGTGTATTAGAGAAACATTATCGCCCAACCATTGTATTCACCAAGAGCCATGACCTTTGGGCGGGCAGTGCCCGTTCGATTGAAGGAGTGGATATCTATGCTGCATTGGAAGCGTGCAAAGAGGAGTTGGTACAGTTTGGTGGACACACCATGGCCGCAGGAATGAGTTTAAAGGAAGAAAATCTATTGACTTTTAGAACAAAGTTCAATGAGGTGGTTCGGGAATCACTGAATGGCGTTCGCCCGGTTCCTGTTGTATTGTATGACATCGAATTGGAAATGCACGAAGTGAATATCGATTGGGTTAAGGCATTGAATGGATTTGCCCCTTGTGGTCCAGACAACATGGCTCCTGTATTTTTGTTGCGGGGATTGACCAACGCCTTTCCTCCACGGCAAATTGGCGGCGATGGCAAGCACTTGAAGTGTGCTTTCCGACAAGGCAATAACGGCAAATATTTGGACGCCATCGGTTTCAATATGGCCCAAGAAATCGACATGATTTTGGCCGGACCGGTGGATGTGTTGTGCGCCTTAGAAATCAATGAATACAACGGCAGGATATCGGTTCAAATGAATTTGAAAGGAATTCGACCCACACAATCGTAGTATCTTTGACCCATGGAAAATCGTACTGAGTTAGATAGCCTTGGTGAGTTTGAATTGATCAATCACCTTACGCAATATTTTGTTCCGCAGCATGAAACTACTTTGAAAGGGGTAGGGGACGATGCAGCCGTGATTGCTACAGGTGGTGTAACCGATCAAGTGATAACGACGGATTTGTTGGTGGAGGGCGTTCATTTTGATTTGATGTATACACCATTGAAACATTTGGGATACAAAGCCATAGCTGTTAATGTGAGCGATGTCTGCGCCATGAATGCCATTCCAAAATATGTAACCGTTAGTTTTGCAGTGAGCAATCGTTTTTCATTGGAGGCCATTGAGGAGCTTTACGCGGGGATGCAAATTGCTTGTGAGAAATATGGCGTAGATTTAATTGGAGGAGACACCTCTACTGCCCTGCATGGCATGACCCTGTCCATAACGGCCATTGGAGAGGTACTTCCCGAAAATGTGGCTTACCGTTCAGGAGCCAAGTTGAATGATTTGTTGGTGGTCACGGGAGATTTGGGCGCAGCTTATTTGGGACTGCAAGTATTGGAGCGAGAGAAAGAAGTGTATAAGGCCACTCCTTCGATTCAACCTGAGCTTACCGGATTTGATTATGTGCTACAAAGACAATTGAAACCTGAAGCCAGGGTGGATGCCATTCAGTTTTTGTCGGACTTGAAAGTAGTGCCGACATCGATGATTGATATTTCCGATGGCTTGTCTTCTGAAATCATGCATTTGTGCACGCAAAGTGGATTGGGTTGCGATTTATATGAATCCAAAATACCGGTTTCACCTGAGGTACAACAAGCGGCAGAGGAGTTCAACTTGGACGCTACTACTTGCGCCTTGAATGGTGGAGAGGATTATGAATTGTTGTTCACCATTGCCCAATCGGATTACGAAAAAATCAAGGGCAGTCCTCATTTCACGGTCATCGGTCACATGACAGAACAAGTCAGTGGTCCACGCATCATTACACGGGGCAATGAGGCCATTCCCTTGCGCGCGCAAGGTTGGAAGGCGTTCAATGCGTAATGGGCAATACCTCAGCTACTGTAAAGAATGAACCTGTCACGAGAACCAGGTCATTTGTTTGCGCTTGTTTTTTCGCTGCAGTATAGGCAGCCGCTACGCTATCAAAGACTTGGCCATTGAGATTTTTAGATTGTGCTTTAAGACAAAGCTCTGTTGCGTCCATACCCCTGGGGATATTGGCTTTGCAAAAATAATATTGCGCTGTTGGTGGGAACAGCGAGAGAATATTTTCCACATCTTTGTCATTGACCATGCCCAAAACAATGTGAAGGTTCTGGTGTGGTATTTGGGCAATCTCTGAAAAAACAAATCTTAATCCGTCTTCATTGTGCCCCACATCCACAATGGTTTTTGGATTTTCAGAAAGGGTTTGAAAACGACCGCTGATTCCAGTATTATGAATAACATCTGCAAATCCTTGTCGGATGTGTTCTGTGGTCAATCCAGGAATTTGTTTTTTTAGCGATTCCAATGCAGTTAATGCGGTGGATTTGTTTTCTTCTTGACAAGAACCACTCAAAGGGCTATCATAGGTGGAGCGCACTGCTGCTGTCTCGAAAGCAATACCGAGTTCAGAAGCCTTGTTTTTAAATACAACCAATGCTTCATCACGCATAGGGCCAAAGGTTGCTGAAATGTTTGGTTTAAGGATACCCGCTTTTTCTTGTGCTATTTTTGGAATGGTATCACCTAGGAACTGCATGTGATCCTTTGAAACATTGGTGATGACGCAATGGATGGGTGAAATGACATTGGTGCTGTCTAGACGTCCACCCATTCCCACTTCAATCACGGCATAATCTACCTGCTCATGATGAAAGTAATCCATGGCCATGGCAAAGGTGAGTTCGAAGAACGATGGTTGAAGATCGCTGTTATTCCATGCTTTGTATTTGACAACAAAATCGGAAATGAAGTTCTCCTCAATCCACTGACCATTGATTTTGATTCTTTCCCTAAAATCGATCAAATGAGGACTGGTATAGAGTCCAACTTTTAATCCTGCGCATTGTAAACTAGACGCTATCAATGATGAAGTTGACCCCTTTCCGTTCGTCCCACCGACATGAATGGTTTTGATTTTTTTTTCGGGATGATTCAGCCAGGCGCAGAGTGCAAGGGTGTTGTCTAAGGAAGGCTTATAAGCTGCAGCCCCGACGCGGTGAAACATGGGAAGTTGCTCAAATAGAAATTGAAGCGCTTCGGAGTAGGTCATTTGAGCTTGAACGTAATCACAATGGAACCCACTTGCTTTTTGCTATCGGCAAGGGTTGTGAATCGGGCTTTTTTAGCAGCCTCAATGGCTAGTTCAGAGAGTTGTTTGAAGCCTTCTGCGGATACTTTTGATTGGACAGGGTCAACGGTTGCACTGGTCACTTTTCCTTCACTGTCTACAGTAATGTTCAGGTAAATGGTTCCGGCAAAATCAGGTTTCTTCTCAAGACTAGGTGCTGACTTCATTCCTCTGCCTTTCAAACTCCATTTTCCCTCTCCACCTGATCCGCCGAACATGCCTTTGCCTCCAAGCGCTCCATCAGGATTACCCTCGATTCCGCCTCCACCAGGAGTGCCACCGGCTGATGTATTCTTTCCTTTGTCAAATAAGTTATTGATTTTACTCTTCTGTGCGTTTTGTTGCTGCTCTTGGGCAGAGGGTTGAGGATTGGGATCGGCGTTGGTATTGTTGGTTTCAGTGGGAGTATCGTCACCTTGGGCAGTGACAGTAGATTGTGCATCGTCGATGATCTCATTCACATCACCACTTGCCGCTTCCATCGCCGCACTTTCTGCACCCAAATCGACGTACTCTCCTTCGCCTGGTTCAAAATCGCCCAAAGCCGCAAGGCTTATGCTTTCATATTGAATGGGTTCAATGGGTGGTAATTTGGTACAACTTCGCATGCCCATGATGAGCAACCCAAAAAGGATGCTGTGAAAAATCAATGTGCCGACAAAAGGTGCGTACTTCTGAATCATTACTCTGCCTTGGGTGTTTGTGTTGCAATTACGGGTTCACAGTGCAGTACCTTCAAAGTTGAAAATAGTTCAATGGTCTCTCCGGTGGGGACATCGCGATCCACATTGAGAATGACCGTGCGCTTTTCTTGGGGTCTTCCAAAGAAATAGCTTTGCAAACGATCTTTGAGCTGATCTTTTTGGATCACTTCATTGTTCAATGAATACACCAAATCTTTGGTGATGGTGACCGTGGTACTTCCCACAGAGGGTTGACCCGTGCTGGTTTTCGGAAGATTCACGGCCTCTCCGTTCACCGCCAACGTGCTGGCGATGATGAAGAAGATCAACAGCATGAAGATGATATCGGACAGCGCCGACATTGCAGGTTCTACATGAACCTTATTTTTCCTTCCAAAATCCATATTGATTAGTGGGTTGGTTCTTCAAGGATATCCAAAAACTCAATGGCATGGGCCTCCATTTTGTTAACGACTTTGTTGATTCTTGAAATCATTAAGTTGTAACCAATGTGCGCAATCATGAATACAATCAAACCCACAGCTGAAGAAATCATTTTTAAATACAATCCCTCTGAAACTGTGCTGATTTGAAGGGATCCTGCTTCTGCAATGTCTTTGAAAATGGTGATTACTCCGAAGACAGTACCCAGGAATCCAAACACAGGCGCAACACCTGCGATCGTGGCCAAGACGATAACGTTCTTTTCCAATTTAGCGGTTTCCTGCTTTCCAACATTCTCGATGGCTTTCTTGATGTCATTCACAGGTTTTCCAATTCTGCTCAATCCTTTGTGGATGATGTTGCCCTCGGGTGTATCCATGTTTTTGGCCAAATCTTTGGCCATGTCAATTTTTCCGGCGTAAATGAAATCTTTGATTTTAGGAAGGAAATTGGCTTCACCTTTCAAGGCTCTTTTCGTAGCAATCCATCTGTCGATGATGATGTACACACTCAAAACGCTCATGAACAATTGTGGCACGTAAATGTACCAGCCAGTGGCCAATTGATGCAAAAGCGTTTCAGCGATTGTCGTGTTGTGTGGCGCAGTAGCATCGGGAAGATTTACTGCAGCTTGTAGAAAAATGGAAGTCAAAATCATGTTCGTTCTTTTATGCTGAACGAAGATGAGTGGTTTTTGGTATGTACTTTAAAAATATTCCAAGAGTTATTCAACGCGATTGGTTGAAACTATACATGCATGAGAACGTAGACCAATCCACCACTGAGGTATCCGATCAATGCCCATAGGCTAATTTTTTTGAGGTACCATCCAAAGTCGATTTTTTCTAGTCCCATCACGGCAACCCCTGCGGCAGAACCAATGATCAAGATGCTCCCCCCCGTTCCCGCACAATAGGCCAAGAATTCCCAGAATACACCGTCTTGCACAAAGTAATTGGTCCATGCATCTGCCCCCATCTCTGTGATGGGATACATGCCAATGGATGCGGCAACCAATGGAACATTGTCAATGATGGCGCTCAGTATTCCAATAGTCATGTTGATGGTATATGGATTATTCAGTTGTTCTTTAAGCCAAATGGCAGCGTTGGAAAGTAGTCCAATTTCTTGCAGAGCACCAACAGCGAGTAAGATTCCCAAAAAGAAAAGGATGGAAGGCATGTCGATTTTGCGCAAGGCATGCAATGCCGTGAATCGCGATTTCTCTTCATCCAATTTTCGCCCGTGCATGAGGTCGGTGGCCATCCATAAAACGCCAAGACTGAGCATGATCCCCATGAAAGGGGGGAGGTGGGTCAGTTGCTTGAAAATGGGAACAGCCAATAATCCACCCAATCCAAGAATCAAGGCCACGTTTTGTTCTTTCCGAGCTACGGGTGCGTTGGTTGTGCTGGTGCTACCTTCAATATCTCCTTTGAGTTGAATGGACAAAATGGTCAAAGGAACCAATAGGCAAATCAAACTGGGAATGATTAACTGTGTTATCACGCTGCCGCTTGTAATTTGTCCGCCGATCCAAAGCATGGTGGTGGTGACGTCTCCAATGGGCGACCACGCTCCCCCTGCATTGGCCGCAATAACAACAATACCGGCAAACAACCATCGGGTGGGTTGATCGGGTATAAGCTTGCGCAATAGACTAATCATAACAATGGCTGTGGTCAAATTATCCAATGCCGCTGACAGGAAAAAGGTGAGCAAGGCAATGACCCAAAGCAAACGACTTTTCTTTCTGGTCGTGATGCGGTCAGTTATCAATTTAAAACCATCATGCGCATCAATGATCTCCACGATGGTCATTGCGCCCATCAGGAACAAAAGAATGCCTGATATTTCTTCAATGTGATGCGCCAAGCGCTCTGAAAAAAAATGATTCTTACCCATGGTTGTAATATCAGACAACCAATGGGGTAGGGGGTCAACATATCCTGTTACCATTAGCGCCCAGCATGCTACGCCAATGAACAGCGCAGTGGCGGCTTTGTCAATTTTTATATTGTGCTCAGTGGCAATGAGAATGTATCCCATTAAGAAAACAAAAAGGATGATACTGGTCATTGTTGTGGTTTTGTAGTCTTTAAAAACATGTTGACTTGCTGGCGCTTTCCCATCTCCATAACTTCTACCAATTTCTGAATGGGCAAGCCTTTGTCCATTTGCAGGGATACGGCTGTGGTGGAATCTTTTTGATGCAACAATTCTAGTTTGCGTTCCAAATCTTCTGGCGAACAGGGCTTGTTTTCAAAGTACAATTGCTCATTGCCATCCATGGCCACCTGTACGTTCTGCTTGGCCTCTTTGGCTTTGTTTTCTTTTGATTCGGGCAATAAGACCTTGAGCACATTGGGGTGGGCCATTGTGGACAAAATCAAAAAGAAAAGCAAAAGAAAAAACATGATGTCATTCAGGGAATGTGTACTCACCTCTGCACCATGCTTCTGGCGGCGGTTGATTTTCATGTTACAATTGACTTTCTTTTTGCGCCAATTTCACCAACAATGCATGCTCTTGAATGCCACGCGTGAACTTGTCTATTTTTTGCTGAAAAATATGATAAGCAGAGAAGGCGATGATTCCAACTACCAACCCGCCTGCGGATGAAACCATTTTTTGATACAAACCTTCTGAAATGACAGCGATGCTGATGTCTTGCGAAACCGAGATGTCAAAAAAGATGGTGATGACGCCAATGATGGTTCCAATAAATCCAAGCAATGGTGCTATGCCGGCAATGAGGCTCAAAGAAGAAAGGCCTTTTTCATAATGCGCAATTTCAATGTTGGTAGCGTCGGAAAGCAACTGATCCACCTCTTCAATGTTTTGACTGCTTCCGGCATGAATGAAAATTCTGCCCCAAGAACCCTTTACCGTTGTGCACAATTGTGATGCGCCATGGTTCTCACCCGTTCGCAACAACTCAATGTGTCTTCTGCTTTTTTCGGCAGGTGCAACGTTTTGCTGATTGAAGTATAAGAATCTTTCAATCAACAAATAAATGGTGTACACCAAGAGAATTCCGAGCGGAATCATTACCCAGCCGCCCTTCACGATGAGACCAAGCACATCGATGGCCGGTTTTTCAGAAACTTGTAAAATGATCATGTTGTAAAGGAAAGAAAAAAAATCAACGCTCAAAGGCAATTTTAGAAACGTTTTTAACGTCTCCTTGCGCATCACCGGCAGAGATGATGTATACACCTGGGGCGGGTCGGTTCCCCGTGTTGTCTTTTCCATCCCAGACACAACGACCACCCTCACTGGAACCGGCAAACAGCAATCTACCCGCGATGTCCGTGACGCGGACCTCACTCTGATACGCTAAACCCTGAATAGAAATGAGACCCTCATAGTCCTTTGGAACCGGGTTGGGGTAGGCGTAAAGCTTTTCCATTTTGTTGTCAAAATTGGTCGCGTCGCCCGTATAGGCGATGAGTCCACGGTCTGTGGCAAAAAAGATTTGTCCATTGGCTTGGTTGATTCCAATGTCGTAGATGTTGTTGGAGGGTAGAGGAGTATTGTCCTTGGTATAATGGGCCAGTTGGGTCAATCCATCAGGACTAAATCGATACACGCCATTGTTCTGGGTGGCCATCCATTTGTTGTTGCCACCATCAATCTCGATGTTATTAATGGCCTCTGTTTCCAATAATATCTGGACGTTTCCATCCTGTGTGATGAGTATTTGTTCTGCATCAAAATTTTCGTCGGTGAAGATGGCCTCTTGGTTGTAAAAAATAGCAACGCCTTTGATGGTGCCCAGCCAGATACTGCCATCCAAATCTTCAGTAATGGAATAAATATCCTTGGTGGGCAATCCTCCCTGACCTTCTTTGTCAATCAGCAATTTGTAGGTGTCATCGTCTTTATTGTCTATGGTTCCGTTGTAATTCAAGGCCAAAATTCCTTTACCCCGAACAATGGCATACACATAACCTGATTGAGAATGAAAAACTTGTTCAATGATGTCGGATTTGGATACCAATGGACTAAAATTGAACGGAACAAAGCGTTTGTCTTTGGTGTAAGCGACAATAGGGTTTTCGGAAAAGCTGTTGGCGATCCAAGCGTTTCCATCCAAATCGAATTGGACACTTCCCACCGCCGTCCAATTCGAAGCGGTATCAATGGAAGATTGCAATGGATTATTGCCAGTGGCTGAATTGAAAACATTGATTTTTCCTTCTGCATTTCTTTCCACCAGCCCCTCTTCCCAGCTGCCGAATAAAATGTGTTGTTGATCAGTAGGATCCACTGCGACGTCTACTACATCGAATACACCATCGCCAAAGGTGTTTGCTCCACTTCCAAAGCTTTCGTTGATCCAAGTGTTCTGCACGTATGCAGATTGAAAACAATAAGTGTAGGTATTTCCCCACCAAGGAAATACATTGCCTGTAGCCAACCATACATGGTCATTGTAAGGGTTGACTTTGCGCATGGTGTTCGAAAATGGACCTACCGGTGTGTGCAATCGCTCAGTCCCATCAGCTGCTCTGGAGCATAAGCCATATATACCGTTGCCAATCCAAATTTTTTCGTTGGAGTCGATGATGACTTGTTGGGGTGAAAGGAATAACCAATCGTTTTGGTTGTCTTCAAAGACCATCTCTCCATTGGTGTTGTAAACAAGATAGCGATCGTTTAAGCTGATGGTGATATGTGTTTCATCGCACCAAATGGATTGAGGGGCATTGGTGGAATTGATATTCGCCAGGGGTTCCCAACTGTTTTGATTCAAGTCGCCTTTCCAAAGCGTAAAATTTCCTTGTTCTTCAAGGATGAAATAAACATATGAACCGTAACTGGTGACGGATTGAATGTTTGCATTGCCGCTAGAATAACTTAAATCCCAATTTTGAAAATTTGCAAGGAATGGATTGCTGCTGTCAATGGACAATATTTTTTTTGACCCAACCGCATATCGCTTTTGATTGAACTGAAAACTATGCAGTACTGGTTCTGCAACGCCATTTTCTCCAAGCAAGGCGGTATTTTTGATTTCGTACTCTTCTAAATTCAATACCAGTAATCCGATTCCAGTAGAGAGATAAGCCAAGTTGTCTTCAATGTCAATGTGTTCGATGGCCTTGTTTCCGATGATATTGCTGAGCTTGAAATCGGGAACATTGATGGTGCCGCTCTTTAGGAGCAAATCAATGTTTCCATTTTGATACCCCAAAACAATGGTGTTGTTTTTAGCGATGAAAGCAATGGATGTGGGTGCTACATCATTCAATCCGTTGGTTTTACTGATTTTTTGAAAACTCTGATCCGCTGCGTTGTAAATGACAATGCCATTTTCCGATAATCCAATCACTTCATTGGATTGCCCAAAGGCCAGCTTTTTGATGTTGTTGTAACTGAACAAATCTGTCCATAGGCCAACCTGTTGCGCATGGTTATTCATCGCAATCAGGCTGAGTAAGGCAAACAAAAATCTTTTCAAAACTATACGTTCAATTTTCTTAGTGCGATATCAAACGCAGATGCGGTGATATTATTTTTTGAAGCGTTGATTTGATGTATTTCTTTGAGAGCGTTTCCGATGATTTGATAAGTATCCTCAAATATTGCAGCATCGTCGATGGTGCTCAAATCGCTACTCATGAGATAGGCAAAGACACGCGCCATTCCACAGTTGGCGATGAAATCGGGGATGATGGATACTTTTTGGTCTGCCATTTGCGCGATGGGTCCGAAGAAAATTTCTTGATCGGCAAAAGGAACATTGGCACCGCAGGCGATCACTTCCAAACCGTGTTGAATCAATTGATCCACTTGGTCCTGAGTAACCAATCTTGAGGCTGCACATGGCAGAAACACTTCAGCACCCATGGACCAAATTTTTTGGTTGATTTCATCAAAAGAAATCATTTGATCACTCACCAACTGATTGCCTTGTCTATTCAAAAACAATTGGGTAATGGCATCAAAGCTCAATCCTTGTGCATCCATGATTCCTCCATTGCGGTCAATAATTCCCACCACCTTGGCCCCGGCTTGGGCCGCGTAGAAAGCTGCTGCAGCCCCAACATTGCCCCATCCTTGAACGATGACGCGCTTTCCTGCAATCGAACCGCCCCAGATTTGATAATATTGTTCAACACTCTTGCTCACACCATATCCGGTGATCATGTCGGCCACTTTGTATCCCATTTCCAATGAAGGCGTGTATCGGGCATCATTTAAAACTTTGATAACCCCTCTGCGCAATTGTCCAATGCGGATGATTTTTTGGGCTTCGCTGGGATTGAAATGCCCATTGAAAACACCCTCTTGGGGATGCCAAACACCATTTTGTTCGGTGATGGGAATGACCTCATGAATTTCATCTACATTCAAATCTCCACCGGTACCATAGTAAGATTTTAGCAGGGGCTTCACTGCTGCATACCACCTCTCCAATACTCCCTGTTTTCTGGGGTCGGCGGGATCAAAGTTGATTCCACTTTTTGCACCCCCAATGGCCGGACCGCTTACACTAAACTTGATCTCCATGGTCTTGGCCAAAGATTCTACCTCTCTTTTATCCAATCCTTTGCGCATGCGGGTTCCACCGCCTGCTGCTCCGCCTCGGAGCGAGTTGATGACTACCCAGCCTTCTGCTTCGGTTTCGCCATCCTTCCAATGAAAAACAATTTCTGGTTGCTTGTTTTCGTATGCCTTTAATTTTTCAATCATCATCATGGCGTAAAGATAATCGTTGAATCCGCTATATTTGAACACGAACGACAGATTATGGACGCATTGAAAAAAAATATACCGCAACTTTTAATTGGTTTAAGTGTCATCATCACAGCATACATCTTGGGGAATGCCATACAAAACCGCAACCGTCATGAGGATGCGATAGCCGTGACGGGCAAAGCGGAGAAGACATTTACTTCCGATTTGATCGTATGGCGAGGTCAATATTCGCGCTATGCGCCCACCTTAAAAGAAGCCTACGACGCACTCAATACGGATACCAAATTGTTGGAGGAATACCTCACCTCGAAGGGAATGAAGAAAGAAGATTTGGTATTTTCTGCGGTTGAAATTGAAAAAGTATACCGAACAGAAACGGATCGAGATGGCAATTCTACTTCCTACTTCAATGGATACACCCTTTCACAAGAAGTGAAGATTGAGTCCAAGCAAGTGGATAAAGTGGAGGCCCTTTCCAGAGAGGTCACTGAACTCATCAACAAAGGACTTGAATTGAATTCCATGCGTCCAGAATACTATTACACACAATTGGCCGCATTGAAAATTGAGATGATTGCAGAGGCGACGAAAGACGCAACGCTTCGCGCCCAGAAAATTGCCGAGGAATCTGGTTGCGCTTTGGGTGTGTTAAAGAACGGAGACATGGGTGTTTTTCAAATTGTAGCACCCAACTCGTCAGAAGATGAATACTCTTGGGGCGGTTCTTTCAACACGAGCTCGAAGGAGAAGTCGGCCAGCATTACCATGTCGTTGCGTTTCAGCGTGGAGGACTGATGTTTTGGCGTGATGCTATCCGGTTTTTACGGGCCGTCACTTTCAAAAAGTGTTGGAATGCCTTGTTGGTCTATGTAGGTTTTTATTTGCGAAAATCCCATCATCCTGCGCTGCCCATAAGCCTGAGTATTGAACCCACCACGGCATGCAATCTCGGCTGTCCAGAATGTCCTTCGGGTTTAAAAGAATTTTCTCGACCTACAGGCAACATCAAATTAGAAGAATTTAAATCATGGGTTTCAACGTGGAGTGAATTTGTATTTCATATCAATTTCTATTTTCAAGGAGAACCGTTTATTCATCCTCAATTGTTGCAAATGGTGAACTTGGCCCATCAAAAAAAAATATACACCGCCATTTCTACCAATGCCCATTTTATGGGGGAGAAAACGGTTGCTGACATCATTGAAAGCGGATTGGATCGAATCATCATTAGCCTAGATGGTTTTACGCAAGAAGTTTATGAGCAGTATCGGGTGAATGGGAAAGTGGATGAAGTAAAGCAAGCAGTAAAACGATTGGTAGACGAGAAGAAGCGCAGGGGTGTGAGTCATCCCCATGTCATTGTGCAGACCATTGTGGTTAAACCCAATGAGCATGAGGTGGATGAGATTAAACGATGGGCCAATGAAATTGGGGTGGATGAGGTTAAGTGGAAGACAGCGCAATTGTATCATCCATCTGATGATCATCCTTTGATGCCCCAACACGAAAAGTACCGACGTTATCGAAAGAATGCCGATGGGAAGTGGGAAATCAAAAGTCGATTGGACAACCATTGCTGGCGGTTGTGGTCGTCCTGTGTCATCACTTGGGATGGGAAAATCGTCCCATGTTGTTTTGATAAAGATGCTGCCCATCCGATGGGCAGTTTGCGCGAGCAGTCTTTTCATGAAATATGGAACAATGAAAATTACCGCTCCTTCAGGGGCCAACTTTTGAAAAGCCGAAAGAGCATTGACATTTGCTCCAATTGTTCGGAAGGAACCAAAGTTTGGGTGTAGTTTTGCAGCATGATCATCATTGGAGAGACCTTAGTTAGCGAAGATATTTTTGAGGAACAATTTGTGTGCGATTTGAACGCATGCAAAGGCGCTTGTTGCGTAGAAGGCAGCAGTGGTGCTCCACTGACGATTGAAGAAGTAGATGAGTTGGAAAAGTTTTGGCCGTTGGTCAAACCGTACCTCCCTGCCGAGCACATTGCGGTGGTTGAGGAAAAAGGTTTTGTAGTGGTGGATGACGATGAAGAACTGACCACCCCTTTATACGGTGATCATGGTGCCTGCGCTTTTGTATTTTATGACCAAAAGGGCATTGCAAAATGCGGATATGAAAAAGCTTTTTTGGATGGAAAAACGACATGGAAAAAACCAATCAGTTGCCATCTCTACCCCATCCGAACCAATGAGCTCAAAGAATATACGGGAGTGAATTTTCACCGGTGGGGAATTTGTGAGCCAGCATGTGAATGTGGTTCAAAATTGAAGGTTCCCGTATTTCGCTTTCTCAAAGAGCCCTTGATCAGAAAATTTGGATCAGCTTGGTTTGAAGAAGCTGAGTTGGTGTATGACGCGCTGCAGCGTGAGAACGATTAACCATAGGCTGTTCAAACCTCTTTATCATCCATGTCCTTCAACGGTCATCTTTGGTGCAATTTTGTTACCATGCGGATCGTGTCATTTTTGTTGTTTATTTTAGTGAGCATCCACGTTCAGGGACAATGGAATGTGCGAACATGGCCTACCGATCATTTGGGCTTTTCTGCCTTATGGAATGGAGGGAAAGCCACAGCCATTTCTTCATTTGTTGTTGCGTCCAAGCAAGAAACATGGAAGTCCAATGTTGAGTGGAAATCTTTTGTTTTAAAAGACAATCAGTTTTCAGCAGAAAGTGAAGGAGAAAAATGGAT
>JACCDJ010715697.1_pt1 | contig 16732 bp, 14 predicted proteins | sample 7444481 | NCBI WGS metagenome assembly JACCDJ01 (sample SAMN15323435, study PRJNA562643) | freshwater metagenome | isolation source: river surface water | place: USA:Blue River Watershed | collected 2017-08-15 | reverse complement strand
GTAATGCGGACCACTGCCACAAGAACCATGGAGATGGACGATGATCTGCGTAGCCTCATCAATCTTTCCGTGCTGATGCAGTTGGTGAAGATAGGCTCTCAGTTCTGCGATTTTTTCGTTTTTAGTGTCACCCTCTAGCATCTCGACATACAAAACTTCCATCGGAACGCCTGACGTGCGCGCCTGAATTTTCAGCTTCTCCGAAATCTCCTGAAACGCCGTGTCACGGGTCGTGATGCAAAACACATCCAAGGCCCGGGGATTCCTTCGATTACGAGCCGTGTTTTCTGCTACTTGAGCACTACTCGTGGCAGGATCCCGAACAGACCCGGAAAAATGATCGAACGGTGATAACAACGATGGAATAGACATGATGCCCCGTGCAATGGAAAGGTTGTCTGGAACCAGTCTCGCTGCGCAGAACTACAGGGCAGCACAGCGCAGGTAACACCATTGCGACGCATAGCAGTGCCGATGACGCCAGCTGCCAGCTACCTGCCGCGACAGGTACTCAGCATTGTCGAATGACTGGAGGCTGAACAATAGTGCATATGCGCTATTGTTCCCGGCAAGCTTTTTTGATCAGACGCGGGATTTTGTGACAAGCAACACTGCCAGCAGACTCTGCAGCAGATAAATGACGCTGGCCAGGCCATGCAGCAACCCAAACCGCGCGCGCATCGCCTCATCCATCACCCCGCCCGCCTGCGCAGCCGCGGCCCGTATTTCAGCCATGAAAGGCTGCAGGCCGAAATAACCGACCAGCACACACAACAGCATGCCAATCACGAGGCGCGTACAAGCATTTCGGGAGGGAAGATAAGGGTCGGCCCGAAAAATCGTCAGCAGCAACACGCCGCAGACCAGTGACAGCCAGGCTTCGGCACGAAACAAGGTACCGGCGATGGTGCCGGCCAGGATACGATCTTGCAGGGTGATGAAGAACAGCGGCGCCGCCAGGTAGCCAACTGTCCAGAGGCTGCCGGCCCACAGCGTGACCAGCAGCGTTCGTGCGAGATTCAGCAGGTAAGCTCGCACGACGGGTAAAACTCAGATGTACTTGACTTCGATGATCTCGTACCCGCGCACGCCGCCGGGTGCCTGCACCTCGACCTCATCGCCCGCGTACTTGCCGATCAGCGCACGCGCGATCGGCGAGCTGATCGAGATCTTCGATTGCTTGAGGTCGGCTTCGTCATCGCCAACGATCTGGTACGTCACGTTGTCGCCAGATTCCAGGTCTTCCAACGTGACGGTCGCCGCGAACACCACACGACCATCGGCGTCCAAGAGCTTGGGATCGATGATCTGCGCTGCAGATAATTTACCCTCTAGCTCGGCAATACGGCCTTCAATGAAGCTCTGGCGCTCCTTGGCCGCGTCGTACTCGGCGTTCTCGGACAGATCGCCCTGCGCGCGCGCCTCAGAAATGGCATTGATGACGGCTGGCCGCTCGACATGTTTCAGGCGCTGCAGCTCGTCCTTCAGCAATTGCGCGCCATGGACGGTAATGGGTACGGTACTCATCATGTTTTCTTTGGCAAGTTGAAAAACACAGAGGCTGCGGATAGCTCGCAGCCTCTGTGCATGACCTCAATCGTCGAAGTGTAAACCAAATTACTGCAGCGACGCGTGCATGCCCTGCAAATCATACACATGCAGCTCGTTCAGGTGCGCCATACCCTCGACGGCGGCCTCGGCACCGGCAATCGTGGTGTAGGTAGTCACCCGTGCTGCCAGCGCCGAGGTACGAATAGTGCGCGAGTCATTGATCGCGTTGCGCTTTTCTTCGACCGTGTTGATGACCAGCGCGATCTCATCGTTCTTGATCATGTCCACGATATGCGGACGGCCCTCGGCGACCTTGTTCACGGTCTCCACGGGCACGCCGGCGGCCGCAATCGCCGATGCCGTGCCCTTGGTCGCCACCACGGTAAAGCCAATCTTCACCAGATGATGCGCGATATCGACGGCACGTGGTTTGTCGCTGTTTTTCACGGACAGGAAAACCTTGCCTGATTTCGGCAGACGCACGCTCGCACCGAGCTGCGACTTCACGAAAGCCTCGCCAAAGGTTCGGCCGACACCCATCACCTCGCCAGTGGATTTCATTTCGGGGCCAAGAATGGTGTCCACGCCAGGGAATTTCACAAACGGGAACACCGCTTCTTTCACGCTGAAATACGGCGGCTCGACTTCCTTGGCGATACCCTGGCTGTCCAGTGACTGACCCACCATACAGCGCGCAGCGATTTTTGCCAGCTGCAAACCGGTGGCCTTTGACACATACGGCACGGTACGTGAGGCACGCGGGTTCACTTCCAGCACATAGACCACGTCCTCTGTCTTGCCATTGACTTCCTGCTGCTGAATGGCGAACTGCACATTCATCAGACCGACCACGTTGAGGCCCTTGGCCATTTGTGCGGTCTGATGCTTGAGCTTCTCGATGGTCTCTTTCGCGAGTGAGTGAGGAGGCAGCGAACAGGCCGAGTCGCCCGAGTGCACACCCGCCTGCTCGATATGCTCCATCACGCCACCGATGAAGGTGCGCTTGCCATCGGACAGGCAATCCACATCGACTTCGATCGCATCGTTCAAGAAGCGGTCGAGCAGCACTGGAGAGTCATTGGATACTTTTACCGCTTCGCGCATGTAGCGCTCAAGATCGCGCTGCTCGTGGACGATTTCCATCGCACGACCCCCAAGAACATAGGAAGGACGTACCACCAGCGGATACCCGATCTCTTGCGCGAGTCGCAGCGCTTCTTCTTCATTACGCGCGGTGCGGTTCGGCGGCTGACGCAAGCCCAGTTCGTTCAGGAGTTTCTGGAAACGTTCTCGGTCTTCTGCCGCATCGATCATGTCGGGCGAGGTGCCGATGATGGGCACGCCATTCGCTTCCAGATCGAGTGCCAGCTTCAGCGGCGTCTGACCGCCATACTGAACGATCACGCCGACGGGTTTCTCCTTGTCGACGATCTCGAGCACATCTTCCAAGGTCAATGGTTCAAAGTACAAACGATCCGAAGTGTCGTAGTCGGTAGAGACAGTTTCGGGGTTGCAGTTAACCATGATGGTTTCGTAACCATCTTCGCGCATGGCGAAGGCGGCATGCACGCAGCAATAGTCGAATTCGATACCCTGACCGATACGGTTTGGTCCACCGCCCAGCACCATGATCTTCTTGCGCGCGGTCGGATGCGACTCACATTCTTCTTCATAGGTCGAGTACATGTAGGCGGTACCTGTGGCGAACTCACCCGCGCAGGTATCGACGCGCTTGTAGACCGGGCGCACATTCAGCATGCGGCGCAATTTGCGGATCTCTCGGTCTTCGACCTTCAGCAATTTGGCGAGCCGGCGATCGGAAAAACCTTTGCGTTTCAGTGCCAGCAGGGTCTCCTTGTCCAGCGCGGCCACCGTTTGTTTTTCCAGCCACAGCTCGATATCGACGATCTCTTTGATCTGCACGAGGAACCAGGGATCGATCTTGGTCAGCTGATGGACTTCTTCCAGCGTGAAGCCCTGCGCGAAGGCATCACCCACATACCAGATGCGCTCTGGGCCCGGCTCACCCAGTTCTTCTTCGATGGTCTCTCGGTCAGTGGTTTTTTCATTCATACCATCGACGCCGACTTCCAGCCCACGCAGCGCCTTCTGGAAGGATTCTTGAAAAGTGCGACCGATTGCCATCACCTCACCGACCGATTTCATCTGGGTAGTCAGGTGGCTGTCGGCGGTGGGGAATTTTTCAAACGCGAAGCGCGGGATCTTGGTGACGACATAATCAATCGACGGCTCGAACGACGCTGGCGTCACACCGCCTGTGATCTCATTGCGTAACTCATCGAGTGTGAAACCGACAGCCAGTTTCGCTGCGACTTTCGCAATCGGGAAACCGGTTGCCTTGGATGCCAGCGCCGAGGACCGTGATACGCGCGGATTCATCTCAATGACGATCATGCGACCATCTTTCGGATTGATGGCGAACTGCACGTTCGAGCCACCGGTATCGACTCCGATTTCACGTAGCACTGCCAGCGACGCGTTACGCATGATCTGGTATTCCTTGTCCGTCAGCGTTTGTGCGGGTGCGACGGTGATGGAGTCGCCGGTGTGCACGCCCATCGGATCCAGATTTTCAATCGAGCAGACGATGATGCAGTTGTCGTTGCGGTCGCGGACGACCTCCATCTCGTATTCTTTCCAGCCGAGCAGCGACTCTTCGATCAGCAATTCGTTGGTCGGCGAAGCTTCGAGACCGCGCTTGCAGATCGCCTCGAATTCTTCAGCGTTGTACGCAATGCCGCCACCCGAGCCGCCCATCGTGAAGGACGGTCGAATAATGGTCGGAAAACCAACCTGCTTTTGCACGGTCCATGCCTCATCCATCGAGTGCGCAATACCAGAGCGCGCAGAGCCGAGACCGATCTTGGTCATCGCCTCTTTGAACTTCTGACGATCTTCTGCCTTGTCGATCGCCTCGGGTGTGGCGCCGATCAGCTCGCACTTGTATTTGTCCAGCACGCCGTTGCGCCACAGGTCGAGTGCACAGTTGAGCGCAGTCTGTCCGCCCATGGTGGGCAGGATCGCATCGGGGTGTTCCTTGTCGATGATGCGCTCGACCACTTGCCAGGTAATTGGCTCGATGTAAGTGACATCGGCCATCTCCGGGTCGGTCATGATGGTCGCCGGGTTGCTGTTGACGAGAATGACCTTGTAGCCCTCTTCGCGCAATGCCTTGCAAGCCTGTGCGCCGGAGTAATCGAATTCACAGGCCTGGCCGATGACGATCGGGCCAGCGCCGATGATAAGGATGCTCTTGATGTCGGTGCGCTTAGCCATGTTTGTGTTTCTCCATCATCGCCACGAAGCGATCGAACAAAGGAGCAATGTCATGCGGTCCGGGCGATGCCTCGGGATGACCCTGGAAGCAGAACGCTGGACGGTCGGTGCGCTCGAATCCTTGCAGCGAGCCGTCGAACAAAGAGACGTGAGTCACGCGGCAGTTGGATGGAAGCGTGGCGGGATCGACCGCAAAACCATGGTTCTGCGAGGTGATCATCACCTTTTTGGTGTCGAGGTCTTGCACTGGATGGTTCGCGCCATGGTGGCCGAATTTCATCTTGATGGTTTTGGCACCTGAGGCCAGCGCCATAATTTGATGACCGAGGCAGATACCAAAGGTCGGCAAGCCTTTGTCGATCAGTTCGCGCGATGCAGCGATCGCATAATCGCAGGGCTGTGGATCGCCGGGGCCGTTCGACAGGAAGATCCCATCTGGATTCAGCGCCAGCGCATCGGCGGCGGTAGATTGCGCAGGCAGTACGGTAACTTTGCAGCCGCGCTGCGCCAGCATGCGCAGGATGTTGTACTTCACGCCGTAGTCGAAGGCGACCACGTGGAATCTGGGCGAGGTCTGCTTGCCGTAGCCCTTGCCCAACTCCCACTCAGTCTCGGTCCATTCGTAGGGCGACCGGGTGGATACCACCTTGGCGAGATCCATGCCGGACAGTCCGGGGAAAGATCGCGCAAATTCCAGCGCCGTGCCCTCACTAGCGTCCTCGCCCGCCACGATAGCCCCGTTCTGGGCACCTTTCTCACGCAGCAGGCGAGTCAGCTTGCGGGTATCGATGTCGGCGATCGCGACGATGCTTTGGGATTTGAGGTACTCCGGCAGGCTTTGCGTCGCGCGGAAATTCGACATCACCAGCGGCAGATCGCGAATGATCAGGCCGGCGGCATGAATCTGGCCGGATTCAACATCCTCCGGGTTCACGCCAGTGTTGCCAATGTGGGGGTAAGTCAGGGTAACGAGCTGGCGGCTGTAGCTGGGGTCGGTCAGGATCTCCTGATATCCCGTCATTGCCGTATTAAAAACAACTTCGCCGCTAGTCTTGCCGGCGGCGCCAATGGAAATTCCTCTGAAAACCGTGCCATCCGCGAGCGCGAGGATGGCCGGGTGCGAATTGGCCGTTGAGAATAGCGGCAAAGGTAACTCCTGGGTTGTTACCGCCGCAGCTGGATCCTGGTGTTCGTTTACCGGCTTACGCGCATTGCGGGCGAGCGGAATCCGGACGTGCCAAGATGGTGTGGAAGGTGGTTTGCGCGGGCGGCGGGGTCAATTGGTTAAACCTTTCAATTATACCGCGAAGCACCAATCCCGGGCAACTGAAGGCCCGGCGCCGCCCAACGACGAAGTGTCGACTTACAGACTAATCACAGGCCGAGCGCCGCGATGCCTGCCTTGGCAATCTGAGCGTCTTCGTTGGATTTCACGCCTGAAACACCGACCGCGCCCACACAGTCTCCGCCAGCCATGATCGGCACGCCGCCCTCGAGCAGTCCATCGATGTTCGGTGCTGACAAGAAAGAATAGCGGCCATTGTTGATCACGTCTTCGTAGATCTTGGTCTCGCGCTGGCCCAGCGCCGCGGTGCGTGCCTTGGATGGCGCAATGGAGGCGGATACCGGCGCCGCACCATCGAGGCGCTGCAGCGAGAGCAGGTTGCCGCCGTCATCAACGATCGCAATCGTCACCGCCCATTTATTGGCGAGGGCCTCCGCCTCGGCGGCTGCGGCGATTTTCTTCACATCCGCGAATGTCAGTGCCTGTTTGGACCGCATGCTGGTACTCCCCTGTTCTAAAAAAAGGCTGGATTGTACGACAACTTATTTGCAGGCGAAGGCGGCGGCGTCAGCTTGCCCTGGGGGGCAATTCCTGGTGAACGATTTTTGACATCCGACAGGTCATCGCTTACATTGCGGCAGTCTTACTTGCCAAAATGAAGCCCTTGTCCAAATTACAATACCGTCGCCGACTCACCCGTTGGGGTGCCCTCCCGCTGATCGCGGTGCTGGTGGCGGCCGTGTCGCTTTCGACCTCGGCGCCGGCGATCGCGGCTGATGCGGATGAGCCGAATTTCATTTTCAGCACGTTATCCAGCTTTACCGACAAGGCGGCCAGGTTGGCGCTCGAGGCCATGTCACTGGTCGGCATTCACTACCGCCGTGGCGGCAATACCCCAGAGAACGGCCTCGACTGCAGCGGGCTGGTGCGTTATGTGTTCCGGGAGGCGCACGGCACCGAGCTGCCGCGAACATCTTTTGAAATCAGCAAGATGGGCGAGACCGTCGAAAAACAAGACTTGCAGCCGGGCGATCTGGTGTTCTTCAACACACTGCGCCGCGCGTTCTCCCACGTGGGCATCTACCTCGGCGACAACAAGTTCATTCACGCGCCCTCTTCCGGCGGCGCGGTGCGCATCGAGAGCATGGATCTGGCTTATTGGAAGGCGCGCTTCAATGGCGCGCGCCGCATCGAGACGGCTGACGGCAAAGACGCCAGCGCGCGCTGAACTGCTGCGGTAACGTTCAATGGCCCCGCCGGGCTTTCAGTTTTTGACGTAGCTCGTTCAGCACGGCCAGCGCCGCTTTTTCGCCTGCGATGATCGCCGTGCCCCGGCCATTGAAATCATTGCCCTTCATCGTCGCCAGCTCGGGGCGAATCACGACATCGGCCTGCTTCAGCTCATACTGATTCAGGCTCTGGCCCATGATGGCGAAAGTCTGCAGCAATATCTCGAAAGTCGATGACGCCGGTTGGGCGTCGGGTTGCGCCGAAATATTCACCGCAATCACAAAATCCGCACCCATCTTGCGCGCAAAACTCACGGGCACGGGCGACACCAGTCCTCCGTCGACATAGTCGATATGGTTGATTCTGACTGGCTGAAACACGCCCGGGACGGCTGACGACGCACGCACTGCCGCGCCGGTGTTCCCTCGCCTGAACAGAATGGGCTGCCCGGATTTCAGATCGGTCGCCACCGCGCCGAACTGCAATTTGAGTTTTTCAATCGGCTGCTGGTGCACCGCGCGGTTCACGAACTGCTGCAAGCCCTCGCCTTTGAGCACGCCAGAGGAATTAGAGAAGAACGGCACTGACCAGTCGGAGATCGCCGCCTCATCCATCTCCATCGCCAGTTTTTGCAAAGCGCTGCCATTATTGCCAGCGGCGTACAAGGCGCCCACCAGACTACCTGCGCTAGTGCCAGCGACAATCTCAGGATAAATGCCGTTCGCCTCGAGCACTTTGATGACGCCGATATGCGCAAAACCACGAGCCGCGCCACCACCGAGGGCAAGGGCTATTCTTAGGGGCTTTGCTGCAGGAACGGGAGCAGGCCCCGGCGCGGGCAACGCAGTGACAGGTGGCTCCGGTTTGCTGTCAACGGCTCTCGGCTCGCTGTCTGCGGGCGCGCGAGAAGTCTCAGGCGCCGGCGTTTCTGCACCGGGAGCCGTCTTCGGCGGCGCAGTGGGAACGGTCTGGCAACCGGACAAGACAAGCAGGCTCAGAAGCCAGCCGTGAAAAAGGCGCATGGTGGGCTGCCGCTGGTTAAGTGCGGGATGAAGGACGAGAGATATTGTAGCGGATCAATTTTCTCTAAAGCCTTTGACCGACGCCTGAGAATCAACCAAGCAGCGCTCACCGAAAAAGCGCCAAGCAAACCCATCAGACCATCATCGATCAGTTCGACGCGTGTCGAACGAGATCCTGGATGCAGTGCCTCGAAAAACTCCCTAGGCAGCGAGACATGATCCTTTAACCAGCGCTCAGTCAAAGACCGAGACAGATTGAAACGGAGCCCAAGGAGATGTACGCCGCCATCGCCCCGGCCCTGATACTGCGCCAAGGTCCCGAGAAGTTCAGAGGGAGCGGCCGGGACGGTCCCACCCCGGCAGTCGCGCTGGTATCCCCAGGCTCATCCGCTCTGCGTGGACAGAAATTCGGTATTTGCGTTGGCAGACACCGATCGATGAGCAATGATCCGTAGCGTTCACAAAAAAACGCCCCAGTGGGGCGTTAAAGCATCCTTGACGGATCGGAGATTACTTTGGCTGTGTGACACATAGCTCGCAGCATCAGCGGTGGCTTTGCTTTCGAGGATAGATAGCACTACAGTTCGAAGTGTTACGATTGTCGGTGATCTTTTTTTCAGCTTCATGACAAGGCCCGCACGGCACGAGCAGTGATCCAGCCCATCGCTGCGAAGTCACGCGAATGTCATGCTGATGACTTACTATTAACTTTTTTGGCCATGCGCCGGAACGTTTGAAAACACATGCTGGCTGCAGTTGATCTCGGTTCGAACAGTTTTCGTTTGCATATTGGTCACTATGATGGTGAGCGCATCAGGATACTGAGCACTGCACGCGAACCCGTCCGTCTGGGCGCCGGGCTCGACCGAAGAGGTAATCTGACCGCTGCCGCGATGGACACCGCGCTGGCCTGCCTCCACCGTTTTGGCGAAATACTGCGATCGCAGCCGCTTACAGCGGTTCGTGTGGTGGGTACCAACACCCTTAGGATCGCGAAGAACCGGGATGCTTTTCTCCCGCTCGCGGAAAAAGCGATCGGGTTTCCGATCGAGATCATCTCTGGCGAAGAAGAAGGCCGCCTGATCTATCTTGGGGTGGCCAGTTCGCTGGACGAGCCCAATGAGCGTCGACTGGTGATCGATATTGGCGGCGGCTCAACGGAGCTTGTGCTCGGCCAAGGCAACGAGATCGAGCATGTCGAATCATTCAGTATCGGCACGGTCAAGACCGCATCGGAATTTTTCCCGGATGAGAAAATCACCGAACCGGCATTCGCCAATGCCGTGCTCCATGCGCGCAGCGTATTCGAAGATCAGCTCGATGAATTTCATCCCCGGCTGTGGACCGTCGCCTTGGGTTCCTCCGGAACCGTGCGCACACTTGCTGATCTGATAGAGGCCAACTATGTCGGGGATGGCACTCTTTCATTGAAGAGCCTGCGGGCATTGAGGGATTATCTCCTCTACTGCGGCCGTATCAGCAAGATAGATTTAGAGGGCATCAAGCCTGAGCGGATCGCTGTCGTCTTGGGCGGCCTGCCAGTGCTGATAGGGCTATGTGAAGAACTCGGCATCAAGGAACTACAGCCTGTCGAGGCTGGACTGCGCATGGGCGTGCTGTGGGATCTGCATCTACGCCAGAGCAGCCGCGACCGGCGGCGAGACTCGGTAAAAGAATTCTCCAAAAAATTCGGTGTGAACCAGTCACGTGCGAACAAGGTAAAACAAAACACCCTGCTTCTTCATGCGCAACTGCAGCCCGAAAGTGATTACTATGACCGGCTGCTGGGGTGGGCAGCCTGCCTGCACGAAGTAGGGATGTCGGTCTCGCACAGTGGTTTTCACAAACACGGCGCCTATCTGGTGCTGCATGCGGATCTACCCGGCTTCACAAAACAGGAGCAGCACATACTCAGTATTCTGCTGCTGGCGCAAAAAGGAAATCTGCGCAAAGTATCCGAGGCAATCGCACTGCCTGATCTAGCCAAGGCGATACTGGCTCTCCGGCTGGGTATCCTGTTCAGCCATTCCCGGATCGACCTCAATGAGCACACGCTTCGACTAAAGCTACGGCAGAAGATAGACCTCGACCTGCCTGCTCAGATCGTCCGAAAGCATCCAACGCTGACCCACTGGCTGACCAAAGAAGAAGCCGCGTGGGCTGAACTGGACATTCCCATGACAATCAGGAGTCACTGAGGGACCGATCCGTTGTCTGCACTCAGAATAGACGTGCAGGCGTGAATCTGAGCCCGAACGACAGCCAGCGACTGGTGTTTTTGCCGCCAGCGCTTTGTCCAACGGTGGTGTCGATCTGCAGTAGCTGCGGGATCAGCGAAAAACGGCCGCCCGCCTGCCAATAGGTATTCGGATAACTATCGCCAAACGCTTCGGCCATCCAGGTGATGCGCTCACTGGTGTTCCACTCTGCACCCACCCCCCAGGTCGCCAGATTCCTGCTGGTGATATGCTCCCGCAACCATCCCGTGTTCAGATGCATGACCAGCGCGTTATCCGCCAGCGACACGGAAACCGGAACGTACGCATAGGTATTGCCCATCAAATTGGGGCCGGGATTCACAGCCGGATGCCGTACCGTGCCCGCGGCCACGCCGACACCCACCTCATTGGTCTCCAACTTGCGCAGCAGTGTCTTTACCTGAAATATGTAGTCGCTGTTCGCGCTCAGCGCCTGATCGTCATACAGTGCCTGACCGCCACCTACCGTCAGTTCAAGATTACCGCCGGGATTACAGGCGGGCAGTGCCCAGAATTCAGTGCTGTCGCGATACACCCGAGTCCAGGTCTCGAGCTGACAGCTCCCCGCCGTCGTCAGTCGGGCATCATCGGTAACGAAGGGTCGGGCGCTCCACGCCGTGCCCGCCGGCATCGCGATCAGCATCGCTAGAAAAAATGACCTACATTGCATATTTACATAATAGACGCAGAATATGGCCCATCGGTGACAGCGCGGCCTGGGGTTCATCATCGTTTAACATTCGTCTGATCTGATACGCGAACCAACCATTGCACGGAGCTGTCAATGACCCAAGTGCCCAAGCTGTCCGGCGATACACCTGAAAATACCGAGAATATCTCATCCAATCCCGAATTCAGCCAGATACTGTCAGCGCGACTGTCACGCCGCGATCTGCTCAAAGGCTCTTTCGGTACTGCTGCCTCACTCTACCTTGGCGGCAGCAGCCTGCTGCTGACGCCGGCAGGAGATGCAAAAGCCACCGCGCGACGGCTGAAGCTCAATTTCACCGCAGTGCCGAAGAGCACGGCCGACAAGGTCTCACTCGCCACCGGATATTCTTATCGGATCGTTCTGCAGACCGGTGACCCGCTCGCCGCCGATGTACCCGATTACGCGAATGATGGCTCCGACGAGGCGGAGAGCTTTCACCGTCGCGCCGGTGATCATAACGATGGCATGTTTTTCTTCGGCATGAACAAAAGCGGCAGCTGGAATCCCACTGTATCTGAGCAAGGCCTGCTCTGCGTGAATCATGAAAATGTGACTGCGGCTTTCCTGCATCCGACCGGACAGAGCGTCGTGAATGACAAGCGCACGGTCAGTGGCGAGGTACTGAAAGAAATGCTGGCGATGGGCGTGTCCATCGTCGAGGTCAGAAAAAGCCCGAAAGGTTTCGAGGTGAATCGCGGATCGCGTTTCAACCGCCGTATCACGACGCTGACTGAGATGGACATCACCGGCCCGGCAGCGCGCAGCCCGATGATGATCACGAAATATTCGGCCGACGGAAGCCGCACTCGCGGGACACTCAACAATTGCTCTAACGGGCATACCCCCTGGGGCACTTATCTGACCTGCGAAGAGAACTGGGCGTTCTTCTTCAGCCGCTCCTCCGCTGACGATAGCAAGCGAACTGCCAAAGAACTGACTGCATTCAAGCGCTATGGCATCGGCGCAAAAGGGACGTATCAGTGGGCCACCGTGCAGCCGGACACCGAGGACAACCGCTTTGGTCGCTGGGACGCCTCCATCAAGGGAAGCTCCAAGGATGGCAGCGATGACTACCGGAATGAACCAAACACCTTCGGCTGGGTCGTCGAGATCGATCCATTCAACCCGCAATCCGCCCCGAGAAAGCGCACCGCGCTGGGACGTTTCGCGCACGAAGGCGCGTGGCCGGGACTGGTGATCCCCGGTCAGCCGCTGGTCTGGTACATGGGTTGCGACTCACGCCACGAATACATTTACAAATATGTGTCGAATACGGTCTGGGACCCGCGAGATATCGGACGCGGCTTCGTCGCAGGCGACAAGTATCTGAATGACGGCAAGCTGTATGTCGCTCGCTTCAACGCCGACGGCAGCGGCGACTGGCTGGAGCTCAAGCATGGTCAGAACGGGCTGGACCGCGCAAATACCTCCTACAGCTTTGCGGACCAGGCAGATGTACTGATCAATGCGCGCCTCGCTGCGGATACGCTGGGTGCTACCAAGATGGACCGCCCCGAATGGGGCGCGGTCAATCCGGCCAATGGAGAGGTGTACATGACCCTCACCTACAATCCTTCGCGGGCGCTGGATAAAGTCGATGCAGCGAATCCGCGTTTCTACAATGATCCGAAGAACGGTGTGGCGCAGAAAGGCAATGCCAACGGTCATATCATCCGCTGGGCAGAAAAGGATGGCAAGGGATCGGCCACGCGCTTTCAGTGGGACGTGTTTTTGTTTGCTGCGCGATCTACCGCCGATCGGGAGAACATCAATCTCTCAGGACTGTCTGCCGACAATGATTTTTCCAGTCCCGATGGCCTGTGGTTCGCACGTAGCGGGCTGCTGTGGGTCGAGACCGATGATCACGCGTACCGCGATGCGACCAATTGCATGCTCCTTGCCGCGATTCCCGGCCGTGTCGGTGACGGCAGCAGCAAGGAAGTCATCAATACCGACAACGGAAAGCAAAGCAAGGTCAAGACCTACGTGGGCGCCGCACCCGGCGATGAGCGGTTACGGCGCTTTCTGGTTGGCCCGGTGGATTGCGAGATTACTGGCATCACCGAAACACCGGATGGGCGTGCGCTGTTCGTGAACATCCAGCACCCTGGCGAGACCACCAACGACAAGGGATTCGATATCACCCGGCCGGAAACTTATCAGAGCCACTGGCCAGGAGGCGGAAGCTCACGGCCGCGCTCGGCCACCATCGTCATCACCCGAGATGATGGCGGCCCGATCGGAGCCGATCTCGCCTGATTCGTTTAATGCGCTGTAACCAAACAGACACCTGATTGTCATCAGCCTGCAGTATTGCGGGCTTACTCTTTGCGCATCATTACAAAGAGGAGCAGCGATGCGCGTGATGACAATCGGGGCCGATTCGACAGCCAGCTTTCCGAAACTCAGACTCAGTCTTGCCAATACTCCCGAAGAATTACGCGAAGTCCAGCGGCTGCGCTACAAAGTCTTCGTTGAGGCCATGGGTCTGGATACGCTAAGAAATCACGAGGGACTGGAGCGCGATGAGTTCGATGAGTTTTGCGACCACCTGATCGTTCGGGATACCCGCACCCTGGAAGTCGTCGGCACCTACCGCATTCTTACGCCCAGAGCGCTTGCGAGGACGCGCAGCTTTTACTCCGAAAATGAATTCGACCTGGGACGTCTCTCCCATCTGAGGCCACGCATCATCGAAGCAGGCCGTGCGTGCATCCACCCTGACTACCGCAACGGCGGCGTGATCATGATGCTGTGGGCTGGACTCGCAGCCTGCATGCAGCGCGAAAAAGCGGAGTTCCTGATTGGCTGCGCCAGCGTGAGCCTGGCCGATGGAGGAAACACGATCAATGCGTTGTACCGCAAACTGGCAGCAGACAATCTCTGCCCGCCCGAGTACAGAGTAACGCCTCACCTCCCTTTCCCGCTCCACGACGAGCCCTTACCGGAAGGGTTACAAGTACCCGCTCTGATCAAGGGCTACCTGCGCAGCGGTGCCTGGGTCTGCGGCGAACCCGCGTGGGATCCGGATTTCCATAGCGCGGATCTGTTCATGATGCTGCCACTGGCGCAGCTTGACAGCCGATATGCTCGGCACTACCTGAAAGAGGCAGAGGCAGCATGAACGCACGCGAGTCCTTCAGTTTCGACCAATTCTCAAAATCTCTCATTAAAAAACCAAAACCTCTTCGCTTCCGAACCATCTGGATATCAGACGTCCACCTCGGGACCAGTGGCTGCCAGGCGAAGCGCCTGCTGGAATTCTTGAAGACGACAGAATCGGACAAGCTGTATCTGGTCGGCGATATCGTCGATGGCTGGCAGCTCAAGCGACGCTGGTACTGGCACCAGACTCATAACGATGTCGTCCAACTCGTGCTGAAAAAAGCAAAAAAAGGAACCAAAGTCATTTTTGTACCCGGCAACCACGATGAAGTGGTTCGTCAGTTCATTGGCCTGGATTTTGGTGGTATCAAGATCCGTGATGAACACGTGCACGTGACCGCGAATGGCAAGCGCATGCTGGTTTTACACGGAGACCGCTTTGATGGCGTGATCGCGTGCGCAAAATGGCTGGCCTACGTTGGCGATTCGCTGTACACCATGATATTGAAATTCAACCAGGTCTATAACGGCTGGCGCGCGCGTGCTGGACTGCCTTACTGGTCGCTGTCACAGTACTTGAAGCTGAAGGTGAAGAATGCCGTCAGCTACATCACCTCATTCGAAGATGCCCTTGCCGCCGAGGCCAGAAAACAGGGGGTCGATGGGGTAATCTGCGGCCATATCCACAAGGCGGAGATACGCGACATTGATGGCATCCTCTATTGCAATGATGGCGACTGGGTAGAGAGCCTGACCGCACTGGTCGAGGATGACGCCGGCGAACTGCATCTGGTCGATTGGCATGACATCATGTTGCGCTGGGAAAAGGCACAATTCAAGAAAAAAGAAGCCGCACTGTGTCCGGAACTAGCCTGAACTTCCTCCTGCGCGGCCGAGGTCCGTCTTTTACCAGCGGGGATACGGCGGTATCCGGCGCGTCCTCACCAACCACCGCTGCAAGCCCAGGCACCGACAAAAGAGTCTTGGTGGTGTCGGTCTCTGCGGGCAGCGGACATGTCCGTGCTGCGGACGCATTGTGTGCACTTGCGCGGCTTGATTTTCCCGATCTGTCGCTTCGGCACCGAGACCTGATGCAGCTCGTGCCTGCCTGGTTCAAGACCATCTACACGGATTGGTACCTGAAGCTAGCCAGCGGGCTGCCCGAGGCATGGGGCTGGCTGTATCGAAAAACTGATCGTGAACCGACGAACAGTCTAAGCGGCCGCTTCCGCCGACTGATTCAGCGTCTGTGTGGACAGAGACTATTCTCCGACATCGAGAATTACGCCCCTCACGCGATCATCTGCACGCACTTTTTGCCTGCCGAGCTGCTTGCTGATGCCCTACGGCGTCACCGTTTGGCTATTCCGGTATGGGTGGTGGTCACCGATTTCGATGTGCACCAGATGTGGGTACATCAGGGCATCGCGGGTTATTTCGTTGCCAACAGTGAGCTTGCCTACCGCTTGCAGGCGGCGGGGATTCCTGAGTCGGCGATTGTCGTGACTGGCATACCTGTGATGCCGGGATTCACCCGGAATCTGCAGCGCGATCAATGCAGTAGGCGCTGGGCGCTGGATCCGCGTCGCGTCACGCTACTGATGATGGGTGGCGGTGGCGGAATCGGTATGAGCCCGTCATTGATTCGATCGATACTGGCCATTGACGAATCATTACAAATCATCGTGATGACTGGGAAAAATCAGTCGCTTTTTCAAGAGTTGAACAGTTTGGCCTGCTTTTGCCAAGGACGACTCGTCCCCTTGGCATTCACTGACGACGTACCCGACTTGATGGCGTGCGCTGACCTCGTGATCACCAAGCCCGGCGGGCTAAGCACTTCTGAATGCCTGGCCATGGGATTACCCATGCTGCTGATCAATCCGATTCCTGGTCAGGAAGAGCGCAACGCTGCACTGCTGTTGCAAGAGGGGGTGGCGCAAAGGGCGGATGATGAAGCAACACTGATCTATCGTTTACGACGTCTGCTGTCTGATGCCGAGACGCTCAGCGTCATGCGTTCAAAGACACGCCTCCTTGCTCAACCCCATGCGGCACAGCGGATCTTGCAGCATGTGCGCGCTCGGCTTCCTGCGACGATGTTCTGATGAGCGCTTTTTTTCCACCCATGGCCGGTACCCTGCTGGGCGTTGTCATCTTGGGCTTTTTCTTTGCCAAGCTGGAGATTGCCATCGAGGGCGATGCGGGCTGGGCGCAAAATCTTCCCACCTGGCGTATCGAGCAGCACTGGTTACTTGATCTGCTCTGGGGT
>JACCDJ010034753.1_pt1 | contig 16737 bp, 15 predicted proteins | sample 7444481 | NCBI WGS metagenome assembly JACCDJ01 (sample SAMN15323435, study PRJNA562643) | freshwater metagenome | isolation source: river surface water | place: USA:Blue River Watershed | collected 2017-08-15 | reverse complement strand
GAATTATTGATTTACTCGAAGAAAAGCGGGATGTAGCAGCGATTGCCGGTCGCGATATTAGGAATCCTTATCGTGTTCTTATTGATTCTCCTGGCCCTTTAAGTTGGCGAGTTCCACAGGTAAAAGGCAATCCTGCAGTTAACAAATGGTTTGTTCGCTTCATTGTTGCGAAAGATTCTCGGGAGATTATTGGTAGTACAAGTTTTCACGGGTCTCCAGATCATCAGGGAATGATTGAGATTGGCCTAGGGATTGAGGAACCTTTTCAAAATCAAGGTTTTGCCAAGGAATCGCTGCTGGGAATGTGGCGCTGGGCAACTACCTTCCCAGAAGTTCGCACCTTGAGATACACAGTAAGCCCCGATAATCTTCCCTCTATCTCAGTCATTAGGCACTTTGGATTTGATTTCAAAGGAGAGCAGCTTGATGAGATTGATGGACCAGAAAATATTTACGAAATGAGTTCGGAAGTTTTCAAGTCGCGTTGGGGAGTGAATCAATGAGTGATGATTTCGATTCCATGATGGGCGATTTTGATGATGAACTTGATCTGACTTTGTATGCAGACGCCACTGAATTAGCTGAGGAAGTGACGGTTCAGATACTTGCTGCCATTGAGAAGGGGCTGAAGTTACAGAGCCAATTTCATCTAGTCCTAACTGGTGGCACTCTAGGAACCCAGATCTCAGAGGCGCTGGTCAATGAATTTAACGCAGATACCGATGCTTTCCGGGGTCTACATATCTGGTGGAGTGATGAACGATTTGTCCCTGCTGATAGCGTTGATAGAAATGCCTTTCCCTTTCATAACAATGTGAAGAACTCCAATGTTGTTGTTCATCAAGCGCTTTCCAGTGATACCGCAACAACTCTGCAAGAATCGGTGAGCGACTATGAATTGGCGCTTGAAAATGTAGATATTGATTTAAACGTTATTGGTCTCGGGCCAGATGGACATGTCGCTTCGCTCTTTCCAGGAATGACTGATGTGGACGATCAACGAAAAGTGATTGCGGTGGAAAATTCACCAAAACCACCTGCAGAACGAATTACATTCACTATGTCGATGATTAATTCTGCTAAAGAGGTATGGATTGTTGCTGCAGGAGAAAGCAAAGCAGATGCAGTAACTAAGTTAATTGAAGGTGAGCTTTCAATACCTGCAAGCTATGTTCGGGGTAACTCTCACACACGATTGATTGTCGATACCGAAGCCTTTTTTTCGGAGTAAAACTCGAAAAGTTCCTTAGATTTCGGGGATAGCCAATTGTTCATATAGACTAAGGACCTCAGCGTTGAGCGTATTTTTTAGCGAATAGGCACCTTCATGACAGCAACCAATTTTGGAATGATCGGTCTTGGACGCATGGGCGCCAACATCGTGAGACGCCTATCTCGTCACAATATTGTTTCAGCCGTCTATGACGTAAGTCCAGATGCAGTCGGTGCGCTTGCTGCAGAAGGCGCAGTACCTGCAACAAACATGGCAGAACTCGCAGCCAAGTTAAGTGCGCCTCGCACAGTGTGGGTAATGGTGCCGGCTTCGGTCACAGATTCAACTATTGCGGCAATGGCAGAGCATTTATCACCTGGTGACACCATCATCGACGGTGGAAATAGTTATTACAAAAACGATCTTAAAAACGCCGAGATGCTCAAAGCTAAAGGAATCAACTTTGTCGATGTCGGTACTTCCGGCGGCGTTTATGGGCTAGAGCGTGGCTATTCATTGATGATTGGTGGCGATGCCGCGGTTGTGAAATCACTTGATCCAATCTTCAAAGCCCTCTGCCCGGGAGTGGAATCTGCCGAGCGCACACCAGGTCGTTCTGGTGAACCAACTCAAGCAGAGTACGGCTACCTCCATTGCGGACCAGTTGGCGCGGGCCACTTTGTAAAGATGATTCACAATGGAATTGAATACGGCATGATGGCAGCGTTTGCCGAAGGGCTGGCAATCTTTGAAGCTGCCGATGAAATGAGCCCTGCTTATGATCTTGATATCCCGGCAATTACTGAAGTGTGGCGACGTGGAAGCGTTGTTGCCTCATGGCTATTGGATCTGACTGCGCAGGCGCTAGTGGAGTCAGAAGAGTTAACCGAATACTCAACTCAAGTAAGCGATAGCGGTGAAGGTCGCTGGACAGTTCAGGCGGCAATTGAAGCCGGAATCCCAGCGCATGTATTGAGCGCATCGTTGTATGCCAGATTTGCTTCGCGTAATAATGATGAGTTTGCCAATCGAGTTCTCAGCGCAATGCGTTACAAGTTTGGTGGGCACAACGAAAAGCCTCAGGCAGGAAATAAATGAAAGCTGATGCACTAGTCCTTTTCGGTGCAACAGGAGATCTCGCTAAGAAAAAGCTCTTTCCTGCGCTATATGACTTGCAAGATTTGGGGCAACTCGATCTCCACATTGTGGGAGTAGCTTCATCGAAGTGGACCCAGGAAGTCTTCAAAGAAAATGTCGAAAGTGCAGTCCGCGCCAGAAAGCCCGATGTCGACGAGGCGGCCCTCACTAAATTACTAGGCGAAATCGAACTCATTGTTGGAGATTATGAGGATCCCCAGACATTTGTAGCCCTGGCGGAGGCAATTAAGGACTACAAACTTCCAGTTATTTACTTGGCAATTGCTCCTGAGTACTTTGCGCGTATCACCGAAGCTCTTGCCTTGGTAGGAATCACTCGTCGCGCTCGCGTAGTTGTCGAAAAGCCTTTTGGCCGTGATTTAGAGAGCGCCAAAGCTCTTGATGCAGAGCTCAAAAAGATTCTGCCGGAAGAACAGATTTATCGCATCGATCATTATCTAGGTAAAGAAGCGGTGGAAGATCTATTGGTCTTCCGTTTTGCTAATACGCTCTTTGAGCCAGTTTGGAATCGCAATTACGTATCCAATATCCAAATCACGATGGCAGAAAGTTTTGGTATTGATGGCCGCGGTAAGTTTTATGACGGAGTCGGTGCTACCCGCGATGTTTTGCAGAATCACATCTTGCAGGTTTTGACCATGCTCACCATGGAGCCACCAATTGATATGGGCTCTGAGGCGATGCAGAATGAAAAGATTAAAGTTCTCTCAGCAATTCGTGACATCAATAAGAGCGATGTTGTTCGTGGGCAGTTTGAAGGCTACCTCGACGAAGCGGGTGTTGCCGAAAACTCAGATACTGAAACTTTCGTCGCTATGAAGTTATTTATCGATAACTGGCGCTGGGCAGGAGTCCCGATATACCTGCGCACCGGCAAAAAGTTAGCCGAGACAGTTCTAGAAGTTATCGTTGAGTTTAAGCAACCACCAAGAGCGCTCTTTGGTAAGAGCGCTTCTAACCAAGTGCGCTTTAGGTTGGGCGCTAAAGATGGCGTGGATATTTCGCTGCAGGCGAAGAAGCCAGGCACCAAACTAGTTACTGAAACAGTTGATCTCTCTGTTGAGTTTGTTGCGGAATTTGGAGATCGACAAGGGCCATATGAGCGGCTATTGCGCGCTGCCATGTTGGGCGATCACTTTAGATTTACTCGTATCGACGCGGTGCTTCATTCATGGCAGATTCTGGAAGATCTTTTAAAGAATCCACATCCTGTCGAACTCTATGAACCCGGAACATGGGGGCCACAGTCGGCTCAAGAATTAATTCCGGGTGGCTGGGCGCCAGTCGGAGCCGAAGCAGAGAACTTAAAGGATTTGCATCAGTAAAGACTGATTAATCTCGCGCTTGCCCTGATTTATGAGCATATCTACCCGTGAAGTCTGCCTTCATATCGTAGAAATTTCCGTCGATGATTGATTGCCTAATTTGATCAACTAACCTGACGATAAATCTTTCATTGTGAATTGTGGCCAGCGTTCCAGCCAACATCTCTTTACTACGGAAGAGATGGCAGAGATAGGCACGGGTGTAATTGGTGCAGGCGTAGCAATCGCACTCATCATCAATGGGATTGAAATCGCGGATATATGGCTGATTAGAAACATTGAAGCGGCCTGACATTGTGTAGACAGCGCTGGTACGGGCAATGCGCGAGGGTAGGACGCAATCGAAGGTATCAACGCCATTTTCAATAGCGATAAAGAAATCTTCTGGAGCACCAATGCCAAGTAAGTGCTTTGGTTTGCCTTCGGGAAGCGTTGAATTTACCCAACCCACGATCGTGCCTAATGAATCTTTATCAAGCGCGCCACCAATGCCAAAGCCATCAAATTGAATATCTGAGGATTTCATCGAACCTAAATCTGTAGCTGCCTTCTTTCGTAAGTCTTCATATTGGGCTCCCTGGATGACGCCGAAGAGCGCTTGATATGGCTTACCTACACGCGATTCGGTCAACCTGGCATGCTCATCAAGACAGCGAATTGCCCAGTCGTATGTGCGCTGCATCGCCAACTCTTGATAGGGGCGTGTGTTGTGAAGCGTTGTGCATTCGTCAAAGGCGAACATGATGTCGGCCCCTAACTTGTGTTGAATCTGCATAGAAATTTCGGCAGTGAAACGATGCATCGATCCATCTAAATGGCTTTTAAATGTCACGCCTTCATCATCAACGTGAGCAAGACGTTCTTTATTGTGGGCAATCACCTGATCAGAGCGGAAAGTCTGGGCATCCATCGCCAGTACTTTCTTAAATCCGACACCAAGAGATAAGACCTGAAAACCTCCACTGTCGGTAAAGGTAGGTTTTTGCCAATTCATAAAGGCGCCTAAGCCACCAGCCTCATCAAGTACATCTGGACCGGGCTGTAAGTAAAGGTGATATGCGTTAGCCAAGAGAGCTTGTGCGCCGAGATCTTCCATCGCTTCTGGAAGAACTGTCTTTACATTTGCCTTTGTCCCAACTGGAATAAACGCAGGGGTTTGAATTTCACCGTGAGGGGTTGAGATTGTTCCAACTCGCGCAAGTCCTGATTCTGGAGCGTGCTTGATAGCGAAGGAGAATCCGGTGTTAACTTTCGCTGCAGAATCCATGTTGCATATTGTGGCAGAGTAATAGACTGTCCAAATGCCTCAATTTAAACTTAAAGATGGTCGCGAACTCGAAATTTTGGATAATGGAATCAACTCTGAACGCGCCATTGTTTTTCATCACGGAACTCCGGGCCATGCCAGCGCCTGGAATACTTGGCTAGAAGAGGCAGCGCTTGCCGGTATCCGCGCGATTTCTTATAGCCGCGCTGGTTACGGAACGAGTGATCGCAATCCCGGTCGTAGCGTGATCAGTATCAATACTGATATTGCACAAATTCTCGATGCTAAAAACATTACAAAGTTTGTCTCCATCGGTTGGTCAGGCGGAGGCCCACATGCGCTCGCTAATACCTTTGATCATCGCAATGTCGGAGCGATTTCACTTGCAGGAGTCGGAGCCTTTGGCGCAGCTGACCTTAACTTTCTGGAGGGTATGGGGCCAGAAAATCACGATGAATTTGGTGCAGCGCTACAAGGTGAAGCCGCCATCACTAAATGGATGAATGACAACGCTGGACCCATGAAGCAAGTAACGGGAAACGATATCCGTGAAGCTTTTGGGGGCCTGATTGGCGATGCAGATAAAGCAGTTTTAGAAGGAGACGTGGCCAATGAGATGGCGGCAACCATGCGCAATGGATTGGCCGTGAGCTTTGATGGCTGGATTGATGATGATTTAGTCTTTGTAAAACCATGGGGATTTGAACTTACGGCAATCACTAAGCCGGTAATTCTCTGGCAAGGAGATGATGACTTCATGGTTCCGCATGCTCACTCATACTGGTTAGAAAAACATATTCCGACAGCGCGACTTTCCTTTATTCCGGGCCACGGACACATTTCACTTGGTGAAAAATATAAGCCCGAAATACTTAAGCAGGCGCTGGAATTTTTGGAATAAATGCTCTTTAAAGAATTTACAACACTCCTTAACCCCCAATCACGCAAAATAGTCTTTGGGATTTGCCTCAACGCTATCGGTGGGGGAATGACCCTGTCCTTGCTCTTGGTCTATCTCCATGACATGCGTGGCTTCACCAATACTTTTGGCGGCTTACTGCTTGCATACGGCTCAATCATTTCGATTCTTACTAGCACTCCCATGGGTGCGCTTGTTGATCGAGTTGGGCCAAAGAAGGTAATGATTGGCGGGCTGCTCGTAAACTCAGCAGCTGCATTCTCGCTCTCGCAGGTGGAGACTCACTTCCAGGCAATCCTTGCAATCACTTTTATCAATGCGGCTGGACAAGCTATCTGGCCTAGCCAAACCACGATTCTTACTCGAGTAACGCCCGAAGTAGATCGGCCAAAGATATTTGGTTTTAACTTTATGTTGCTCAATCTTGGACTCGGTTTAGGTGGGCTGATTTCGTCGCTCATTATTCAAGAAGGAAATCTGCGTTCCTTCCAGATCATGTATTGGGTCGATGCATCCACTTTCTTGTTGTATCTAGCGATAGTACTTACCCTCAAGGGCGAAAACGTCAATCGCTATATTCCAAAGGCCCATGAGCCCAAGACAGGCACGTACCGTGACCTCTTCGTGATTAAACCGTTAATGCTCTTAGGTATCGGAGGAATCGTTCTCTTTACCTTTGGTTATGGAGCCATTCAAGCTGGCGTGCCGATATTTGCAACCCAATTTCTAGATTTAGATCCAAAGTGGCTGGGTGTTATTTTCGGGGTCAATACGATTTCCATTGTTGCATTTCAACCTTTAGTAATGAGAATTCTGGAGCGTTATTCAAAGTTCACAGCGATGATTTCCATCGGAATTATCTGGGCAATTTCGTGGATTTTTGTCGGTATTTCTCCGTTGCTGCCACTTTTTGTCTCAGGGATTGCTATTTGTGTGAGTCAACTGGTCTTTGCCTTTGGAGAAATGGTGCAAGCGCCGACAATTCCAACGCTCGCAAATGAACTTGCCCCTGAACATATTCGAGGACGCGCCAACGCTTGGATGAGTTTGCAGTGGAGCGTTTCGGGCGTACTTGGTCCGGCCATCACAGGTTTAATGCTGGGCGCAGATTTACCCGAATTGTGGGTAGCTACGATGTTCTTTGGTTGCTTTGCTTCAATTCCAATTTATCTGGCGATGAAGCGCCACTCACAAATTACCTCTTAGGCGACTTTTCCTGTCACTTCAATGAGTGCTGTGGTTCCATTGGTGAGAACTACAGATAAATCGTCACCGCTCTTGCCGTTGCAAGAAAGTCCCCATGAGAACTTTGCAGTTGCTCCATTTGCAAGAGGCGTTGTTGGCGCACCTTCCATCTGATTGTCGCCATCAAAAATATCTACACATTCACCAGAAGATGTTGAGCCTTTGACAATGAGAGTTGCCAGATCAAGATCTTTACCGGAGTTATTGACAACTGTGACGTCGAATCTTTCATTCTTGTAGCCAGGGAGCATTCCTGAGGCGAACTTGCCAGGTGTGAAGCTCGCTGGCGAGGTCAGTGTGTAACTGACTTTGTCTGGGGTGACGACGGGGGTATCAAAACCACCACTTGCCTGAGGTTTTTCTTCAACTGTTTCTACTAATGACTGATCGTCTGTGCTGGCAGTTGTGTCTTCTCCTCCGCATGCGCTCAGAGTTGCAGCCAACGCTAGCGTGCTGAGAAAGGCAATGAGTGCTTTCTGAACCTTCATAATTCCTCCACAAAATCGGGGCTATCGCCACCGTGACTTCCGGTATTTGCCAAGTATAGAGTAGGTGCCATGACAACTCCTGTTGCACATCAGTCCACTGCCGAAGTTCGTGAAATTAAAGGGCGTAGCCCGCGCGAAATTGCATGGAGTCGCTTTAAGCGAAATAAAATTGGTGTCGGCGCAGCCATTCTGAGCCTGGTTTTATTGAATCTTTCAATCTTCGCCCCAGTTGTTTGCTCAATTCTGGGTATTAATCCCGATACCTTAAATCTCGAGGTGCTTAATTCAAGTGGTATCCCCGAGGGTGAGGCAGCGAAATTTAGCCGTGAACATCCCCTTGGTTTAATTCCCGGAACTGGCCGCGATCTACTTGCACAACTGCTCTACGGATCTCGCATCTCATTTATGATTGCATTTCTCTCAACCTTTACAGCTCTTACTATCGGATTCTTTGTCGGAATCGTTGGTGGATATTTCCGCGGTCGAGTAGATGGTTATTTGGGACGCTTCACCGATTTCCTTCTTGCATTCCCAGCTTTCTTTATGATTGTTGCTCTCAGCGAGCCCATGGTTGACCGCATTGAAAAATTAGGTGTCGCCGAAGGTAATGGCGCTCGCATTCTCTTCTTAATCCTCTTCCTCTCTTTCTTTGGTTGGCCGGGATTTTCACGTCTTATCCGCTCTCAGGTTATGAGCATTCGTGAGCGAGAATTTGTCACTGCAGCCCAAGCGATGGGCGCGGGTCGTTGGCGAATCATCTCCAAGGAGCTCATTCCCAACCTGTGGGCGCCAGTGATCGTGGTGGTCTCGCTCTCTCTTCCTGGCTACCTAGCCACTGAAGCGGTCTACTCATTCTTAGGTCTTGGCGTTCAGCCACCTGCTTCGACCTGGGGAATTCTGCTCTCAAACTCCACTCGCTTTGTGACCGTCATGCCGAGCTTCTTCTTGATTACAGCAGCATCGCTAGTAATCGTTGTTCTAGCCTTTAACTTGGTGGGCGATGCCCTTCGCGATGCGCTAGATCCACGCTCAGACCGCAATTAAATGTAATGCAATAGTTACCGAGTGGTATTCACAATTCGGACAATTTCTGATTGACTCACACCCGACTGTGATGCCATTGGCATCCCCATGGAAAGGACTACGTAATGAGAGCAATTTCTGCTCATCGACGTGCCACAGTGGTTGCTTCAGCAACTGCGCTTTTTCTAGGAACCGTTTTGGTCTCTGGAGTAGGCCCAGCAAATGCTGCAACAACACCTAAGACAGGTGGAATCCTCACACTGCTAGAGCACGAACCACGCCTTGATCACCTTGATCCAAGTCGTATTTATACCGGTCGCGATCTAGCGTTTATGAATTCATTCCATACTCGCACATTGGTTGCATATAACCCAGTTCCAGGACCTGCAGGTGCAAACCTCGTTCCTGACTTGGCGACAAACACAGGTATCCCAAGCAACCAAGCAAAGACTTGGAAGTTCACACTTCGCCCAGGTACAAAGTTTGAAGATGGCGTAGCGATTACTTGCGAACACGTTCAGTACGGTGTTTCTCGCGTATTTGCAACTGATGTCATCACAGGCGGACCTGCTTACCTACAGGCCTGGTTGGATATTCCAAAAGATAAAGATGGCAACTCGATTTACACAGGTCCTTACAAGAACACACCAGAAGGTGTAGCAGCATTTAAGAAGGCTGTTTCTTGCTCGAAGGATAACCGCACAATTACCTTCAATCTCAATAAGTCTGTTGCAGACTTTAACTATCTTGGTACCTACGGAGTTATCTCTCCAATTCAGGCCAAGAAAGATACTGGCGACAAGTACGACTTACGTCCACAGGCAACAGGTCCATACAAGATCATTGAGAACAGCAAGACACAGCTCAAGCTTGTTCGTAACAAGTACTGGTCAAAGTCAACAGACGTCTTCAGAACACCATACCCAGATGAGGTTGTTATTCAGTTTGGTTTGGATGAAGAAGTAATCGATCAGATTATCTTGGAAGACACAATTCCTACAGCGCTTAACTTCGGTGGACCTCTTCCTTCAAATAAGGAAAAGTTCTTCAACGATCCTAAGTTCTCAAAGCGTCGTATGAATAACTCTGATCCATATGCGATCTACCTTGCATTTAACGTAAAGCAGATGCCTTGCCTCGAAGTTCGTGCAGCTATGTACTACGCACGTAACGCAAAGGCGCTCCTTGACTATGCAGGCGGACCAAAGTTTGCTGGTTCATATGCAACTGGCGTCATCAGCCCATTGGTTGCAGATGACTACGCACCTACCAAGGTTGTTGGTCCAGGAAGCCCAGACTTCATGCCAGAAGGCAATGTTGAAAAGGCTAAGCAACTTCTTGAAACAGCAAAGACCAAGTGTCCTGCTGACTACAAGAAGGCAACTGAAGACGGCATCACATTTGACGTCCGTCAATCTGCAACACTCAACGACACAATTCCAATCAACGAGGCTGCTTATGCTCGCGTTGGAATCAAGGTGAAGTGGAACATCATTAGCTCTGGTTACTACTCAACAGTTATGGATCCAGCCAAGCAGAAAGACATCACAGCTGCTGGTTGGGGTGCTGACTGGGCAAATGCTTCAACAGTTATCCCAGAGCTCTTCGCTTCATTCGGCGGATTCAACTTGTCTCAGAACTCTGAAGACCCTAACTACAAGAAATTTGAAGAGAAGGTCAACATTGCAATGAAGACAACCGATCGCAAGAAGCAGGCGGCAATGTGGAAGGCGCTAGACGCTGAAGCCATGCGTAACTTCTGGGTTCTACCAACAACATTTGGTAAGGCTCAAGAAGTTTGGGGCTCACAGCTTGCAAACGTCTTCTTCTGGGTTCCTCAAGGAAACCCTGCCTACGGAAAGATCTGGATTAATAACTAATCCTTGGTCTGATTAAGAGGTAATAAGTACTTCCAGCGGGCGGCACGCGCCACCCGCTGGAAGTACTTTCTTCATGTAACTGATACTTTCTGCACTAATTAAGCGAAGGGGTTAAAGATGCTGGCATACATAGGTCGACGTATGGTCTTCGCTGTTGCGACGATTCTGGTCGTCTCCGCCGTCGTCTTTATGATTTTCGCAATCTTGCCCTTTGATCCAGCAGCCCTTACCTGCGGCCAGCGTTGCAACGAGCAAATTATTGAAGCCAACCGCATCCGCCTTGGACTCGATAAACCTCTCTACGAGCAGTATTTCCTTTTTATCTCAGGAATTTTCTTAGGTCGCACATACGGTTCTGGTAGCGCTGCATTTACCTGCCCTGCGCCATCCTTCGGCTACTCATTTAATGAAAATGCGTGCGTCACCGACATGATTACCGAAGCGCTTCCCATCACAATCAATCTCGCTGTTGGCGCACTTATCCTCTGGCTCACAGTCGGTATCGGGCTCGGAATCGTTGCCGCCAAGTTTAAAAATCGCTGGCCAGATACCGGAAGCTCTGTCTTCGTTTTATTAGGTACCTCGCTACCCACCTTCGTAACAGGTTTGGCGCTTCTGATTTGGGTCACCATCAAATGGAAGATCATCCCACTGTCGCTAACCGGCTACACATCACTGATTGATAATCCGTATAAATACTTCCAATACTTTATTTTGCCGTGGATTACTCTCGCTATTGCCTATGCAGCTCTCTACACCCGCTTTACGCGAGCCGCCCTGCTGGAAACGCTCGGTGAAGATTACATTCGCACCGCACGTGCCAAAGGCGTAGGGGAGCGCAAGGTCTTCTTTAAGCACACGCTTCGCGCAGTTCTTGCTCCACTTGTAACAATGGCCAGCCTTGACTTTGCAGGTCTCATCGGCGGCGCAATTATCACTGAAACTATTTTTAATTTGCCTGGACTTGGTCGACTTACTCTTCGTTCGGTCTATGAGTTCGACCTATCTGTTGTACTTGCAACGACCATTCTCGCCGCCGTCGTTGTCATCACCATGAACTTGATTGTCGATATGTTGTATGCCGTCCTCGATCCACGGGTGCGCATCAAATGACAGAGTTACTATCAATTGAAGATCTCCACGTCTCATTCCCCACAGAAGATGGCGTAGTAAAGGCCGTTGACGGCGTTTCCCTCAAGGTTAATTCTGGTGAAACCGTGGCGATTGTCGGCGAATCAGGCTCTGGAAAGACCGTCACAAGCCTCTCTGTGATGGGCCTTCATAAGAAGGGCTCGGTCATTATCGATGGCTCCATCAAGATAAACGATGGTGGAACCATCAAAGATGTAGTGGCTCTCAACGCAGATGAAGTTCGCGATATTCGCGGTCGCGCAGTTGCCATGATTTTTCAAGATCCAATGTCTTCACTCCATCCTTATTACAAGATCGGCAATCAGCTCGCTGAAGCCTACGAGGTTCACCACCCGGGCGATAAGAAAGCTGCTAAAGCGCGCGCTATCGAGATGTTGGATTTGGTGGGCATTTCCGAACCAGCACAACGTGCAGAAGAATTCCCACATCAATTTTCAGGCGGTATGCGTCAGCGCGTCATGATTGCAATGGCGCTGATGAATTCCCCACGTCTTTTGATTGCTGATGAACCAACAACAGCACTTGATGTGACTGTGCAAGCTCAGATTTTGTCTCTTCTTGATAAGTTGAAGAAAGAATTTGATATGGGAGTCTTATTGATTACCCATGATCTTGGTGTTGTTGCACAGGTCGCAGATCGCGTCTCTGTTATGTATGCCGGTCAGATTGTTGAAGAAGCTCCAGTAGATGATCTCTTCTACACACCTAAGGCGCCGTACACCCTAGGGCTACTCAAATCAGTTCCGCGCATCTCTGCCAAGAACGAGCGGCTGAAGGCGATTCCAGGTCAACCGCCATCGCTTATTCACCTTCCCCAAGGGTGTGCATTCTCTGCGCGTTGCGAATATCGTCACCTAGCACCGGTCGATTGCGCTGTAACTCCGATCTCTCTTCACACCGATAGCGCCGGCCATAGCTCGCGCTGCCATATTCCAATCGAAGTTCGTAACTCTACCTTTGCCAAAGATCTTCAGGAGTTGAAGTAATGACTGAGCCAATCCTGCAGGTTGAAAAACTGGTCAAGCACTTTCCAGTTAAAAAGAAGAATCGTCGCGGCCCAGCAACCGCAGTTCAGGCAGTTAGCGGTATTTCATTTTCATTAGCGCCCGGTGAGACTCTCGGTCTTGTCGGTGAATCAGGGTGCGGTAAGACCACTGCAGGGCGTACCTTGTTAAAGCTAACTGAACCAACTGCCGGAAAGATCATCTTTGAAGGTCAAGACATCACCCATTTAAAGCCATCTGCGATGCGATCACTACGCGCTCAGATGCAGATCATTTTCCAAGATCCATACTCAGCGCTTAACCCGCGCCAAACCATCGGAAAAATTATCTCTGCCCCATTTGAGATTCAGGGGATTGAACCACCAGGTGGTATGAAGCCTGCAGTGCAGGCGTTGATGGAGCGCGTGGGACTTAATCCTGAGCACTACAACCGCTACCCCCACGAATTCTCTGGAGGGCAACGTCAGCGCATCGGAATCGCCCGAGCGATAGCGCTGAAGCCACGTTTTATCGTTGCTGACGAACCAGTATCAGCGCTCGATGTATCGATTCAAGCTCAGGTAATTAACCTGCTTGATGATCTCAAAGCTGAAGAGAAGATCAGCATGGTCTTTATCGCGCACGACTTATCGGTTGTGCAACATATTTCAGACCGAGTTGCTGTTATGTATCTTGGAAAAATTATGGAGCTTGCGCCAACAGCAGAACTTTATTCAACTCCACGTCACCCATATACATCTGCGCTTTTATCTGCTGTACCTCTGCCAGATCCACGTTCTGAGAAGACTCGCGAACGCATTATTTTGCAGGGGGATCTACCGAGCCCAATTAACCCACCGCAGGGGTGCGTCTTCAATACTCGCTGCTGGAAGGCGCAAGATAAGTGCCGTACTGAAGAGCCACAACTTCTTACAATTGGCGCTTCTCAAGTAGCCTGCCACTTCCCAGTTTCTTAAGGGTTACTGGCTACCAAATCCGAACTCGCTCTTGTGGCGCTAACCAGAGTTCATCTTTTTCAGTCACCCCAAAGGCGTCGTAGAACTCTTGGACATTGCGCACGATTTGATTGCAGCGGAACTCATCGGGTGAGTGTGGATCGATAGCAATACGACGACGGACTTCTTCTGGGCGGTTCTTATTGCGCCACGAATGCGCGTATGAAAGGAAGAAGCGCTGATCGCCGGTGAGTCCATCAATAACTGGGCTCTGCGCCCCATTGAGAGCCAATTTATAGGCCTTATATGCGATTCCTAGCCCCCCAAGGTCACCGATGTTTTCACCCAATGTGAATGCGCCATTGACGTGGATATCTGGTGTGATCTCGGGCGAGAGTGCATCGAATTGTTTGACCAGAACGCTGGTGAGTTCTTCAAATTTAGAACGATCTTCATCGCTCCACCAATCGACCATATTTCCATCGCCATCGTATTTGGAGCCCTGATCATCAAAGCCATGGCCGATTTCGTGGCCGATCACAGCGCCAATACCACCGTAATTAGCTGCGATATCAGCCTCTAGATCAAAGAAGGGTGGTTGCAGAATTGCTGCAGGAAAGACGATCTCATTGGCGAGCGGGTTGTAGTACGCATTGACTGTCTGCGGAGTCATATGCCATTCATCGCGGTCGACCGGCGCACCAATCTTGGCGATTGCATAGGCGTGATCAAACTCGGCGATTCGCCAGAGATTGCCAATCAAATCTGAGGCGGAAATTTCGAGAGTGGAATAGTCACGCCACTTATCGGGGTAACCAATTTTTGGGGTGAACTTCTTTAACTTCTCGAGCGCCTTAGCCTTCGTTGCTTCAGACATCCACGGAAGATCAAGGATGCTGATGCGGTAGGCCTCCAGGAGGTTATCGACCAACTTCTTCATCTCAGTTTTAGCTTGGGCGGGGAAATACTTTTCGACATAGACCTTGCCGATTGCTTCACCAAGCGCTCCTTGGGTGACTGATACCCCGCGCTTCCAGCGATCGCGAATCTGTGGAGTTCCGGAGAGAGTCTTGGCGTAGAAATCAAAGTTCTGCAAGACGATGTCATCGGTGAGGTAGGCAGCGCTGGCCGACACCAGATTGAGTTTGAGCCAGGCAACCCAGGCTTCGCGTTGTTCGGCAAAGTTACCAAGCATGGCTGAAACGTTTTCAAAGAAGGATGGCTCGCAGACCACCAATGACTCAAAGGCCTTAGCTGGCACCTTGGCGTTCTGCGCCCAGGTGCCAAATAAGAAGTGTGGCGCAAGGGTTTCTAGCTCTACGCGACTGAACTTGTTGTAGGTCAGGGTGGCATCGCGATCTTTGACCTGATCCCAGTGGTGCGATGCAATCTCGGTTTCAAGTTTCAGAATCAACGTGGCAACTTTTGCTCCATCTGCAATTCCCACCAAAGCGCACATCTTCTCGATATGAACTAGGAAGGCGCTGCGGATTTCTGCAAACTGCTCTTCACGGTAGTAAGACTCATCTGGTAGGGAAAGCCCACCTTGGCCGAGGTAGAGGATATTGGTGTTGGAATCCATGGCATCTGGATAGATGGCAGCGCCAAAGATTCCGCCGATTCCACGCATCTCTAGGCTAGCCATCACAGAGATAAATTCTTGATGAGTTGCGATTGCCTCAATGCGGGCTAAGTCATCAGTGATAGGTGATAAGCCACGCGCTTTGATGGCATCGGTATCCATAAATGATTTATAGAGATCACCAATTTTTTGCGCCTCACCTGTGCCAGAGGAATTTTCAATGATGTCGCGAACTCGCGCCTCTGCCTCATCATGCAACTTACGGAAGATGCCGTCGCTGGATCGGTCTGCTGGCATCTCATACTCACGAATCCACTTTCCGTTGTAGTGGCGGAAGAGGTCATCCTGCGGGCGGACCAGTGGGTCGAGGGATTCGATATCAATTCCAGATTTGAGCGAGCTCATGGCATCCATTTCGTCGTCGTGAAAAGTAGTTGAAAGTTCAACTTATTCTATTTCTGTCGTACAATTGCGGCTATGGCAGGGCAAAACGCTACAACACCACGCTGGTTAAACCCTGCCGAAATGAAGGCTTGGCGCCGCTACATCATCGCAAGCCGCCGTCTACTAGAAGCTCTCGACTCTGACCTCAATAGCCATGAACTTTCCATGGCAGATTACGAGGTTCTGGCACAACTCAGCGACGCCCCTGACCGCCGGATGCGGATGAGCGAGCTCGCTGATGTGGCGATGCTCTCTCGGTCCCGACTCTCTCACCGAATCAAAGTGATGGAGAAAGCTGGCTGGGTAAAGCGCGAAGCCTGCCCCGTAGATAAACGCGGTTACTTTGCTGTGATGACTGCGAAAGGGTGGAAGGCGATTGTGGCTGCTGCCCCAGACCATGTCGAAAGCGTGCGCACTAGATTTATCGATCACCTTTCAAGAGATGATCAGAAAGTGCTCTCAGAAATTTTTGAGCGAGTAACGCAATCGCTCAAGGCTAATCCTCCAACGGAGTAAATCTTCAAAAAAGTTTTTGCTTAAATGAAAAACCCCGCCAGTTTCCTGGCGGGGTTTTTCATAAGTAATGAATTACTTAGCAGCAGCCTTCTTGCGACGGCGCTTCTTTGGAGCAGCTGCTGGAGCTGCCTTCTTTGATGCTGCCTTCTTACGACGCTTCTTTGGAGCAGCTGGTGCAGCTGCTGCCTTCTTCTTGCGACGCTTTGGAGCTGCCTTCTTTGCAGCTGCCTTCTTACGACGCTTTGGAGCTGCCTTCTTTGCAGCTGCCTTCTTGCGGCGCTTCTTTGGTGCAGCTGCCTTTACAGCAGCCTTCTTACGACGCTTTGGAGCCGCTGCCTTAGCAGCTGCCTTCTTGCGCTTCTTTGGAGCAGATTTCTTAGCTGCAGCCATGTGTTTATCTCCTAATCGGAAGGGTTCGGATCCGTCACCCAAACCTGTTTCGTGGATAAGTGTGACTGAATATGTAAAAAAATGCCACTACATTGTGAGAAAAATTGCAGTGCGTGTCGCTAATTATTTTTAGAAATTTTTTGTGCTGTTAAGGGAATTTCTGATGTAAAAATTACTTCTACACCCACGATTTTGG
>JACCDJ010863544.1_pt1 | contig 16738 bp, 26 predicted proteins | sample 7444481 | NCBI WGS metagenome assembly JACCDJ01 (sample SAMN15323435, study PRJNA562643) | freshwater metagenome | isolation source: river surface water | place: USA:Blue River Watershed | collected 2017-08-15 | reverse complement strand
TGCGTAACTGATTCACAACGAATTAATTTCGAAGATGTTAAAAAAGAATTTCAAAAAGCAGGATTTAAATTAATTTCAAATACTTACAAAAATGCCAATCAAAGATTAGAATATATTTGCTCAAATAATCATAATGGTAAAATATGTTTAAGCAAACTACGAAAAGGACAAAGGTGTAAAAAATGTGCAGATGAAAAACAGAAGTATACATATGAGGAAATCAAAAATAAATTTGACGAGGCTGGTTGTAAATTATTGGAAACAAAATGGATAAGTTCGAAACAGCCAATGAGATATGTGTGTAATTGTGGAAAAGAATCCATTTTAGATTGGAATCATTTTAACATAGGAATTCGATGTTTTGAGTGCGGAATTAAAAAATTATCATTAGCAATGACCGGCTCTAAAAATCACATGTGGAAACCAGATAGAGAAAAAGTAGCCTACTTAAGAAAAATGGGACGATTTTATAGAGCTTCATTACATAGGGTACTTAGATATCTTAATCAAGATAAATATATAGGCAAAATATTTGATAGAATGGAATTAGAACTAGGGTATACATGGGTAGAGTTCAAAAAACATATAATAGAACATCCTAATAGAAAAATTTTTACAACAAATAAATGGCATATAGATCACATTTTTCCTATATTAGCATTTGTTGAATATGGTATAACTGACATTAAAATAATAAATGCTCTTGATAATTTGCAACCATTGCCATATGATAAAAATATATCTAAATGCGACAAATATAACAAGAATGAATTTGAAAAATGGCTACTTAAAAAAGGCGTAAAATGACCCACGTTAATGAAGAGTCTTTTTATAGAAGATCGATCAAAGCCGCAAGCGAAATAACCCGCGCAATAGTATTATTGCCAGATGAGCGTGTCCAAGAAATTATTGCAGTTATTATTCAGAGGCATATTCGCGAAGCAATCCGCGAAGCAATCGCTGATGAAATATCAAAATCACAGGAAGAAATGAGGCAAGTCTTTTTTAATATCAATGGAGAATCACCCTGTATTTATGCACCTCATATAGGGGATAGGTCTCCGGTAGAAGAAAGCGTTTTTATTTCTGGTGCAAAAGAAGAATCAATTATAGAGGAAACAAAAATGAAAGTTATTCCCATTGTAATCAATAAAGAAACTTATGAAATAACCATATCAATAAAGAATAATGCTTTACTTATTAATGACGCTCTAATATCAGGGTTAAATGATGTTGCAGAGATACATTGGAGCGGTCCAGCTTTAAATATATCAAGCGATAAAAGCCTTTATGTTTCTGGAGACATTAGCGGTAATGCAGAGGCTAGTAATCATATAAATTGCGGAAATGTTGGACAAAATGCAATTGCAGGAACTTCTATTCATTGCGGCGCAGTTGGTGGGGATGTTCACGCTAGTGGGCCTGTTAATATAAAAAAATAATCCAGGAAAAGATATGACTCAGATTAAAGATGTTCATACAGAACACTGTTGCATGGTGCACGGCTGTAAATATGGAAAAAAACATTGTCCAGTAGTGATAAAAGAAAAGAGGCAATCTTATCCTTGTGAAAGTTGTGAATATCAAAAAATAGATCCAACAAAATCTGATTTAGAAACCAGTATTTACAATTTTAAACCAGGCACGTATTATCAATTTAATCTTCTAACCGAAGAAGATAAAAAGAATGCGGAATATACTGGTCCTACGCTTCTTTATGCAATAGACTATATACAAGATGATCTAAAAGAAAACCATTTGCTTTGTAATTTATACATGTTCCGAACAAGTCCCATTAATGCAAGTAAATTCTTATCTTATTCCTCTCATTTAGAGTGCGTAAAAGCAATCATGCAAAAACAATGGACGCAAATTTCTCGCCAAGAATTTGAATGCATTCGAGATAAATATATAAAAAAACATCCAATTAAGAAATTAGATTTTTAAAGGATCAGTATGTTAATTAAATTAGTCAGACATGCGACTTCTGAATTCAATGCAGGCTTATTGAAGCCAGGAGAAGTTCCTAATCATAAATTACAGGTTATTGAACCTTCTGCATATATTCAGTGTAAATGCGCAGCCAGATTAATAGGTAAAGAATTCTTAAAAGATGCTATACTTTATGCTTCTCCTTACACAAGAACTTATCAAACGATGAATAAGATTCTAGGGGTATATAATCTTTCAAATAATAAAGTTTATTATGATCCACGTTTGAGAGAAATCGATTTTGGATATGGCGACTCAGAAGCACAAAAAGCTAAAAGAGATGAAGAAGGCAAATTCTGGTATCGCTACGATGGAGGAGAAAGCGGTGCAGATTGTTTTGATCGTGTTTCTTCTTTTATTGAGTCTATGATGCGTCAAGTTAAAAGAAAAAAACGATACGGTCTATTTAATAGAAACGTGGTAATAGTAACCCATTCTATTGTAATTAGGTGTTTTGTAATGAGATTTTTCCATCTTCATATTAAAGAGTATGAATCAATGATATCTCCAGAGAACTGCGATATAATAACAATAGGTAAAAAAGAAAAAATACAGAATCCCCAATTTGTTATGGGTAGATGGGCAGTTGAAGGTCTTAAATTAAGGTAAATTCATATGGGGATAAGAGTACATAAAGCATTATGCTATGCGCTTGAAGATGTTAAAGTAAAAGATTATCGCATTGTCGATGATCGTTTTAGCGATTGGTTTTTAGATGAAGAAACCGATGCTTATTATGAATGCGCAAAAGAGAAATTTGAACCATTCATCAAGTGGATACTAGATGAAAGCAATAAAGATTTATTTGTAAAAATTCTTGAAGAAGCAAATGGACCATCCAAAGGAGATGCTGCTTATATTTTTGTTCTTCGACATGCTTTCAGAGAAAATTCTATAGAAAAACTAAGAAAAGAAATGCGCTATAATTTTATAAGCGAAACCGAATTTGGAATACCAAGCTTATTTGGTATAGTTCCTTTTGAGGGCGGAAATTTTTATAGATACGACGATCAAATAGATTATTATGAAGAGACCTATAAAGACAGAAAAGAAGATTGTCAAATTAATACAGTTAAATGGTTAGATATTAGAAATAAATGTTCAGGTGTATATCCTTTTCAAGGACTAATCAAAATACCTAATTCCCCTGATATAGAGGGACTTGCTACTAGATTATTTCCATCAGATATGATTTTTTATAAGAATGAAGACGAAATTGATAAAATATCAAAATCGTATAGACCCATGATTCATACGAGCGTTATTTTATGGACATATTATTTAGGTATATTCAAAGACTGGAAAACAACAGTTAATCAGCTACGTCCTTGCCTTTATACTTGGTGGAGTTGAAAATGATACCAAAATCAACGTCTATCGATATTTATTTCGATTCTCTTAGCAAGGCAGAGGTAGAAGAATATTTCAAAAAAACTAGAATTCTTAATGATGAAATTCATGCTAATTTACTAAACGAAAATCTATCGTTTAATAAAACAACTCATTACCATGACGATAGATTTTCTAACAATCAAGATTTTGCTAAGTCTAGAGCAGCTTGGGCAATGTTGTCGTTCCATGTTTTTCCAATGACTCTTAATGATATTAATATGCTACTTGAATCTTTAAAAAACAAAACGACATTACCTAAATTTATAAAAATAGCTGATAGAGTAACAGGCCTTTGCTGTCCTGCTTGTGGTAAAAATCCGCCAGTAGAATTTAATGGAACTGAATTAAGGTTTGCGGAACCCTGCGATTATCCACAGGGAATGCCTTCTTATAAATTTACAATGGATTTTCCTTCGGGAGAAATATTCGTTGGAGGTTATGAGGTAAACAAATGTTTTTCCAAGCCAAAAAATGAGTACTCGCCAGAAATGGATTTGAATAGTTCAGTCGGGACAAAGAATCTTCTTCTCCATTATGCGCAGCAAAGTTTATTACAAATTGTAGTTTGCGATAGACAAGGTATTTTTAATAAAACTAAAAACGGATTTGTGATTGGCAGAGAAGGCGAAAATGACGATGGAGATGTTTTGCTTCCAGGAAAGAAAATATATAATGGTAGCAAGATGATATCTGTTGTTGATATGGCTTTTTTACCTAATGGTATTCCTAAGCAAAATCAACCTTTGCCAGAAGATTGCAGACATAAAATAATAAAAATCAAGCCAGGCAAATACGAAATAGAAATTACACCAGAGAATATATTCAATAATGATGGAGAAGATACCTGGGAAAATTATTTAATTTACGCAGAAGCTAAATGGATAGAAAATATATGACTAAATATAAAATAAATTCTTTAAAAGATTTAGAAAATAATCCAGATTCAAACTGGCTTGATGTCGTCAGACAGGTTTTTCCAAAAGCCAGCGATAAAATTTTAGATGGCCTTTTATGGGAATGCACAGGTTTTCCTGATTTTTACTATGGAGATGATGCAATTGTCTGGTTTCTAAAACAATTAGAAGAATTTAAAAAAGCCGCAAATGATTGGGATGGAGATCCCGCCACTGAATTTGATTTCTCACTAGAATGGGATGAAGTGAAAGGCGAATGGATTAAAATTCCTAAAACAAAGTACAATAATTTTAAAGGCTAAAACAATTAATGAAAAAATCTATTGTCATTTTTGGCGGCGGAACAGTTTCTCACGTTCGTTCTCATCTTGCTCTTTGCGCTCCTGCTTACGGAGGCACAGCAAGGCGTATATCCGAATTATGTAAAGAAATGATTCCAGAAATGGATACAAAGCTATATCTAACAAAGATGGCTTCGCAAGATTCTAAAATAGAAACTAATGAAGACGTAGAAGCAAAGATTTTAGAAATTTTACCAGATCACTCTGTAAGAGTTATTTTCTTTTCTTGTGCTATGTGCGATTTTGATGGAAAAATTCTAGCCAAAGAGAAAAATGGAGATAGATTTCAATTTGAAAAATCAGGCAAATATTCTACAAGATTAAAATCTGACGAATTCAATCTTAGTCCAGGCTCATCGGTTCGTTCTCATCAATCCAATATACTTATTACCAGTAAATTTAAAGTTATAAATTCCATAAGACATGAAAATTTTTATGGCACAGTAAGAAAAGATATATTCCTGGTAGGTTTCAAAACAACTTGCGGAGCTACCGAAGAAGAACAATATATTGCTGGTCTCAATCTTTGTAAAAAATCTTCTTGTAATTTAGTATTAGCTAATGATGTTAAAACTCGTTTAAACATGATTATTACGCCAGAAGAAGCTAAATATCATGTAACTAAAGATAGAGAAGATTGTCTTAAAAATCTGGTAGAAATGGTTAAGTTAAGATCAAGTCTTAATTTTACCAGAAGCACAGTTATTAAAGGTGATCCAGTCCCATGGAATTCCACTGAAGTTCCGCAAGTCTTAAGGGACGTAGTTGATTATTGCATAAAGAACAATGCATACAAGCCATTTAATGGCGCAACAGTCGGACACTTTGCGGCAAAATTAAACGAAACAACATTTTTAACATCAAGAAGAAAAACAAACTTTAATGATCTTGAAAAAATTGGATTGGTTAGAATAGAAACAGATGGACCAGATAGGGTAATAGCTTACGGAGCAAAACCATCAGTAGGCGGGCAATCTCAAAGAATTGTTTTTGCAGAACATCCTGATTGCGACTGTATTGTTCATTTTCACTGCCCTATAAAGCCAGATTCAAAAGTCCCAACCGTTTCTCAAAGAGAGTATGAATGCGGGAGTCATCAATGCGGAACCAATACTTCTAGAGGATTAGAAAAGTTTGGAAATTTGTATGCGGTATATCTAGATCAACATGGCCCTAATATAGTCTTCAATAAAACTATTGATCCGCAAGAAGTAATAAATTTCATAGAAGATAACTTTGATTTGTCACAAAAAACTGGTGGTCCAGTTTCGCTTGTAGAAAACGTTTAACATCAAAAAGGATCAAAGAATGAACAGCGGAAAGATTTTGTCTCAAATTGTTAATGAAAACGACATTAGCCTTAATCGTAGGGTTAATATGATGGGGCAACAACTTGCAGATGCTGGTTTTGAAAAAGTAAAAGTAACTCTCAATGTAACAATAGAGTGTGTCGATAGTGATGGTTCAGGTAAGGTTAAAAAGAAAATTGAAGGGTCTTATAGCGGTTATAAAACAGCCAATGCGACTACTGTTACATCTGTTACATCCGTTACGCCCGCTGCACCTGGAACGCCTCCTCAGCAATCTTTACCTAGCGGTTGGGGCGGAAATGGAAATTCTGGTAATTAAAAAGGAAATATGGATTATTTTACGGCGGACCCGCACTTGGGTCATGAAAATATAATAAAATATTGCAAAAGACCATTTTCTTCAATTCAAGAAATGGACAATGTAATTGTAAATAATATAAATAATAAAGTTTTAAAAAATGACAGATTATTTGTATTAGGAGATTTTTGTCATTGGAATATAGATCCTAAATTTTACCTTGATAAAATCAATTGTAAAAATTTGATTCTTATCCAAGGAAATCATGACAAATATAAGTGGCTTCGATCTTTCCCTGAATCTTATTGTTATTATGAATTAAAAACATTCGTAAATGATTCAGAAAAATTGATAATTTTGTTTCATTACCCGATCAGAGAATGGAATGGATGGCATAGGGGTAGTTATCATTTATTTGGTCATGTTCATCAACAAATACCAGATGATCCAAATAATTATTCTCTAGATGTTGGCGTAGATGGACATAATTTTTCTCCTTTGAGCCTCACTGAAATTGGAGAGATAATGTCTAAAAAAACTTGGAAAAGTCCATTCGATCAATGGGAAAAAGAGGGACGCCTTTATAAAAAAGATAGAAAACCCGAAGAAGAATTAGATCATAAAAATGACTGAATCAAAATTAAAAACCTGGATATTTTTAGGAACTCCATATTCTTCTCCTAGCCCAGGCGAAAATATTCACGAGACACTAAAGCTAAGTAATGTATTGATGGATTTAGGTTGTTTTGTTATTTGCCCGACAATAATTTGTCATTATCAAGATCTATTGTGTAAAAGATCTTATGATTATTGGCTAAATTACACTATGGAAGGCATATATCGTTGCGATGCGTATTTTTATCGCAATGGCAAAAGTTCAGGGGTAGAAAAAGAAATTCAATTGACAAAATCGTTAGACAAACCAGTTTTTAACGATATTTTGGAATTAATAAAATGGCTGAAGACAAGACAGTAAAAAGATATCAAGATTGTAATTTATTTGTAAAAATCTGGAGAAGAAGATGGTATTTTGCTATTCCATACTGGGCCTGTCGTATATATTTCTTCAAAGATGAAAATATTGATATGGAATGGGATTGCTGTTGGTCTGTGTCTAAGGGGCTAGCTCAATCAAAAATGAATTGGTTCTATACCACTGAAGAGGTCTTTGCGAGCCTACAGGACAAACTGGATACCATGCTTCCTTCTGAACCAGAAGAGGAATGAATTATGTCAAAAGAACAAGAACCAGAATCTAATTCTTTGTTTACTATACTTATTTGTGTTGTAATTGCAATTGTTGCATATCTTGTTGGATACGATAATGGAGCAATAGATAATTATAAAGGCGTTGTGGAAGTTACTAAATTTAAAAGCAAATCTGGCAACAGTAGTTATATCGTACAATCAAAAGAAAGATTTGAGTAGTAAGGCCTCTATCTGCATAACGGCTAATGCAATTGGCCCTAACCCAAGTGATGCGAGTTCAAATCCCGCTAGAGGCATTTAAGGAGAGTAGAAATTTTCAGCGTCAATATAATTGAACAACCGTTTTTGCAAAGAGCAATGACTTTTGCTTATTTTGCCCATTTGGGACAGAATAGAAATGGCGGCGAGCCATATATTATTCATCCAATAAGAGTTGTAGAAAAATTAAAGAAAGCTGGAATAAAAGATGAAGATATATTGGCAGCTGCTTATTTACATGACACTATAGAAGATTGTCCAGGAATAACTGTTGAAGAAATTACCAAATTTTTCAATACTAGAGTAGCATCTCTGGTGTTAGAATTGACTAACATAATAGAAGGTCGAGAATTAGAACATAAATATACATTTGAACAAAAACAGGCGTCCTTAATTGAACATTGTAAGAAAATGAGTAATGACGCTAAACTTGTCAAAATTTGCGACAGAATAGATAATATTGAAGATTCTATTCTTATTTGGAAGCCGGAAAAAGTAAAAAGATATGCTTTGGCTGGATTAGAAATTTTAGAAGCAATGAAACCTTTTCCTGATACTAAAGAGTTTAAAATTTTATCTTGCGAATTGAAAAATCTTGTAGAAAATTATATGGGTTTTGTAGAATCTTATTCAAATCTCATAGAAAGCTAAGGAGTAATCGCAATGAGGATAATTGAAGGAAAAGAAATTGTTCCACCGAAATCTATTATAGAAGAAAAAGAGCGAAGCGGAAAAATAGAATGCTCTTGTAATAAAGTTTTTATATATTCTGTCGATGAAGAAATAAATGTAGGAGAAATGTACGGATATATTGTACCTATTTGTCCTGATTGCGAAACTATTCCGGAATCAAAAACCCGAAGAATGGATTTATAGCAAGTAATTGTGCTTGCTTCTTTTTAAGGAGACTTGTATGGTATTCTCGTAGAACGGTTCAGAAGAAAAGGCGTATGTATATGTTTTTTGCAGAAGAGACTTATCAAAGTCTCAATGTGCTGTCCAATCAGGACATGCTATTATTGAATCCCAAAAAGAATTTGGATTCACAAAAGTTCATCCTAGTATTATTTTATGCGATGCTAAGAGTGAACAAAAATTACTTTCTATATATGAAAAACTAAATAAGTTAGGCGTTAAAAGTTCTCTTTTTAGAGAACCTGATAGAGATAATGAAGCAACAGCGTTTGCTACAGAACCAATTTTTGAAGACAGAAGATTTTTATTCAAAAATTATCAACTTTTAAATTTAGATAAGATTGATTCCTCAGTAGAGGAGATTCAATCATGACTAAAGTTGATAAAATAGAAATACAAAATTGGCTCTCACTCAAAAAATCGATGGAAAATTGTCCTCAAACTGATAATCAATCTGTTTGGGATCATGGCCAATCTGTGCAAAGACACTTATTTGCTCTGATAGATTTTCTCAATTCTGATAAATTAAAGTTAGATGATTGGGTTTTACCTGATTGGATCATAAAGTATAGAAAAAACTTTTTAGAATTATTACCAAATGATTCTATTTTAGAGAACTATACGTTATTTCACGATTGTGGAAAACCTTTTTGTTTAACAATTGATTTTGAAGGAAAGAGGCATTTTCCAGATCATGCCGTTATTTCAAGCCAAAAATGGAATGAAGTGAGCGGTGGATTAGGAGATAATGCGACTGTTGGTGATCTTATTCTTCGAGACATGGATATACATCTATTAAAACCAGAAAAAGTAAATGAATTTTGCTCATATAAATATGCTGCGGTTCTTTTGCTATCAGGTTTATCTGAAATTCATAGTAATGCCAAAGCGTTTAGTGCTGATTGGGCTGAATCTGTGAATTTTAAAATTAAATGGAAGAAACTTAATCAAAGAGGCAAGTCTATTTGCGAAACACTTTTTAGAAAGGAAAATGAAAATGTCTGTAATGATTGAAAACGGCGTTCACAAAGGCAAGTACGGTTATTATCCTTGCGATTTCGAGACTTATCGAAAGCTTAAGGAAATCAATAAACATTTTGAAAAAGAGAAACACCAAGTTGGAAATTGGAATCGTTGGGCAGCAAAGCTTCCTAAGAATCGTTTACTTCGTCGCTGGTTGCGTAATGATAAGAATCAGCGAATTGGAGTAGAAATCTTGGGGCCAAAGCCTGAACCCATTCTTTCTAGAATTTTTAGCGACATTAAGACTTTTGCGTATGGAAGAAATCTGGCACAATTTACTCGACAGGATATTCCTTACGAATATAGTAAAGCTAGATATCCAAAATCTCGTCCAGAAGATGTGTTGCCTCTGCTTATAACTCAATCAGAGATCGATACTATTCTTGCTCGTATCAATAATCAGTAAAAACATGATGGCGATTGGAAACGATCGTCATCATTTTATGACGAAGTATCTTGTTGATCCAACCAGAATAACAAATTACGAAAGAACAGACGAAGAATTACAAACTTTTCTTTTGTTCTGTATTGCGGTTGCAGGAAAGACAGCTTCTGTCATTTCGAAAAAGATTCAAGATTTTTTATATCTTTCTCGCAATGATTTTCTTCCATTCGATAAGATTAAAGAGATGGTACAAAATCATAGTTTGGGAATAAATTTACAAAGAGTAAAATTAGGTAAATATAGTATTTTGGGTCCGTGTTATTCTCAAATATCTCAAAGTTGTTTAGATTTACGAACATGCAGCACTGATGATTTAGAAAAATTTCCCGGCATAGGGCCAAAGACTTCTAGATTTTTTATCTTGCATAGTCGCAAGGATCAAGAGTATGCGTGCCTGGATACTCATGTTCTACAATATTTAAAAAACCTAGGACACAAAGTTCCTAAATCGTCTCCTTCTGGAAATAAATACAAAGAATTGGAGCAGATTTTTCTTTTAAGAGCAAAAGAATTAAAGAGATTGCCTGCTGATTTGGATTTAGACATATGGAATACTTATAGTAAAAAATCAGGCAATAAAGAATTAATAAAATACAGTATTTAAATAACTTTTCTTTTATGAATGCAAATTCCTTTGCCAAGATACTTACTAAAATTACAATTATGACAAAGTAATTGGAAGTCATCCGGATATCCATTATCCCGCACATATCTCCACATTGCGCTCCCTCCTCTTATATTGTTTTCTTTAACGTGCTTTGTTCCTCCACCCTGAATGTGATCTATACATAAAAATTCTTCAATGTCGCTATTGCAACATTTACATCTACCACCCATTGCTAGAATAGCTTCTTTTTTAATTCTATCGCGAGATATTTTAGAATATTCAGAATTCTTTGTTTTTCCATATACTCGCCTTTCCATTTCGCCTTTTTTCTTTTGTTTTTCACAAAGATACTGCATATTTTCCTTGACCCATATATCAACTCGTTTTCTTATTTTAGGCAACAAATCTTTTTTGTGTTTTTCATAATATTTTTTATTATACTCTTTTTGATATTCTTTTCTATTGCTCATTTTTATCTCTCTTATGCCAACAAATCCCGTTACCAAAATATTTGCTATAATTACAATTAAAACACATTAATTGTAGATCTTTGGGATATCCTAACAATTGAACATTTCTCCAAGAATTACCATTCATTCTACTTCCTTTTTTCCTATCAATATTTCCGCCTCCATTAATGTGATCAATAGTTAAAAATTCTGGCTCTGATTCTCCACAACAAGTACATTTATTTCCCATTTTCTCGATAGTTTCCAATTTAATTTTGAGTCGTCTCTGTTTTATATATTCGCTTCTTGTTAATTTTATGCTCATGTTTCGATCCTATTAAGTTTGTGAAAGACTCAATTTTGTACAAAGATCCATCAGATATATCCTTTGCAAGACACTTTTTTCAAGGAATTTTTATGATTACCTTTTGGCGTGTATCGGACGAATATGGAGTTTTAAGTAATTTTTCGAACCATTCTATTACTGTTGATGGAAAAAAGTACAAAACTTGTGAACATTATTATCAAGCAATGAAATTGTCTGATGAATATGAACATGAAATGGTGCGAACTGCAATTTCTCCTAAAACGGCAAAGCAAACAGCATATCTTTATAAGGCTGTAGATAATTGGGAAGAAATAAAATATGATATAATGCTGAAAGCCCTAAGAGCAAAAGTAGAACAACATTCTTCTGTCAGAAAAAAATTACTTGAGACGGGTGATAATGAATTAGGAGAATCTAGTCCATACGATTATATATGGGGGCTAGGAAAAGACGGATCAGGCACAAATCTACTTGGAAAAGCCTGGATGCAAATAAGAGAAGAGGTTAAGAGTGCAAGTAGTACAGTCTCCAGTTGAAAAAGAACTAAATAGTTATTTTTCTATTTTTCTAGCCGGAGGAATATCGAATTGCGGAAATTGGGCCAAAGAATTAATAGATTTACTTTCTGATACAGATTTAATTATATATAATCCCAGAAGAGATGATTATAAAAAAGATGATCCAACCGCCGAAGAATATCAGGTAAATTGGGAATACAAGTATTTATCAAAAGTTAATGCTTATTCTTTTTGGTTTACTCATGAGACATATAATCCTATAACTTTGTTTGAACTTGGGACTGTTATAAAAAACACAAATAAGCCTATCTTTATAGGATGCCACCCAGACTACATGAAGAAAAATAATCTAATTATACAAATGAAATTATACAGGCCAGAAATAAAAGTTGTTCATTCTTTATATGACCTATCTCAACAAATCAAGAATTGGACCCTAAGTCCGTTTTAACTGGTGAACAAGTAATTTCTTAGAATACACATATGCTTACTTCCAAAGAACTAGAAAAAATTCACTTTCAAAAGTCTATGGAAATTCTTTATGGAGACGAAAGATCCATTCTCATTAAAAGATTAATGAAAAGCACATATCTTAATGAATTTGAAATAGAAGATATAATTCAAACAGTAGCTTGTTTTTGCGCTGAAAAAATGCATCTTTATGATCCAAATAAAAGTAGTTTAAAAACTTGGCTTAAAAGAATATTAAAAAATAAATGCATAGATCAGATTAGAAGAAATGAATCTGCTCAAAAGCGAATAAAAAAATACGCATTACCAGAGAGCCATAATTGTTCTAGTCCCGATTCTTTGGCAATAACAAAGATAATAACAAAAGAGTCGTTAGATTTTATTATGGAAAAACTAAATAAAACTAAACAAGAAGAATTTACCAAAGAAACTATTATTTTGAATTCAATATATGGTTTTAAATATGAGAATATTTCTAAGATCAAAAATATTAAACTTGGAACTATAAAAACCAGAGTTCAATCAACCCGTATTCGCAATAAGGATATATATGAAAGAACAATCGCAACTTAAGATATTTTCAGGAATCAATTACAAAAGCCTCACAGCGAATATATGCAAATATTTAAATATACCAGTAGGTAAATCTGAAACAGAAATATTTCCAGATTCTGAAATACTTGTTAAAATACAGGAAGATGTTCGAGGAAGAGATTGTTTTGTTGTTGCCTCAACATGCGATCCAGTAAATGACAATTTAATGGAATTGTTAATTTTTATTGATTCGCTCAGGCGCGCATCGGCAGGACAAATTATAGCTGTAATTCCATATTTTGGATATGGAAGACAAGACAGAAAAGGGGATGGCAGAGTTCCAATTACGGCTAAACTGGTAGCCAATATGATAACAACAGCTGGAGCCAATAGAGTTGTTGCAGTAGATTTGCACGCGGCTCAGCTTGAAGGTTTTTTTGATATCCCTGTAGATCATCTTTCTGCTACTCCTGTCTTTTTAGATTATTTTGAAAACAATAGACACTTAATTCCAAATCTTTGTCTCGTTTCTCCTGATGTAGGAAATGTTAAAGTAGCGCAAGGTATGGCTAATCTACTTGGCGGAGATTTAGCTATAATAGATAAAAAAAGAATTAATGGAACAGAAACAAAAGTTTCTAATCTTATAGGCGATGTTTCAGGTAAAACCGTTCTCATGTTTGATGATATGATATCAACAGCTGGAACAATGACCAAAGCAGCTACTTTCGTATTAGAAAGAGGCGCTAGCAAGGTTATAGCAGCTGCTACGCATCCTTTATTTGTTGATGAGAGTTTATCAAAACTTTCGTCCGAAGTCTTCGATCAAGTCGTTGTCACTGATTCGACCCTAAAGGCAGAGAAGCCATCTTTTCAAATTCATCTTAAAGAGAAGTTGGTTCAACTTTCCATAGCTCCATTATTGGGGGAGGCAATACAAAGAATTCACAGCAAAAAGTCCGTAAGCGAAATGTTCAAAAAAACAGCAGGAACTAAGAGGTAAACAAATGAACAAATTTTTTAAGACAATTTTGACCTTATCTATTGTTGGTGGGTTTTTGTTTTTCTGTGACTATGCGTATGATAAAATAGAAAAAAGCAGTCTTAATGATAAAGAAAAAGAAATACAAAATCTTAAAATAGAAATTGAAGCCTCTAAAAATAAAAACAAGCAGATTGCTATTAATATAAATAAAATTAAAGAATCTATGAACATTCTTTTCCCATCAAATAAAGAACAAGTTCAATCTCTTTTCGACGAGTATCTAAAAAATAACGAAAGCGGAGAAATACTTCCATCCAAGACTGTTGCTATCGAAGTCGAAAAGGTATCAAAGTAATCAGCGGAGAATTTAAATGTCTATTGCGGTTAGCAAATCAAGTTGGCACTATAAGCTTTTTTTAACTATTCGCTCTCTTTGGGGCGTAGAAAAAAGGCCTCCTACTCAATGGAGTTTATGTCCATATTTTCATACTTTACTATGGGGTTCCCTTGGTACTGTTATAGCAATGCCTTTTGCTGTGCTGGGATTATTGTTTCTAAAAATATTTCGCAAAGCATACAAGTGGAGCGATAGAATATTCATATTCAGATGGTTTGCAAGTATTTGCGATAAGACAAATTTTTCAAATCTTATAGAAGTAATAACTCCAAAAGAAAAAATAAATCTTCTAAATGGATTAATGTCGTTAGGTATTTTTGGCTTCCTTGCCACTATGCTTGCCGGCGTTGTTGTTCTTTTTAATTTTATCTTTATAAAAGATATTTCAGGAACAATAGGAGTATTAAAAGATGTCGTTAATTTCATAATGTGGCTACCTTTAATAATTGGCTATATACTGTTTAATGTTTTTTGGTTCATTGGTTTTTTGTTTAACGAATCTATTAATTGCATTATAATCGCCGCTAATTGGACTTGGATTCACTTAATAAATGGCGTTCTTTTGAATGTTTATATATGGGCAGCAATTGGTAAATGGGTTCTATTTTTATTCATAATCTCTGCTGCTTGCTTGTCTATTTTTCTTTTGATTCGCAAGTTCCTAGAAACCAAAATAGGTTCATTGTTAATTTCTTTTCTAGAAATAACAGCAAATGGATTCGCTGAATCACGGGCAAGGCGAAAAATAAAAAGCGAGAAGATAGAAAATGAGAGACAGCGCAAAAAGAATGAAAAATTAAAGAAACAACTTGAAAACCTCAAAAAGAAACTAGGCGATGAAAATCTAGGCTACTATGATCTTAAAGAATATAAGAAAGAAAACACGATTATATATAAATCGCTTGATGCTATTGCTAAGTTTGGCGGTAACACAATCAATGCTATTATTGGGCTATATAGCAAAAAAGCCTATATTAATGATAAGCCTGTAGAGGTATTAGGGCCAATAGGCATGGCAGTTGAATTCTTCAAAGGTAAAAAAGAAAGTTTTTGCCCAGTTCTATCTTTTGCGAACGAGAACGATATATCCTCGACTATTTCTGCGTCAAATTTGCCCATTATAGTTAGCGAAGATATCGAGATTAGTTACGATTCATTTGGCGCAGAAAAATCAGATGGCGTATTGTTTGTTCCTTCAGTTTTTAAGACATTCATAATTCTCAAGAATATTCAAACCGCAAAAGAATTTTATGATAATATAAATAGCAATATTTATATAATTGCAATGCTATTAACTTGGGAAGAGAAGGAAGTGATAGAAGCCAATAAGTCTTTGGCTATCATGATAAATTTGCCTACAACAATCAATGCAGACGAGAAGAAATAATGAGTACAAAAATTTACGGCGGTAGAAAAATAAATTCAACAGACTTATTCTACATTAATTCTATAATAGATAAAATTAGAACAGAATATTTTTCTCAATCTAAATCCATCTTCATAAAAACATTATCTTCTTTTGTTGTAAAGGATATTATTGACAGGATAAGCGTAGAAAAGGATCCTATTTTATACAGTTTGTCAAAATATGATTTTAATTTAACAAAAGGTCACGCATATTCAATAGAAGATTATTTGGACAAAATTAGGTTTAATCTCCCCTGTTTAATTGACGAATCACAAAAAAGAGATTTTGACTGGGATTTTTCTTACACTATCAGTTTATATCCAACAAGCAATCAATGTACATTGCTTATAATAAATTCAGAACAGGAAGAATTGTATAAAATAATTTCAAAAATGCCTGAAATAAAATATTATCCGTATTGGGATAATACGGATAGACCAGAAAACGTATCTGAAGAAGATTGGGATAAGAGATCAGATGAATGGGACAGCGTTCTATCCGCCGGTAAAATTGGTAGTATAAATTTTGAAATCAAAAATATTGATATATACTTACCGAATTTTTATCACAAAATGTTTGATGCTATTATAGAAAATCAGCCATCCCTTGAAGATAGATTGAGAAATGTAGCAAAAGATTCTTCTTTAGAAGAATATATAAAATCTTCAAAAACATTGACTTCTGATAAAATTATTCTTGATCACAATTTTACTAGACTTCTAATAAATCATCAGGATTATCTTGAAACTAAGGAAGGTAAAGCAAAATTAGAAGAAAAAAAGAATTTCTTTAGAAATAAACTTTTACCTGCAATTTCTAAAGAGCATTTAAAAAGTATGTCGTTCGTTCCACTGAAAATGGAAGAGAGAGAAGTCGATTTAAAGGAGACTTGCTAGATGAAACAAAAAGGATGGATTGTTTTAGGAAGCGTTGTCGGAATAGCT
>JACCDJ011575565.1_pt1 | contig 16742 bp, 14 predicted proteins | sample 7444481 | NCBI WGS metagenome assembly JACCDJ01 (sample SAMN15323435, study PRJNA562643) | freshwater metagenome | isolation source: river surface water | place: USA:Blue River Watershed | collected 2017-08-15 | reverse complement strand
CTTCGTGGTGGGCTCGCTCTACTGACAATCCAACCTTCTCGAGATTCATGACCATCTGGTCTCTGAGATCTGCGAATTGATCAGTTGGAGATACGGGGAAATATCCACCTTTGATTCGTGTGCGATAACCGCGATTTGGTGTTCCATCGGCATCAGCAACGATTCCCGTGTTCCACGCGCCTTCGTATGAATCTACTTCGTAATAACCGGTATTCATACCAGTCAAATATCTGACGCGATCGAAGACATAGAACTCTGCTTCAGGAGCGAAATATGCCGTGTCTGCGATTCCGGTAGAACGCATGTACTCGACGGCTTTATTTACCACCTGTCGTGGATCTCTTGAATAAGGTGAGTTGTCATCGGGATTAACTACAGAGAAATTAACTACGAGAGTTTTCTCTTTTCGGAATGGATCAATGAATGCAGTTTCCGCCGCAGGTAGAAGTTTCATATCGGATTCATGAATTGATTGGAAGCCACGAATTGATGACCCATCGAACATGAAGCCATTTGTGAATACATCTTCTGTCATTTCGTGCGCAGGAACATTAAAGTGATGTTGAATTCCTGGTAAATCTATGAAGCGAACATCAACGAGCGCTACGCCCTCTTTTTTGATGTAACTAATCAACTCAGATGAAGATTTAAACATTGAATTTCTCTTTTCTTTCCGGCCGGCTATTCGGACCCCGATGTCCTAGGGCTGAAGCGTAGATGTTCGCCGTGAATGAGGCATGACCGCCTTGTTACAACTATGTTTCCGCGCAGCTGGGCTAGCGTTCAGCCATGGGGGAGAGAGCTAGTTTTCCAAGGCGTCTGGGCGCGCTTTCTGTGGATTGGGCGATTGCGACATTTACCGTGGCTTTGATCTATCCACTCCAAGCAAGTTCGCTCGCCCCATCGATAGCCCGATTGGTTGTATTTGTAATTGAAGTTGGTTTATTAACTGCGCTAGGAGGCGCATCAATCGGTAAACGGGTGTTCGGTATACGAGTTGTTACTTGGCCGGATTATCTATACGTAAGAACAAGTTCAGCATTTTTAAGAACATTTCTGGTAGCGCTTGTAATACCTGCTCTATTGATTGATAGCGAGGGCCGGGGTTACCACGAAAAATTTAGTAAGACGACTGTCTTACGAGTGCGATAAAAATTACCGAGGTTTTGGCATCCGCAGGTTCTTAGGCATCGGGCCTTTTGGAATTGGAATATTCATTCCACCGATGGACTTTAACCTCGCTCGCAACTCTCGTAATTGAATCGCAGCTAATTTCTTCGGAAATTTCTTCATTCTCCGTTGTAATTTTCTGACGGAAACTTGATCTGGGTCATTACCAACCATTAACTCGTAAATTGGTACGCCAGGAGCGAATCTCTCCATCTTGCGACGCTCGTCATTCAGCAAGGCGCGAACCGCCATTCCTCCTTCGGCTACTAAAACAATTCCGGGTCGGCCAACTGCGCGATGGACCATATCTTGATTTTTATTTACGTTAACGGCGGGGGTTACTGTCCAGCCTCGTCTAATTGACATCAGAACGCTAGCGCCAGCACCTTGCTGACCTTCAATTGAAGCGTAAGCCGCATTGCTTGCCAATCGAGTAAAGAAAAAGAATCCACCAAGAAGCGCTATTGGGAAAGTGACAAATGCTGCATAACCGGGACGATTCCAAATTGCTCCAATACCAATACCAAGCGCCCAGAGTGGAGCAAAGACCGCGAGGCAACGCAAAAGTACAAAGGAATACTGGCCCTTTGCGAGCGCGTAAGCATCTCGAATAGTTTTAAAGCGCTTTTCTTTCGGGTCTCTCTTCTTTCGTCCGAACACGTTACGGATCCTTTCTCTTTCGCTTCTCCAATTCAACCATCTCGAGGGTCGGTGCGGTTCCACCAAGGCTGGCCGGCGCCCAGCGCTGTCCAATGTGCGAATCGGGATAACTTTCTTGTACATTTTTCAGCAACTTTGCCATTGATTCCTTTAGCGCCAGCAGTCCTAATTCAGGATCATGATCTTTGCCGAAAAACATTGGCTCTCCGATTGCCACCGTTATTGGAAAATTTGACCTAGTGAAATTCCTAGGCTGACGTTTAGTCCAAATTCTTTGGCTACCCCAAATTATCGTTGGCAACACTGGCGCCCCGGATTCCATAGCCAATCGCACGACTCCGGTTTTCATCTCTTTTAATTCAAAACTCTGCGAAATCGTAGCTTCCGGAAAGACACCAACTATTTCGCCTTTTTCGAGAGCTTTCAGGGCAGCAACAAAAGATGGTCCACCATTGTTTCGATCAACGCTTATATGTTTCATTCCTCTCATAAGTGGACCTGCGATTGGATGATCGAATATCTCGCGCTTTGCCATGAACCGAGCAAGTCTTTTTGATGAGAGCAGAGCAGTTCCGGCGATTGCAAAGTCAAGATAACTAACATGGTTCATAGCGAGTAAAGCTGGGCCCTTAATGGGAATATGAGATTGGCCTTCGAATCTAAATCTCAGTCCGAGAGATTTCCAAAGTCCTTTAAAGATCCCAATCACTGGGGGATAAACGAGTTCAGCCATAACTAGCCATTGTTAATCGCTCGAGCGGCCATCGCCTCTTTATAAAGGCGACCGGCGCGATAACTGGAACGTACGAGTGGACCACTCATGACACCTAAGAATCCGAGCTCTCTTGCTTCTGCGGCTAACTCAACGAATTCCTGCGGCTTAACCCAACGCTCTACCGGATGGTGCCGAGGGGAGGGGCGAAGATATTGGGTAATTGTTATCAGTTCGCAACCAGCTGTCCGAAGATCAACCAGAGCCTGTGAGACTTCTGCTCGTTCTTCACCTAAACCTAAAATGAGATTTGATTTTGTGATTAATCCAAAATCCCGAGCTTTTGTAATTACATCAAGTGATCGAGAATAATTAAATGCTGGTCTAATCCTCTTGAAGATTCTCGGTACAGTCTCAAGATTATGAGCGAAAACTTCTGGTCTAGATTCGAACACTAGGTTTAAAAGTTCACTATTTCCAGAAAAGTCCGGAGCTAACATTTCTACTCCGCAATCAGGATTTAGCGCATGAATCGCCCTAATGGTTTCGGCATATAGCCATGCTCCTTCATCTTCGAGGTCATCACGAGCAACGCCAGTAACCGTGGCATAACGAAGTGACATAGTTTGAACTGATTCTGCAACTCGGCGTGGTTCATCGCGATCCAGAGGTTCGGGCTTTCCAGTATCGATATTGCAGAAATCGCATCGTCGGGTGCATTGTTCGCCGCCAATTAAAAATGTTGCTTCTCGATCTTCCCAACATTCAAAAATATTTGGACAAGCCGCCTCTTGGCAGACCGTGTGAAGCCCCTCTCGAGAAACAAGAGATCTCAACGACATGTACTCGGGCCCCATTTTTGCTCGAGTTTTTATCCATTCTGGTTTCTTTTCAATCGGAGTCTCGGCATTTCGCGCTTCGATTCGAAGTAGTTTTCGTCCGTCTGGAGCAACCATCAAATGGCAACTTTCTTGAGCGCTTCGCTTATGCGCTCCGTTAGAAGCGGAAGGACTTCAGCAGTCTCAATATTTCTATTTAATTCTCTACTTATCGAGGTCACTCCTGCGTCTGGTATCCCACAGGGAATAATTCGATTGAAATAAGAGAGATCAGGATTTACGTTAATCGCAAATCCATGCATCGTGACGCCCTTAGCTACTCTTATTCCAATAGCAGCAATCTTTCGGTCACCTTTTCCATCTCTAATCCAAACGCCACTTCTTTCACAATATCTCTCTCCAGGTATTCCTAAGGAGATACAGAAATCAATTAACGCCATTTCTATCTCCCGGACAAAGCCGACGACATTTTCCGGCTCTCTTAACTTCACAATTGGATATCCAACAATTTGCCCAGGTCCGTGAAATGTGATTTTTCCGCCTCGATCTACATCAATAACCTTTGAGCCATCTACTGGCCTCTCTGACTCCAGAGTTCTTCTACCGGCTGTAAATACTGGAGTGTGTTCCAACATCAGCAAGGTATTTTCCAAATCTCCGGATGCAATTTTTTGATGGAGGTTTCGCTGCAATTCCCAAGCTGTTTCATACTCAACTACGCCTAGCTGACGAATCGCCAGCGCCGATGTGGTCGTGCTCACCCCCTTAGCCTACTTTCAATACTGAAGTGTCGTCGCAGGCGGGGTTGCTCTTACCGCTGCTCTAGGATTGTGAGTTATGACAATCACAGATGAGAAGAAATTACGCAGTAAGGCGAGAAAAGCCCTATGGATTGCAATTGTGACCATCATCGCCTGGCTGGCAATCGGTGGGTTTTCGGGCCAAGCGTTCTCCAAGATCTCCAATGTTCAAGAAAATGACAACTCCGCTTTCTTGCCAAATAGCGCTGAATCTACAGCCGCCAGCAAGATAACTATTAAGTTTCAGGATCAAAGCGCTAACTTGCTTCCGACACTTCTCATTTTTGTTGGCGAGTTAAGCCCCTCAAATAACCCAGCTGGCTTTCAAAAGGTCAACGAGTTTGCTACAAACTTAGGTTCAAAGGTTCTGCCAGCATCAGGCAAACCGCTCTCAACATACTTTGCTCCAGGAGTTCCGCTACAAGCCATTCCATCTGCGGATGGGAAAGCCGCTCTAGTCAATGTCCAATTAAATGCAGACATCGCTGGCGAAAATATTGGTGATGAACCTGCACTGCCTTTAATTGTGGAATTCATAAGAGAGGAAATGAAATCATCGGTACCGGGAATAGATTCACACGTAACCGGCCCCGGTGGAATTTTCTCTGATTTATTTGATGCTTTTGGATCTATTGATACTACATTGCTTCGGACAACATTAATCGTAGTAGCGATAATTCTTATTTTGGTTTATCGCTCGCCAATTCTCTGGATAATCCCGCTCTTTACTGCTGGAACCGCCCTCGGCCTTGGAACCATGATTGTCTATTATCTTGCCAAAGCTAATGTTGTTGATTTAAATGGCCAGACTCAAGGAATTCTCGATGTGCTTGTACTAGGCGCTGCGACGGATTATGCGCTCTTATTAATCTCTCGATATCGAGAAGAATTACATCACCACGAATCTCGATACGAAGCAATGCGAATCGCGCTGCGCGGCGTGATTGAGCCGATCTTGGCCTCTGGATCAACCGTTATTGCGGGCTTAATGGTCCTTCTATTAAGCGATCTCTCCAGCAATCGTGGCCTTGGACCAGTGGGATCTATTGGAATTGCATCTGCCATGTTGGCAGCTTTGACATTACTTCCTTCGCTTCTATTAATTGTAGGTCGTTGGGTTTTCTGGCCAAGGATTCCGAGATTTGATGATGTTGATGAGAAGTTATCGGGCTTCTGGTCGAAAGTTGGCAATCTTGTAGATCGGCGCCCCAAGCCGATTTGGATTTCAACAGCCGTTGGTTTGATTATTTTGGCTGGCTTTTCGACAACATTAAAGAGTGATGGCCTCTCTCAAACCGAAGCATTCACCTCCCGTACCGATTCGGTAATCGGCTTAGAGAAACTTGGTGAGCATTTTCCAAGTGGTGAAGGTTCGCCAGTAGAACTAATCGTTCCTCTGGAGAAAATTGGCGCTGTTTCTGCCGCAATCAAAGGTGTTCCAAATGTGGCAAGCGTGGTCCCAGTTACTGAAATCGACCCAGCCACCAGGCAACCAACATCGGAGATAAAAGTTGTAGACGGCAAGGCGCTTCTTTATGCAACTTTAGATGTGCCAGCTGATTCCAAAGAGGCGAAAGAATTAATTCCTTTAATGCGAGAAACCGCTAAAGGGGTAGATGAGAGCGTACTTATCGGAGGTCAGACTGCTGTTGGCTACGATATTGACGAATCTTCAAAGCGAGATAATCGAGTAATCATTCCGACAGTTCTAATTCTAATTGCAGTAATTCTAGGTCTACTTTTACGAAGTATTTTGGCAGCTGGATTGCTTCTGGCAACAGTTGTACTTTCATTTGCTGCAACTCTTGGAGTTTGCGCCTTGGTCTTTGAACACGTCTTTGGATTCGCAGGAACCGACGCCTCGTTCCCATTGTTTGCATTCGTCTTCCTGGTGGCGCTCGGCATCGATTACAACATCTTCCTAATGACTCGAGTCCGAGAAGAAGCTCAGAAAATTGGAACTCGCGCGGGTGTAATCAAAGGCTTAACAGTCACCGGCGGAGTTATCACCTCAGCCGGAGTGGTTCTTGCAGCGACCTTCGGAGTTCTCGGAATTCTTCCTCTTGTCTTCTTGGCGGAAATTGGCTTCGCAGTAGCTTTCGGAGTCTTGTTAGACACAATTGTGGTTCGCTCACTCTTGGTGCCCGCTCTGGTTAAAGTCATCGGTCCAAAAATCTGGTGGCCTTCCAAGTTGCAACATCAGCCAAACTGATGCGAGTTGGAGTAATTGGATACGGCCTAGCCGGTCGTTATTTTCACGCTCCCTTACTTCAATCAGCTGGTTTCTTTATCGCTGCTATCGCTTCACGCTCACTTGAAAAGCGAGGTGAAGCTCATCGAGATTTTCCACTCGCAACCATTCTCGCATCAACGGAAGAGCTGGTCGCGGAAGATCTTGATTTAGTAGTAGTTGCCTCTACAAATGAATTTCACGTTGAACACGCCAAACTTGCAATTGATGCCGGAATTCCAGTGGTTGTTGATAAGCCTGTAGGCCGAAATTATTTCGAAACGCTTGAATTATTTGATTACGCAGATAATCGAGGGGTTCCAGTAACAGCATTTTTTAATCGACTTTTTGATAGCGACACCTTGACAATAAAAGAGTTAATTGTGGCAAATTCAATTGGCGAATTGTTCAGATATGAGTCTAGATTTGAAAGGTTCCGACCTGAACCGAATCTAGATTCTTGGCGCGAGTCACTTAATTCTGCTGAAGGTGGTGGAATTCTCCTTGACCTTCAGACACATTTGATTTCGATAGCGCTTCACTTATTTGGCCCGGCAGAACTTAAATATTCTTCGATAAGAAGCGTGAAGAACGTTTCTGACGATGACGTTTTTCTAATACTTAAACATGAATCGGGGCTAGAGTCGCATTTAAGTGCCAGCTCCATATCGGGAGCACCCGGGCCTCGGGTTAGACTTCTTGGAAGATCTGGGGCGCTAATCTGTCGAGAATTAGATCCGCAAGAGGCAATGTTGCGATCGGGTTTGAAGCCGCAAGAATTTGGCTGGCAAGATAAAAAAGCAGCGACGAGCGAATTTGAAATTTGGAAAGGCGAAGGGGCAATAAATCATCCAGGCGTTGCCGGGAATTACGTTGAGTTTTATCGACGGGTAAAAGAAGCTCTTAAAACTAATTCACAAATGCCTATTGATCGCGAATTTGCACTTGCAGTGGCTCGAATGATTGACCAAGCAAGAGAGTGGGAAAACTTCAGATAATGCCGCAGGCGGTGATTTGTGGTGCGGGATGGGCTGGAATGAATTGTGCCCGCGTTCTTCAAGAGAGAGGTTTTAGCGTCCAGGTTCTAGAAAAGAGTGATCGGCCTGGTGGCCGTATCACATCGGATTTTGTGGACGGCTTTACAATCGATAACGGTTTCCAGGTTGTAAATCCCGCTTATGCCGAATTACGTGAAACCGCCATCATGGATGGACTAGCAAGTTTCAAATTAGCTAAAGGCCTTGAAATAGTTGAAACGAATCGAATTTATAAAGTTGGCGATCCGCGAAGTGATCTTCGGTTCATTCCTGATCTACTCTCCGCCAAATTCGGCTCTACCTATGAGAAGTTATCTTTTCTCGGATATCTTCGCCGGGCGACTGAAGATAAGACATTTGGTGAAGCGCTCGGGGATTTCCCAAATCTTTTTAGAAACCTTTTAAAGCCATTTTTAGACGGAGTTGTTTTAACTGATGTCTCATCAGTTTCAAATCGAGTGGTTCGAGAGTTGATACATTGGTTTATTAAAGGCAATCCAGTACTAATTGATGGTGGCGTAGGTCGAGTTTCTGAGGCGCTCGCCGCGGGTCTGGATATCGAGTTTAATGTTGAAGTTAAATCTGTTACGGAGCGAACAGTTTCCACAACGCGAGGTGAAATTACAGCTGATGCAGTCGTTGTTGCAACCGATCCAATTACTGCGAGCAGATTGCTCGGATTGAACATGCCGAAAATGAATTACAGTGAGACTTGGTATTTTGATATTGCCGAAGGAGCCGTAACAAGTAAATTTCTGCGTGTAGGCGGTGAAGGTCCAGTTGTAAATTCAATTGCGCTATCAAATGTTGCGCCTAGCTTTGCACCATCTGGTCGAACACTGGTGGCGGCAACAACCTTAAAGTCAGCAAGTGAATCTTCGGTAAGGAGCCATCTATCAAAACTCTGGAGCGTAGAGACTCAACATTGGAGATTGATAACAAAGAGGGAGATTCCATATTCGCTACCTTTTAAAGGCTCTAAGAGCGCAATGGTTGATGAATTGAGGGTTGCGGGAATTTGGTGTGCTGGTGATTGGCGCACTACGCCTTCGCAACAAGGCGCCTTACTCAGCGGAAAACTAGTTGCGAATGCGATTAATTCTTTGCAATATTAATTCGTTTCAATAAGTGCATCGAGCGCCGGCGCAAGATGCGGAAAATCAAAGACAAAACCAGCATCGGTTAATTTTTGAGGAAGCACTCGTTTAGATCCCAAAACTTCTGTTGAGAACCCACCTAAAACGATTTTTAGCGCAATGCTCGGGACGGGGAATAGAGCTGGTCGGCGGAGCGCTCTTGCTAAGGCTGAAGTAAACTCTTGATTCGTTGCCGGATTTGGCGAAGTTAAATTAACTGCGCCAGAAATATCACTTTCTAGAAGGTAACAGATTGCTCGAATCTGATCATGAAGAGTAATCCAGGACCACCATTGTCGGCCGCTGCCAAGTTTTCCGCCCAATCCAAGACGGAAGAGAGGCAACATCTTGCCAAGCGCACCGCTATTTGGTTCAAGAACTAAACCTGTTCGAAGTTTTACAGTTCGTACATCTTTTGCCAGATCCGCTGCAGCTTCCCATTCTTTACATACTGCGGCTAAGAAATCATCTCCTGGTCGGTCACTTTCAGTAACAGCGCGATTTCCAGTTTCGCCGTACCATCCAATTGCACTCGCTGAGATGAATACCGAAGGTTTTAACTGGGTAACCGCGTTGGCGATAGTTGTGGTTCCAAGTAATCGCGAATTCAATATTTCAGCTCGGTAACTCTTGCTCCAACGTTTATCTCCAACATTGGCGCCAGCAAGGTGAATTAACGCGTCTACGCCCTCAAGTGCAGTTAGGTCAATCTCGCCTCTCTTGGGATCCCAGAAAACTTCATCAGAAGAAATGGGTTTTCGTCTTACTAACTTCTGAACAGTGTGACCTTCAGACTTTAAGTGGCCCAGGAGTGCGGCGCCGATCATTCCGGTAGCGCCAGTAATGGCAATTCGTTGTGGAGGGAGCGCCACTACAGTCCTAAATCCGAATCGAATCTTCCTGCTTCGAGCCGCTCTTTCAGAGTAGAGAGAAAACGAGCAGCATCAGCGCCATCTACGATGCGATGATCATAGGAAAGTGCCAGATAGACCATAGATCTAATGGCAATTGTTTCGCCGCCATCTTCACCCTTTACGACCATTGGTCGTTTCACAACAGAACCAATACCAAGTATCGCAACCTGCGGTTGATTAATAATTGGCGTGTCAAAGAGAGCGCCGCGGGAACCCGTATTTGTAATGGTGAAAGTTCCGCCACCTAATTCATCAGGAGAGATTTGATTATCTCTAGTCCGCGCTGCAACATCAGCAATCTTTCGCGCGATACCGCCCATATTTAGATCGCCAGCATCGCGAATAACAGGGACTAGCAATCCGCGTTCGGTATCAACTGCAATGCCAAGGTGTTCCGCCGCATGATAGGTAATTTCATCACCTTCAACAGATGAATTGAGCACCGGATGAACTTTTAGCGCTTCGCATACTGCCACTGCAAAGAATGGGAGGAAGCTCAGTTTTACGCCTTCGCGACTTTCGAAGTTTGCTTTAGATTGTTCGCGCAACCTGGCAATACGAGTTATATCTACTTCGATTACAGTTGTTAATTGGGCGCTTACTTGAAGTGATTCCAACATTCGAGCTGCAATTACCTTGCGAAGCCGCGTCATTGTAACTTTTGTCCCACGAAGCGGTGAGGCAGCAACTGGCTTTGAGTAACTTTGAGCTGGGCTTGATGCTGGAGGATTAACGATTACTGTCGAAGGGGAGATATTTGGTTTTGCTACCGAAGAGAGCACATCTTCTTTTCGAATTCGCCCACCAACTCCGGTTCCCTTTACCTTCGCAAGATCGACGCCATTTTCATTAGCGAGTTTTCTAACAATTGGCGTCACATAAGCATCGACTAGCGCACCATTTGATTTGGTCATGGATTTTGTCGTCGCGACGTTTTGTGGAGCAGAAACTTGAGGAGTTTGAATCTGTGGTTGCGCGGGAGGCGCACTAGGTGCCGGGCTGGTGACTACTGGGCTTGGGACCGGTGCACTTGGCGCCGGAGTTTTTACGGAAGAAGTTTGTGGCGTGGATTGGCTGGAGCCTATTGAAGCTAAGCGAGCGCCGACGGGAACTGTGGAATCCACGGGGACATCAATTGAGAGAAGAATTCCCGTGGCCGGCGATGGAATTTCAGTATCAACTTTGTCGGTGGAAACTTCAAGAAGTGGCTCATCTACATTTACTTGATCTCCGACAGACTTTAACCAACGTGTTACGGTTCCCTCGGAGACTGATTCACCGAGCGCCGGCATAGCCACAATTGTTGCTGCGCTAGAACTTACGTTTTGAGTATTTGCAGGCGCTGGAGTTGGCGCTGCCACTGGCTTTTCAACAACAGGTGGTGCTGGAGTCTCAATCACAGGTGTCGGGGCTGAACTACTTGCGCCATCTGCAATTAGAGCCAACTCAGCTCCCACTGCCACAGTTTGATCAACAGAGACCACAATTTTTTCCAGAACTCCGGCTGCGGGTGATGGAATTTCAGTATCGACTTTATCTGTAGAAACTTCTAGCAGCGGTTCATCGAGTGCAACCTGATCACCTTCAGCCTTGAGCCAACGCGTGACGGTTCCTTCAGTGACGCTCTCGCCTAAGGCTGGCATCTTCACCGAAAAAGTCATCTCATATTCTCCAATCCGTAATCTGATTATCCATGTGCATGGAGTGGTTTGCCAGCTAGAGCTAGGTGGGCTTCTCCCATCGCCTCGGAGAGCGTTGGGTGGGCATGAATTAACGGCGCAACATCAATGGCTTCTGCTTGCCAATTAAAAATTAATTGAGCCTCAGCTAAGAGTTCGCCAACTCGAGATCCAACCATGTGTATCCTGAGAATGGGACCATCTTTTTGCGCTACTAATTTAATTGAGCCAGCGGTCTTCAAGATCTGGGCTTTTCCATTTCCGGCTAAATCATAATTTAATTCAACTACATCTAGTCCGCGCGCTTTCGCGCCGGCCGTAGTCAAGCCAACAGATGCAACTTCCGGCTCCGAGTAAGTAACTCTTGGAACTCCGTCGTAATTAATTGGTCGAGGGTTAAGGCCGGCAATCTCTTCTGCGACCAGGATTCCTTCCGCGAAGCCCACATGCGCTAACTGAAGAGTTGGAATCAAATCTCCGACCGCCCAAATGCCCGGTACGTTTGTTCGACATTTTTCATCGACAATTACATAACCACGCTCAATTTTTACCCCGGCGTTCTCATACCCAAGATTTTCAGATACTGGGCCGCGACCGACTGCAACGAGTAATACTTCAGCAGAAAAAGTCTTGCCATCTTCTAGCGTGACTGTCACATCTTTCTTGGATTTAGTTGCGCTCTTAAACTTCGTTCCCAATTCAAAATTTATGCCACGTTTTCTAAAGGCTCTCTCTAGTTGCTTACTTGAAGATTCATCCTCGAGTGCTACTAGATGAGGCAGAGCTTCGATAATCGTGACTTCTGCGCCAAATGAACGCCACACTGATGCAAATTCGCATCCGATGACTCCACCGCCTAACACAATTACAGACTTCGGAACCTTCTCCATGTGAAGTGCATGATCGCTTGTGATTATTCGCTCACCATCAATCTCTAGCCCGGGAAGCGTTTTGGCATATGAACCTGTAGCTAAAACAATATTTTTTCCAACATATTTCTCGCCATTAACTTCAATCGTATCTTTTGAGACTAACTTTCCGAGTCCTTCTACATAAGTAATACCGCGAGATTTAACTAATCCTTGAAGTCCCTTGTGAAGACGGGCGATGACGCCATCTTTATATGAATTAACGCCAGCCATATCAATCGAATGAAATTCAGCTTTCACGCCAAATTCGGCGGCGTCTCTTGCGTTATCTGCAATTTCGCCTGAGTGAAGAAGGGCTTTAGTTGGGATGCAGCCGCGGTGGAGGCAGGTGCCGCCCAGCTTTTCTTTCTCGATAAGAACAACTGATAATCCAAGTTGCGATGCGCGCAGAGCACAGGCGTAACCACCGCTGCCGCCGCCAAGGATTACTAGATCAAAATTAGCCAACTAAGTTCTCCTGCTCTTCTCTTGCCGATTCCAAACCAGGCCCGTAGTCCTATCCTGCCAGCACTAGCGGCGGGCAGTTACTTCTGCGAGCGCAACGAGAGTGCGAAGTGCGACACCTGTACCGCCCACGGGGGTGTATCCGTGAGGATGTTTCTCGTTGTAGGCCGGTCCCGCAATATCTAGGTGTAGCCAAGGGGTCTCTGGCGCTACGAAATCTCTCAAAAAGAGTCCTGCTACCAGCATCCCTCCCATTCGCTCACCGATATTTGCGATATCCGCAACAGGTGAATCTAAAGAAGCTCGCAGATCTTCGGGGAGTGGCATAGGCCAGAACAATTCGCCGGTTGAGTCAGCGCACGCTAAAAATTTCTTAGAAAACGCGTCGTCGTTAGTCATGACAGCGCTCGTCCTCGTTCCGAGCGCAACTACCTGAGCACCGGTGAGAGTAGCGACATCAACCAAACCTTCAAATTTTCTTTTCTTATCGGCATGGCCGACTTCGGCTGCGCGAACTAACACATCAGCGAGAATTAACCGACCCTCTGCATCTGGATTTAGCACTTCCACAGTCTTGCCACCGTAGATTTTGATTACATCGCTCGGTCGAGTTGCGTTATCGCTAACCATATTCTCTGCGAGAGGCGCCCAAGCATCAATTCGTATCGGCAATTTTAATTCTGCAATTGCAAGAATTGCGGCGCAGACAGCAGCCGCGCCACTCATATCAGATTTCATCGCCTCCATTCCTTGAGCAGGTTTAAGTGCGAGACCACCAGTATCAAAAGTGATTCCTTTACCGATAAATGCCAGTGATTTTTTAGCGCCCTTGGGCTGGTAAGAAATATGTAATAGTCGCGGCGGGTTAGCGGATCCTTGTCCAACACCAATAATCCCGCCGTAACCCAACTTCCTTAGTTGGCTATCGGAAGTGATCTCAACTTTTAACGAAAACTGCTTGGCAAGTGAACGAATTTCTTCACAAAACGAGATCGGGGTTAAGTGGCTAGGTGGAGTATTAATCAGATCTCGAACCAGATGGGTATTTTTTGCGAGAATTTCGGCGCGCCGCAAAATAGATTTCTCTCGGCCAAAACGAGTATGTATTTCGATTGCAGTTAAAGGTGCCTTCTGATCATTTTTTGTCTTTCCGCGAAATTTATCGAAGGAATAAGAACCAAGCAGCGCGCCCTCGGCTATCGCGGCGAATCCAATCGAATCTTTATGCGGAAGAGAGAAGGTAGCTTTTTTGGTTCCGGCTAGCGATCTTGCCGCCGCTCCGGCAGCTGCACGTAGCGTTTCATGGCTGTAATTATCGGAGTGCACTCCCAGGCCAGTCACCACTAGTAGTTTTTGGTTGACGCCAGGAATCTTTAGAACCTCGTTCTTTGCCCCGGTTGCCCCGAGTTCAGCGAGGGTCTTCATCAGCAAGTTTTCATCAAGTTTGAAATTTGAACTTACTGGTCGAACCGCAGTGGTTACGCCATCCTTGCCCTCAATTTTTGCCAGACCAATAACGATGACATCTGATGTTGGAGATTCACTCGCGCTGATCTTGGTCATTGGGCTAGGTTATTGGAGTGCCACGATATTCGCCATTACATGAGAAGCATCGCGCCCTAGGTGCGAAACTTGCAGATTTCGGTGGTTGGGATATGCCAATTGAATATCCAGCGACCACAGGTGGCGGCGTAGTAAATGAACATATAGCGGTGAGAGAACATGTAGGTCTATTTGATGTATCCCATCTCGGCAAAGCTGAAGTAATTGGTGAGGGAGCGTGCGATTTTTTAAATGAAGCGCTAACTAATGATCTGACAAAAATAACTGATGGACAGGCCCAATACACGATGCTCTGCGATCAAATAACGGGTGGCGTTGTAGATGACTTAATTGCCTATCGAAAATCAGCGAATGAGTTTTTATTAGTTCCAAACGCAGCAAACACGGCTGAGGTGGTACGGCGGCTCCAGGTCGGAATTGGATCAAGAAAAATTTCGATCGTTGATTGCCACGAGAAATACGGAGTATTAGCACTTCAAGGTCCAGACGCAAGTAAAGTCCTAGAAAAACTCGGCATCTCTATCGATTTGTCTTATATGTCTTTCGAAATTGCGAACATCAAAGGGGTCGAGGTAATTATCTGCCGCACCGGATACACGGGGGAACATGGATTTGAAATTCTTCCCACTTGGTCGGAAACGCCAAAAATTTGGGATGTACTTTCAGAAGAGATAATGAATTTTGGTGGACGAGTTTGCGGTCTGGGTGCCCGCGATACGCTGCGAACTGAGATGGGTTATCCATTACATGGCCACGAACTCTCTCTCGAGATTACGCCAGTACAAGCAAATTCAGGCTGGGCCGTCGGCTGGAAGAAAGAGAGTTTCTGGGGCAAAGAAGTTCTCTTAAATGAACGAGAAATTGGCCCAAAGAGAATTCTCCGAGGGTTGCGCCTTATTGATAAAGGTATTCCAAGACTAGGAATGCTCGTTCAAGTAAATGGAAACCGCGCCGGAATTGTAACCAGTGGAACATTTTCCCCATCGCTCAAGTGCGGAATAGCTTTGGCGCTTCTTGAGCCAGAAATCCAGGTTGGATCAAGGGTTTCTATTGATGTTAGAGGCAAGTTACTTGAGGCCGAAGTAGTGAAACCGCCATTTGTCGATTCAAGAGTTAAGTAAAAGACACTTACCGCTAATCTTCAGCCTATGAGACATCGCAAACTTGGCAATTCGGGAATGTATGTAAGTGAAATTACTTTTGGAAATTGGCTTACTCACGGCTCTCAGGTGGAAGAAAAAGCAGCTATCAAATGCGTCCGGACGGCCCTAGATCTTGGAATTACAACTTTAGATACCGCAGATGTATATGCTGGAACTCGCGCCGAGTCTGTACTTGGAAGAGCACTTAAGGGAGTGCGCCGCGAATCCTACGAGTTATTAACGAAGGTTTATTGGCCAACTGGTTCTGGAAAAAACGATCGCGGACTATCTAGAAAACATATTATGGAATCGGTCCATGCTTCGCTGAAACGACTTCAGACCGATCATATTGATCTATATCAATTTCACCGCTTTGATTATGAAACACCCCTTGAAGAGAGCTTAAGCGCATTCGATGACTTGATACGCCAAGGAAAAGTTTTTTATATCGGATTCTCGGAATGGCGTTCTGAAGAAATCAAGGAAGCGTTACGCATTCAAGAACGACGAGGATTCGATAAATTTGTTTCCAGCCAACCCCAGTACTCCATGCTCTGGCGCGTTATTGAAAAGGAAGTGGTTCCGCTCTCTAAAGCAAATGGCATCGGCCAAATTGTTTGGTCACCAATAGCTCAAGGTGCGTTAACCGGAAAGTATTTACCAGGAAAGAAACCTCCAGCGGGCTCACGAGCGACTGATAAAAAGGGTGGGGCCTCAATGATTTCGAGATGGATGCGAGATGAGGTTTTAACAGCAGTTCAACGTTTGAAGCCGATCGCTAAAAACGAAGGGTTAACGATGGCACAATTAGCCGTCGCTTGGGTCTTACAAAATCCCAATGTTTCCAGTGCAATTATCGGAGCATCTAAACCGGAGCAGATAAAAGAGAATGTTGCCGCTAGCGGTGTTCAGTTGAGCGCGGAGACAATGAAGGAGATTGATAAAGCGCTTGGATCACTTCCTGAAAAAGATCCGGCCAAAACTGAATCTCCAAAACCCAGGGCTTAGTTCAGATTAGAGCTTAGTTCCGCGCGTAACTCTGGGAAGGGGCGCCCGCAGCCGTCGAATCTGTGTTGAACGTAGCCAGCCGTACATGCCAACGCCCTTTAGGTTTTCACCAGGAAATCTTTTTGCAACTTCTCTCTTTATCTTCCTACTCAGATAGAAGCCATCGATAAAAGAGAGTCCGAGAATTGAGTACATCAAAATAATCGCTGCGAGTTGTACTTGAATCACCGGAACGATTGTCATAAATAGAACCAATACGATGACTGGTAAAAAGAACTCTCCAATGGATCTTCGAGCATCTACGTAATCTCTTACAAATTTTCGAATGGGGCCTCGATCACGGGGAGGGAGTGCGCTCTCTTCGCCGCGCATATAAGCCTCACGCTGAGCGCCGCGCGCAATACGGGATTGCTTCTTCTGTAACTTCTTCGCTTCCTTAGTTGCCGCAGGCGCTAATCGTTTTAGGACTCGTTCTTTTT
>JACCDJ011592905.1_pt1 | contig 16750 bp, 19 predicted proteins | sample 7444481 | NCBI WGS metagenome assembly JACCDJ01 (sample SAMN15323435, study PRJNA562643) | freshwater metagenome | isolation source: river surface water | place: USA:Blue River Watershed | collected 2017-08-15 | reverse complement strand
GGAACCACCGAAGCCCATTGGATTCCGCTATCTATCCCACGCTCTATCCCACGCTGTATCCCACGCTGTATTCCACGCTGTATTCCACGCTGTATCCAACTGAGCCCCGTTCATTCCCGCTCAACCGGCCTTGGCAGCCCGGCTGGATATACAGAGCCGAATAGGTAGAGAGTGAGGGAATAACAATCTTCGCTCAAGGGTTCTTCATACTATGGCGGTACAGTCTTCAGTTATGACGCCCCCGAGAGAGCCACAGGGGACGGGCAAGCAAATCGCTCAGCGCGAGCGAGCGAGCGCACCCGCGACCGCTACAAGTAGCTCTGCCAACAAAGAGTTACTTCGCGCTGAACAAAATGCACGATTCGAGCGAGATGCGCTGCCTTATCTAGATGCGCTCTATGGAGCGGCGCTTCGAATGACTAAGAATCCTGAGAGCGCTGAAGACCTCGTGCAAGAAACATTTGCCAAAGCCTTCACGTCATTTCATCAATTTACTGAGGGAACCAATCTGCGAGCCTGGCTATATCGAATCCTCACGACAACATTTATCAACATTTATCGAAAAGAACAGCGCCAACCACTTATTTCAGATGGTGAAATTGAAGAGTGGCAAATTGCAGAAGCAGCAACTCATACTAGTGATCAAGGAAAATCTGCAGAAGTAGAAGCGCTTGAGCAACTTCCCGATAGCGATATAAAAATTGCTCTGCAGGAGTTACCTGAAGAGTTTCGCCTAGCAGTTTATTTCGCCGATGTTGAAGGTTTTTCTTACAAAGAGGTAGCAGAGATCTTGGGAATTCCACCTGGAACTGTCATGTCACGTTTGCATCGTGGTCGGAAGTTACTCCGCGAATCGTTGGCAGATTACGCCCGCGAGCGCGGCTTTATTAAGCGAGGTGAGGAGAAATGAGTTGTGGTAGCCATCATAATTTGCCGTGCACTGAAGTTCTCCATGCCATAGTGCTTTATATTGATCATGAGATTGAAGATAGCGCCAGTGTTCACGCGCTTGAACTTCATATCCAGGAGTGCCCACCATGTGCAGCTCGAGCTGCGCAAGAGGCCTTACTCAATCAACAACTAAAGTCGTTACTTAACCGTTCATGTCGCGAGGAAGCTTCCGATCAATTACGGCAGAATGTCAGCGCCATGATTCGGCAACCTCAATTTGAGTGGCATCAATCCATCACATACACCGAAATCACAACAGATACTTTTATCCATACCCGAGTGGAGATTCATGAGCGATATGAGAGCGAAGAGGAGTAGTAGCAACCGTTCTGTGAATTAATTCTTATTCCGTGGGAATACCACCTAGTAACCCCGAGTTGGGCTAAGTTGTAGAACGTGAACCAGACAATTCGAGCCGAGATGGTGGCTAACGTCTTGGAAGTCTCTGTAGCGGTTGGCGACCAGGTCAGTGCAGGTCAGATTCTCCTCTTGTTGGAATCAATGAAAATGGAGATTCCAGTGCTCGCCGAAATAGATGGTGAAGTTGTTGATATCGGAGTGCTACCTGGCGATGTAATCCAAGAGGGCGATCCGCTTCTTGTTATCAAGCCAAGCAGTGGTAAGCCAAGCAGTGGTAAAACAGGAGCGCACGGATGAGCCCAGAACGTTTTATTGGAGCAGTTGGCCTCTCCAGAATGACAGTTCGCCATGGAGATACAGCCATTGCGCTCGGTAGCGGCGATGTTCCTGTTCTTGGCACTCCAGGAATCATTGCTCTCTCAGAGAGCGCCACGATTGCTGCGCTCGCCGAATTTCTTGAACAGAGCGAAACAACTGTGGGCGTTCGAATCGAGATAGATCACATCGCGACAGCAAGCGTAGGTGACGAGGCTGTCGCAACAGCGACTGTCGCATCAGTGGTTGGGAAAAGGATTATCTTCGACGTTCAATGTCATAGCGGTACCCGACTAATTGCACAAGGAACAATCACACGAGTGCTTGTCGATAGGGTTTCATTTATTGCAAAGGCCGCCGCAGAAGCGCTAACGCGAGGGAATTAAACTTTCGATTCCCTCGCGCTTGCTTGCAGAAATTTTTATTTAACTTCTTGCCTTACTTCTAGATTTATTTCTAGCTTTACTTTTTAGTTGCCCAGAAAATATCGGCGATCTCATCTATTTTGGCCAGTAACTTCTCCGCAACTGCAACATCGTTACTTCCCTTAGTTCCTGCAGCGCCAGCAAGTTTCGTCGCCTCGTTAAAGAGCGAGTGCAGATTTGGGTAAGCCTCAAAGTGATTTGGCTTGAAGTAATCGGTCCAAAGAACCCAGAGGTGCTCTTTTACTTGATGCGAGCGCTCTTCTTTAATCGCAACTGCACGCGCCTTGAAATCTGGATCACTACTCGCATTATATTTTTCCATCGCAGCTTTAACTGACTGTGCTTCAATTTTTGCTTGAGCTGGGTCGTAGACACCACATGGAAGATCGCAGTGTGCATACACAGTGAGCGTTGGTGTAAGAATATTCTTCATAAAAACTCCTCAGAACGTGTAATAACTTCTCGTCTTCGAGCTAGTTAGGTCTGGTTAGATCGAGTTAGATCGAGTTAGGTAGAGCCTACCTCTCGAGCGATTGAAGCGAAATTCGAAAGTAACGGGAAAATTAGCGAGTGATGGGCCGCTGGCCATCTGTGCCGATGTCCTACTTCTCGATACGCTCTTGTAATGAGTTGGCTACCGGCTTCCCTGAGATTACGAACAGTCCTTGTAGCGGGCGAGTCAATGGCGCCCACCTACCGCGACGGTGATTGGCTCCTAGTCCGCTTAATTCGACCAAGAGTTGAGCCGGGAGGGTTAAAAGTTGGCCGCGTACTTCTCATTGAACGCGAGGAACAACCTGGCGTGATCTTTATTAAGCGCCTAATAGATATTCGAGGGGATTCGCCAAATCGCCACTACAAGACATACTGGGTTGAAGGCGACAACACGTCATTGTCACAAGATTCTCGAACATGGGGAGCGATAACCGGCAGCGAAATACTTGGAAAAGTTCTCTTTCGAGTCCGACGCAGTAAAAATTAAACTATTTAACGTTGGAAAGCTTCGAAAATGAGCGCTTTCTGTTCCTCTTCATGGAGATGGTGATTTCCAGTCGCGGGAGCAGCCGAAGCCAAGCGAGAAACTCGCCGTACTGCTCGTCCCTCGAGCGCTTCCATCGAATTGAGGGCAAAGAATGGCCATGGTCCCTGGTTTGCTGGTTCATCTTGCACCCAGAGAATGTTCGCATTCGGATGTTTCGCCGCTTCAGCTTTGATGGCTGCTGCTGGGAATGGATACAGCTGTTCGATGCGAACGATTGCAGTTGTTAATTCATTAAGTTTCGCACGCTCAGCAACGAGTTCGTGATAAATCTTTCCAGAACAGAAAATTAATCGGGTCGCGTTGTTAACCATAGGATCTGGAATAACTGTTTGGAATTTACCAGTCGTGAATTCTTCTAATTTCGAAGCGGCAGCTTTTAGACGAAGCATTGATTTTGGTTCAAAAACAATGAGTGGTCGGCGAGCGGGATTAGCCATGTGCCAACGGAGTAGGTGGAAATAAGAGGCAGGGCTCGATGGTTGTGCCACAGTCATATTGTTCTCCGCACAAAGCTGGAGGAATCGTTCAATTCGAGCCGATGAATGATCGGGCCCTTGGCCTTCGTATCCATGTGGCAAAAGCATCACAACCGAGGAACGCTCTCCCCACTTTTGCAGCGCTGAAGAGATGAACTCATCGATGATGGTCTGCGCGCCATTAGCGAAATCACCAAACTGGGCTTCCCAAAGTACGAGCGCATCATCTCGCTCTACCGAATAACCATATTCGAAGCCAAGCGCTGCATACTCTGAGAGAAGTGAGTTCACGACGAAGAACTGATTCTCATTTGAGATTAATCCCCGAAGTGGAATCCATTCGCTGCCGTTATTTCCATCAACAATCACCGCATGGCGTTGGCTAAATGTGCCGCGCCCAACATCTTGTCCAGCCAAGCGAATGTGTTTGCCCTCGAGCAACAATGAACCAAAGGCGAGAACTTCACCCATCGCCCAATCAATCGTGCCTTCGTTAAGCATTTCTACGCGGCGAGATAGTTGGGGCAGGAGCTTGGTGTGAACGGCAAACCCTTCAGGAATCGCTACCTGTGTCGCAGCAATCTTTCGAGCAACCTCTTCGCTAATAGCAGTATTAGATTCTTCAGGCGTTAGTAACTTCTTAGAATCAAGATTTGGTGCGCTCGCCTCTTTGTTATGAACCGCAGCGAAAATTGCTTCAAGTTGAGTCTGGAAATCACGAGTGACCTCGTCAGCTTCTTCTCTAGTGATATCACCACGACCTACGAGCGCCTCTATATAAAGGGTGCGTGTGGTCCGCTTGGCATCAATAAGTTTGTACATCAATGGCTGCGTGAAACTTGGCTCATCACCCTCGTTATGGCCACGTCGGCGGTAGCAGATCATGTCGATGACAACATCTTTATTAAATGCCTGACGATATTCATAGGCCAATCGAGCTACGCGAACACAAGCCTCAGGGTCATCGCCGTTAACGTGGAATATCGGCGCCTGCACCATTCGGGCGACATCTGTTGCATATGTAGATGAACGCGCTGCGCTTGGTGAGGTAGTGAAGCCAACTTGGTTATTGATCACAATATGAATGGTGCCGCCCGTGCGGTAGCCAGGAAGTTGCGAAAGATTTAACGTTTCAGCAACGACACCTTGTCCAGCGAAAGCTGCATCACCATGGAGAAGAATTGGCACGACCGAGAAGGCATCGCGAATATTGATCTTGTCTTGCTTTGCTCGGACGATTCCCTCGAGCACCGGATTAACTGCCTCTAGGTGAGATGGGTTCGCAGCGAGATAAACCTTTGTCTGCGCGCCAGAGTCGGCTGTGAAGACAGATTGTGTTCCGAGGTGATACTTCACATCGCCAGAACCTTGAACGGAATTATCTTGGTAATGACCTTCGAACTCTTGGAAGATTTGGCCATGTGGTTTTCCGGCAACATTTGCCAAGACATTGAGTCGGCCACGGTGCGGCATTCCGATACAGACCTCGTCGAGCTTCTCTTCTGCCGCCGCAATGAGAATTGCATCGAGAATTGGAATGACGGATTCGCCACCTTCGAGTGAGAATCGCTTCTGTCCAACGAACTTTGTCTGGAGGAATGTCTCAAAAGCTTCTGCGCTATTTAGCTTGCGCAAAATTCTCAACTGCTCTTCTCGGTCCATATTCTCTGCGGGCACTTCAAGGCGCGCTTGCATCCATTTACGCTCAGCAGGATTACTTAAGTGCATGTACTCGATGCCAATTGTTCGGCAGTAGGCGTTACGAAGTATTCCAAGGATGTCGCGCAGCTTCATAAACTGTTTACCGCCAAAGCCGCCGGTGGCAACTTCTCGGTCGAGATCCCAGAGCGTTAAACCATGGGTAACGGTGTCGAGATCGGGATGGATACGTAATTTGAATTCGAGTGGATCCACATCTGCCATGAGATGGCCGCGGCTGCGGAAGGCATGGATTAACTCTTGAACACGAGCGGTTTTATGGATGTCATCATCCTTGCTCCGTTCGAGGTCGGTATTCCATCTAATGGGTACGTAAGGAATTCGAAGCGCAGTGAAAATCTCGTCGTAGAAGCCCTCCGCGCCAAGGAGTAACTCGTGGATTCGGCGGAGGTAATCACCTGATTGAGCACCTTGAATAATTCGGTGGTCATATGTGCTGGTCAGTGTGACAACTTTGCTCACTGCCATTCGCGCAAGAGTCTCTTCGTTAGTACCTTGGAACTCTGCAGGATATTCCATGGATCCAACGCCAAGAATTAATCCTTGTCCTTCCATGAGACGCGGCACAGAGTGAACAGTTCCAATCGTTCCTGGGTTGGTAAGTGAAACTGTTGTGCCAGCGAAATCTTCAACGGTGAGTGCACCGGTGCGCGCCTTTTTAATAAGTGATTCATAAGTCTCAAGGAACTGCGCGAAGTCCATCGATTCGCAACCCTTGATAGAAGGAACCAATAGTTGGCGAGTGCCATCCGACTTTGCAAGATCAATTGCGATGCCGATATTTATATGGTCTGGTCTACCGATTGCAGGCTTACCTTCAATAGTGGTGTAGTACGCATTCATCTCTGGCATTGCGCGGAGCGCTTTGACCATTGCATAACCGATGAGGTGTGTAAAGGAAACTTTTCCGCCGCGTGCGCGCTTCATATGGTTGTTAATAACGATGCGATTATCAATTAACAATTTTGCTGGAATGGAACGGACGCTAGTTGCGGTTGGTACGTTGAGGGATGCTTCCATGTTTGTCACAACACGAGCAGCAGTACCGCGGAGCGGATCAACTTGTCCTGCAGAAGGAGAAGTCACAACCGGAGCGCTTTTTTGAAGCGGCTGAGCAGGAAGTGGATCTGTCGCACGCGGAGCTTTAGAGATTACTGATTGAGGTTGTGCGCTCGCCGTTGTTGGTGGGGGTACAACCGGGGCAACTGGATTTGTGATCGAAGTATTTCCGGACGCCGTAGGTGCGCTGGCGCTTGTACTCGCACTTGCATTCGCACTTTTTGGAGCGGGTGGTCGCCCACCTGAAGCGGGAAGGGTAAGGCCGGGTGGTGCGACAAAATTTTGTGGCGGTTGAACCGCAGAATTATTTGTTGATGGTGTGCCATTACTTTGGGTACTTGGAATATGTCCGCCATTTGCGAAGAAGGCTTTCCATTGACCATCTACAGAATCTGGATTGGCGAGATATTTTTCGTACATTTCATCGACAAGCCATCCATTGGCGCCAAAATCTCCAGCGAAGTCTGTAGTCGACACTGACTCTCCCAGTACTCGTTTGAGGTAAGGGTATCGAGCCTTGGGGGTAGTTATCACCCTAGGTGGCGGATAGAGAGGGTGAGGTTGCTCAACTTTTGGGGTCAGGGGAGAGAGAGGGCCCAGAGGTTGGCCAGGTGCGCTGGTGAGAACGTGCCCGTCGGCGGCGCTAGCGGGCCCGTAAGAAATCAGGCCCCTTAAAAGAGGTTAGAAGAGGTTAGAAAAGGCCAGGTGGAGTCCGGAATGTGGAGATGTCGGTTCACATTGCCCTTCAGGCTTAGTCAATGGAGAGTATGGGTATGAATCGAGCGCTCGTCACCGGCGGATCACGAGGTATTGGATTTGAGATTGCTCGTGGACTGCGCGCGCACGGTATCGATACGACGATTCTTGGTCAGGATCGTGAGCGAGTAAGTAAAGCAGCTGAAGAATTAGGTGTGGCAGGCATCTGCGCCGATGTCCGTGATTACAACAAATTACAGGAACTCAACGAGTCGTTGGCGCCTTTCGACATTCTTGTTCTTTCGCACGGTGTGATGTCCGAGAAAATGTCAAAAACTATTCGCGCGACAAAAGAAGATTGGAATCGTACGTTAGATATAAATCTCACCGGAGTTTTTAATGTCGTTAATATTTTTGGTCAACATTTAGTTGAAAATCGAAATGGTCGGGTCGTTGTATTGAGCGCGTGCCTTGGTCGAATGTCAGGTCCGGGCAATGCTGGCGGGTTGGCGCCATATCGAATTAGCAAAGCAGGGGTAAATGCATTTGTCAGAAATTTTGCGCATGAAACGGGGCTTGGTTCGCGCGGAGTACTTGTCGACGCAACCTGTCCTAATCATTCAATGACCGACATGGGTGGACCCGATGCCCCTCGCTCTGCGGCTGAGGGTGCTGAGACCGCAATTTGGTTAGCAACAAGAAGTTATACGCACGGAGTAGATCAGACTGGTTTACTTTGGGAGGATAGAGAAGTTGTCCCGTGGTGAAACAGCGGTAATGGGCCTCGTGAATAGATAGGCAGAGGAAGCTGACTGGACGAGTAAATAATTGCGAGAAGAATGGAGAGTGACTGGTCATTATGAATTTGAAAAATGTAATTTTTCTACGTCGCTTCACTTCCACAATAGTGGCTGGCGAAGCACTCCTCCTCTTTTTTCTTGCCCTATTTCTCATTGTTGAATCCTTCATTTCGGAAGCAAAGAATTTTGATGCGCTCATTGCTGAGATTGTCTTTGCAATTCTCGGTGGCTTGGGTCTGCTCTTCGCTGCTCGAGGAATTAGACGTGGTAAGCGATATGGAAACTCTCCCTCGCTTTTGGCAAATCTCATTGCGCTAGCGGTCTCTTATTACATATTTGAAGGTGGCTGGCCCGGAATTGCCATACTGCTGGGAATCTTCGCCCTCCTTGCTATTGGAGGAATCTTGATGATCACTGCGCAGTCGGCAAAGTTAACTGAAGACTAGGTTCAGTTACATTGAGCATGAAAAAAATCCTCACCGAATTAGTGAGCCACGATGGTCTGCACGATTCGCTCACCGGATTGATTTCATACCCTGCTTTCATAGAGAGCGCTACGAGAGAAATTTCATCAAAAATAAGGAGTAAAGAGAGGGCGAATTTGTTCTTGATTTCGCTCCTTACTCATGGTGACGAAAAAAGTAAGCAGTTGGCCGTTAACACTCGAAGAGAACTGGCAGAACAGTCGGAAAGCGAAATTCAGGAAATTGCCGCACGGATGCTTGAAGGAGCAAGGCTTTTAGGGGAGCAGTTGCGACAAGGTGATTTAATCGCTCGTTACACATTTGCCGATTTTCTCATTTTAAACAGCGGAAACTTTGAGGTGATTCGCAAAAAAATTGAGGATGCAGTTAGCCACATTCAAGCATCGGTTGTGGGTATCGAAATGAACTTTTCTATAGTCCAGGAGCAGCACTTCAGCGCAGCTCAAAGGTTGCGCTCTGACATTAAATCATTAGAGGTAACTCAGCTGGCACGCTTCCCAGGATAAAGAAACCAATTCAATCCACAATCAGATTTTTTCCACAAACATCTCGGGGAACATTTACATAACGTTCAACGCGTGGATATTTATCACGTGACAATAGCTGAGATCGAGAGAAATAATCGAGAACAGAGAAGTAACCGAGAACAGAGAAATGATTTATTAGGCAGTGATTCAGACTCTCTTGAGGAGAGGGCTAGCCATCAAACAGAACGCGATTCTCTCTTCAATTATGGAAAACTACAGACTTACCTTGATGACGAATCAATCGAAGAAATCTGGATTAACTCGCCAAATCGGATCTTTATAGCTAAAAATGGCACCTCACATCTTGCGCCTATCATCATTTCTGCACAAGAAATTAGAGATATTACGGAACGAATGTTGGCGTGGAGCGGTCGAAGAGTAGATCTTTCCAAACCGTTTGTAGATGCGAGATTACCGAATGGGGCTCGCCTACACGTTGTCATCCCTGACATTACTGCCGAATATTGGGCATTGAATATTCGAAAGCGGATTCTCAGGGCTTTTTCGCTATCAGATTTAGTGGCGGCAAATTCGGTGAGCGAAGAAGTTGCCGCCGTCTTAACTGAAATAGTGGGATGTAATGTAAATATTCTGGTCAGTGGAGCTACACATGCTGGAAAGACAACCATTCTCAACTCACTGTTAGGGGCGCTACCTCCACGTAGTCGACTGATCACCTTAGAAGAAGTTTTCGAACTCACACCTCGCGTAGCCGATCATGTGGCGCTTCAGATTAGGCAAGAAAACCTAGAAGGTAATGGGGAGGTCTCACTTCGAACTTTGGTTCGAGAAGCGCTTCGAATGCGCCCTAATTATTTGGTGATCGGAGAGGTAAGGGGAGCGGAAGCACTAGATCTGTTACTTGCACTTAATTCGGGAATCCCTGGCATGGCAAGTATTCATGCGAACTCTGCAGATGATGCCCTCCGGAAGATCACCGCGTTACCACTTCTTGCTGGTCAAAATATTGTTCGAGAATTTGCGCTAGAAGCGGTCCGAGAAAATATAGACATAGTGATCCACTGCAAGCAAGACCGAAATAATGTGAGACGAATTGTCGATGTTGCTCTAGTTAATAAGCAAAGTGCTAGCAACTCTCTATCAACAGAATCACTATTTCACTGGGATGGTGTTCGCTATCAGATGGGAAGGATTGATTTCGATGCCTTTCCAAAATTAATTGAAATTAAAAGGAGTGTCTTAGCTTTTTTGAAAAATAGCGATGTCGCTCACGTATTAAAAGGCGAGTAAAAGTGGAACACCTGCAGCTCTCTTTTTTTCTCTTTCAAGCGCTTGGTGCCACACTCTTGTATTCAAAAAGTAGCTATTTCAAGAAATTAATCAATCTCTCGGAACGAACCGATTTCATCAAATTAATCACAAAAATCATTTCCAGTTTCCTGCTTTCATTCGCATTAGTATTTTTTATTACCCAAAGTCTCTCGATTGCACTTCCAATTTCAATAATTTCCGCCTATCTCCCACAGATGTATGTACAAAAAAAGAGGAGGCGAATTGAAGAGCAGCGGAGAAAATGTTGGCCGCTAGTTGTTGATCAGATTTCAAGTGCCACGCAATCCGGAGTACCACTCCACATAGCGCTTCATGAAATGCAAGATCGTGGACCAGCGCCGTTGGTGCCGTTATTCGTCGCGTTTTCCAACTCCTTTAAAAGAGAAGGTAGTCTCGAAAAAGGATTAACAGCCTTTGTAGAGAGCGCACATCGCCTCTCACTTTCGGGTCACGATGATATGGCAGTAAAAATCAAGTCAACGGTCATGGTTGCCCGCGATTGTGGAGGACTGGAAGTTGGGCCCATTCTCCGCAACCTTGGGAACTTCTTGCGTTTGAGGGAAAGAACAGAGAATGAGATAGCGATCAAGCAAGAGTGGATCAAGAATGGCGCGCTCCTTGCTTCGATTACCCCGTGGTTATTACTCGTACTCCTAACTTTTAACTCAGAAACTAGAGCGGCGTATGAGAATAATGGAGGCAGGTTCGTACTACTTATTGGTTTAGGACTCACAATCGTGGCTTACCTATGGATCTCAAGAATCTCACAATCTATCTCTTTCGGTGGGTCTAGTTGAGCATAGAAATTTCTGATCTTCAGAAAATCATTCCAGTGACACTAATCTGTTTTGGCTTGGGCTTAATTGCCAATTCACTGGCAAATTCCGGAAGTTTTAAATTCTATGGGACCCCCCAGGGGAAATTACTTGCAAGTATTCAGGACTCCTTTAGGAGTATTTCTTCAATTTCAGGCGTATCACAACGTGAATTAGTCGCGGAATTCTTAGCAAAAGTATCGATACTCTCCGTAGCGGTCTTCTTTGTTGGCGCTGCAGTTGACGGCTCATTTTTAGTCAGTTCGATATTCGGATGTCTAAGTATTCTGCTATTAATTCGCCAGGAGTACAACAAGAAGGCAAAAACTATTAAGAGGTACAGAGAAATTCTAGAATTGGAATTCGCTAATTTTGCTGAAACATTGGCTCTCTGCGTTAATTCTGGGCTTCCATTCACCGCAGCTTTTTTCCGCGCAAGTGAAGAATATGTGGGAGAAAGAAAAATGTCGCAAACCTCACCCCTGGGTTACTTATTGAGGAATTTCTTATTTCGCAAAGATTCGAAGAAGAATCATTTGTTAAGTCCCTTACAGCGAGAACTAGAAATTATCAGGAGTCAAGTCGACGAGGGAAAAACAGTTTCACAGTCTCTCGATCAATTTGCATTAAGAATTAATTCACAAATCATCTCTGATTTTGTTGATGCAATTGCGCTATCGATGGCCCGCGGCACGCCTATCGCATTTTTGATAACTGATCACGCTAATAGAATTCGCGAAGCTCAACGGCGGATGATTCTCGAACGTGCGGGTAAAGCTGAAATCAAGATGATGGTTCCTGTGGTCTTCCTTCTCCTTCCTATATCAGTTCTTTTCGCGCTTTGGCCAAGTTTTCAACAGATGCAACAGATGGTTATCTTCACTTGACGTTTGTGGAGCGCCCGGATTCTTTAGATTATCTTCCAGAAGAGTTCACTATTAATTAGCTAATCAAGTCCAGTGAGATTAACCAAGTATTAACGAAAAACACATTACAAATGTTGGGAAAAGGAGAGAGCAATGCAGAAATTAGAGGTCCTATCAATCCGCTTGGGAATGATAATCCTTCGATTCGTTGAGGAAATTGTGGCGAAGCCATGGCGTACTTTAAACAATGTGCTGGCGCATCACCGCTACGAGAAAACCGAAAACGAGCGCGGGGATGTTCCCGGCTGGGTACTAGTAGTACTGATGACTGCAGGATTGGTTACAGGAATTTGGACAATTGCGGCCCCAAGACTCAATTTGATACTTAAAAATTCACTTGATTCCATGAATGCCATCAGATAGACATTAAGTAGTTGTAGAAATGTTTCGTTCAGCGCAAGAAGAGGGATCTATAGAATCTTTCCTGGTTTTTATCCCCATTTTGTTAACTTCGGTAATCGTGCTCTCTCTATTCCAATTTGGAATAACTTCAAATGCGCTCGCAGGTGAAGCGACGTTGGTGGGGCGAGCGTTGGCTAGATACCCAGAGAGTGCTGATTTTGAGGAATTAACCGAAAATCTGCTTCAGAAGCAGGGGATAACGGTCAGCGATTTTCACGTGATGCGAATCGTCCTAGGCAAGAGGGTTTTCGTTCAACTAACTTTAGTTGGGAAGAAACTAAGTATTGGCAGTTACAGCATCGCTCCTTCAGGTAAAAGTTTGACTCTTATAGATTCCTGGGGTTGATTCAGATTCGACGCGAAGAGGGAAGTGCTGTAGTTGAATTTATTTCGCTAATGATCCTATTGATAATTCCCGTTGTTTTTTATTTCACACTCATTACTATCAAGGCCGGCGGCTCCCTGAAAGACGGTTCTATTCTTAGAGAAGTGAGTGAAATAATCAAAAGTGCGGGTGATTTTAGAGAATCAAATAGTTTGGCGCAAAGATATATTTCGCTTCGGAGTGGAGAAAGTTCGCTCTTTATAAGTTGCGTTTCCGGAGATTGCCCACATCGAGATAGCGTGATGAACATCGAGCTGCGAACTGCTGGGCGCATTACCAACCGAATAATTAAGGGCGGTAAGTGGCAGTGATAAGCGCTATAACGAAAGATGTAATAGCAGGAGGCTCTGCGGCTCAGCACGTTATGCAACGTAAGAAAGATGCGGGCTCAACTCTTCCGCTACTCCTTGGAATATTTCTTCTGCTGCTCTCTATTTTTATGATTTCAGTGAATATCTTCGCTCTGAGAGCGGCAAAAATGAATTTAGAGATTCTTGGTGAAGATATTCTTTCGAATGTTTATCAAGATATTGATTACCAAGAATATTTTTTCGGAAATAGCCTTGCTGTTACAACAAATAGACGTAGTTGGCTTCCGTTCGCCTGTGAGCCACTAGTACTAAAGGTAAGCGAAGCTGTTCGCAATCTGCCCAGATCGACTCGAATGGAGCGCGTTGAGTGCAAGTCTGGCAGACTCGAATTATTGCTATCTAACGAAGTACAACTGCCTTTTAAGCCAGGTTTTTTATCCAATTTTAGGCCGATTGTATTTGCAACAGTTTCTGGAGGAGTCCAAAGAGTTCGTTGAGAATAGCGTGATGGTGTTTGTGATTAAGGAACAAGGGTATGGTTGTTTCCAAAAGGCGATTATCTCCGAAACTTGCGAAAAGTGGGAAAAGTTCAAAACGACAGTGAGAAATAGGTTGTAATTTCTTCTAGCATAAAAATAGAAGTATCATGAGAGCATGTCAGAGCGAGAGTACGATCAAGAGATATCGCTCCTTGCTCAAAAATTGACCACAATCAAAACGGTCCTTAATTTCAATGCCATGTTAGGCGAAATAGCCAAACTTGAGGAAGCTGCGGCGAATCCAAATTTGTGGGATGACCCTGAGAACGCGGCTCAAGTGACGAGCAAGCTCTCACGTTTACAGAATGAAATTGAGCGCTTCAATAAATTAGAGAGTCGATTGCAAGATCTTCCAATACTGATTGAGCTGGCAAAGAGCGAGGCTGACGCATCTGCTCTCAGAGAGGCAGACCTAGAACTGAACGCTTTGACGAAATCAATTGGTGAATTAGAAGTGCGCACGCTCCTTAATGGTGAATACGATGCTCGTGATGCATTGGTGACTATTCGTTCGCAAGCGGGCGGAGTAGAGGCGGCAGACTGGGCGCAGATGCTCTTTCGTATGTACACCCGTTGGTGTGAGCGCCATAGTCATAAGTTCGATGTTCTTGATACCTCATACGCTGAAGAAGCTGGCATCAAATCGGTAACTTTCCGAGTCAGCGCTCCATTTGCTTATGGAACTCTCTCCGTTGAACAAGGCACACATCGCCTAGTGCGAATCTCTCCATTCGATAGCAATGCTCGCCGCCACACCTCATTTGCAGGAGTAGAAGTTGTCCCTGTTGTCGATCAGAGCGATCACATTGATATTGATGAGAAAGAACTTCGAATAGATGTCTATCGCTCAAGTGGTCCAGGGGGACAAGGCGTTAATACAACCGACTCCGCAGTTCGGATTACACATATTCCAACTGGAATTGTCGTTTCCTGCCAAAACGAGCGGTCGCAAATTCAAAATAAAGCAACAGCAATGGCAGTTTTACAATCAAAATTACTTGATAGAAGACGTCAAGAGGAGCAGGCAAAAATTGACGCGCTAAAGGGAGATAACTCAGGTTCGTGGGGTAATCAAATGCGCTCCTATGTGCTCCATCCTTACCAATTGGTTAAAGATCTCCGAACAGATTACGAAGTGGGGAATACCGGCGCAGTACTCGATGGGGATCTAGATGATTTCATCGAAGCAGGTATTCGCTGGCGCCGCCAGAACTAAACGAGACTGTATTTCAGCCGGTCAAAGCAGCTCGTTAGCGTTACCTCAGGGTTTTTAATTTTCAATCCGTCTGGATTGAGATTCGATTTAAAAGTAGAGAATTAGCGCTGCCGGAATCGCCGGAATAAGAGAATCCGCGAAAATGCTCACTTTTCAGGTACCTCACAGCGTTAAATACAGCCGATTGACCAATCTCTCTCTAGAATCTTCCAAGAAGATAGTGGCGATGCGAACGACGGAGAGTGGGGGTTGCGTTGATTAAATTTGAGAACGTCAGCAAGACCTACCCAAATCAAGAGCGACCTGCCCTCGATGGCGTAAACCTAGAAGTCGCTAAAGGGGAATTCGTATTCCTCGTTGGCCTCTCCGGCTCTGGAAAATCAACCTTTCTTCGACTGGTACTTAAAGAAGAGGACCCCACTTCCGGAAAGATTTATGTCGCTGGGAAAGATTTGAGCAAGCTTTCGAGTTGGAAGGTGCCTGAGTTACGCCGCCAAGTGGGGACTGTTTTTCAAGATTTCCGCTTACTACCCAATAAGACAGTATTTGAGAATGTGGCTTTCACGCTCCATGTATTGGGGTACTCCAATAAGGAGATCAATCGAGAGGTCCCCGAGGTACTTGAGCTTGTTGGCCTTGAAGGTTATGGCGATCGCAGACCTTCGCAACTCTCTGGTGGCGAGCAACAACGTGTAGCAATCGCTCGGGCTTTCGTAAGCCATCCTGCAATTCTTATCGCCGATGAGCCCACCGGAAACCTTGATCCAACGATGAGCGTTGGCATTATGAAACTTCTCGACAGAATTAATCGAACGGGAACGACAGTTGTTATGGCAACCCATGACAGCGGCATTGTGGATCAAATGCGTAAGCGCGTTATCGAACTTGAGGGTGGTCTTGTAGTCCGCGATCAAGTTCGTGGCGTCTACGGTTACACCGGTTAGCAACTGAGTTAGCAAGGGGGCGAGAAATGCGAGCAGGTTTTGTTCTATCAGAGGTAGGCATCGGCCTTCGCCGCAATCTCACGATGACATTCGCTGTTATCGTCACTGTCGCAACCTCGCTCTCACTTCTTGGTTTTGGCTTACTCTCCAACGCACAAGTTGGCGTGATGAAAGATTATTGGTACGACAAGATTGAAGTTTCCATTTACTTATGTGGTGATCTATCCGAAGCGCCGTCATGTTCCTCCGGAAAAATTACGATTCCACAACGTGATCAAATTGAACAGGACTTAAAAGCTATTCCAGTAGTACAGAATGTTTACTACGAATCGCAAGCCGATGCATTTAAGCGCTTCCAAGAGCGATTTAAGGATTCTGCTATCGCGCAAAATGTCACACCTGATCAACTCCCAGAATCTTTCCGCGTTAAGTTAACAGACCCCACCCAATTTGCGGTTATCCAAAGTGCATTCTCCGGAAGGCCTGGCATTGACGTCGTGCAAGATCAGCGCGCAATTCTCGAGAAGTTTTTCCGTTTACTTAATGTACTTCGAAATGGCGCTCTCTTCATTGGTTTAATTTCCGTTCTGACCGCAGCGCTACTCATTTCCAACACTATTCGAATTGCTGCCTTCAATCGACGACGGGAAACTGGCGTGATGAAACTTGTCGGCGCTTCAAGTTTCTCAATCCAACTACCATTCTTATTGGAGAGCGTTTTCGCCGCGGTATTCGGCTGGATGGTTGCTCTTGGGATGCTCTCTGGCTTCAAAGTATTAATTGATCAACGGGTTGCACCACTTCTGAGTTTTACTCGCTTCTTTGGTTGGGATGCCGTCTGGATTGCCTCTCTGCAATTACTTGGGGTAGGACTCTTCGTTGCTGCCCTTGCGTCAGTCATCACGCTTCGTCGTTTCGTCAAGGTGTAACTCACCGCCGCTCACCATCTTTTCCACCACTCACCATTTCTCACCATCACTTACCGCCACTCACTATCTCTTACCGCCACTCACCGCTTCTTCAATAAGCCCGCAAAAGAAACCGTTCATCTCAACTCCCGATAG
>JACCDJ010207241.1_pt1 | contig 16756 bp, 18 predicted proteins | sample 7444481 | NCBI WGS metagenome assembly JACCDJ01 (sample SAMN15323435, study PRJNA562643) | freshwater metagenome | isolation source: river surface water | place: USA:Blue River Watershed | collected 2017-08-15 | reverse complement strand
TTTCGCATTTTAAGGAGCGTGTCATGGCAAGAGTATGCCAAGTCACAGGGAAGAAGCCGATGGTCGGCAACAATGTTTCCCACGCAAACAATAAGACAAAACGTCGCTTTTTGCCAAACTTGCAAAACCGTCGTTTTTGGGTTGAATCAGAAAACCGTTGGGTGAGCTTACGCATCACTAACGCCGGTCTTCGCATGATCGATAAAGTAGGCATTGACGCTGTATTGGCTGATTTGCGTGCTCGCGGTGAAATCTAAGGAGCAGCAGAATGGCTAAAGGCGGACGCGAAAAAATCAAGTTGGAGTCGACAGCAGGTACTGGTCACTTCTACACGACTACAAAAAACAAACGTAACATGCCAGAGAAAATGGAAATCATGAAGTTTGATCCAAAAGCTCGTAAGCACGTTTCATACAAAGAGACAAAGATTAAGTAATTACTCAGTAATTCTGAATTCTTTTCGAATTCACTTTGCCTCAATAAAAAAGCCCGCATCGCGGGCTTTTTTATTTCCTAACTAGTTCGCTTAGATCGCTTAAATAGTATAGCGACGCAAACGTAGCGAGAACTCTTGCAAGCCAGTCATGCCACTAGTTTCCGCTCTTTGGCACCAAGCCTGTAGTTGCGCTGTTAATTGCTCTTTCGTTGTATGAGAGCGCTCCCATAGAGCAGCTAATTCACGACGCATTTCCACCATTAACTTAACGGACTTATTCGTTTGCATCAGATGCTCTAAACGAGCCTTTTCATCAGTTGTTAGCTTCGCTTCATCTTTGTATAACCAAAGATGTTCATCGCTGTATTGCTGAGCTAATTCACGCACTCTAGATACTTCTGCATCAAACGTTTGGCGCAAAGCTTTAGAGTAACGAGCCATCACTTCATATCGATTAGCAATCACTGCCTGCAAGGTTGTTTCAGAAGCGACAGATACTTCAGTCAAGATAGGCTTAGGAGGCAACTTCTTCACCTTAGCCAAGCCCATCATTTCAAGACTGCGGATATAAACCCAACCAATATCAAATTCGTACCATTTGTTGGATAGCTTAGCGCTAGTGGCATAAGTGTGATGATTGTTATGCAACTCTTCACCACCGATCAAAATACCCCAAGGGAAAATATTTGTAGAGGCATCTTCACAATCGTAATTACGGTAACCCCAATAATGACCAATGCCGTTAATAATGCCGGCTGCAGTAATAGGGATCCACAACATTTGTACTGCCCAAACTGTCGCACCAAGAGCGCCAAACAGGAACAAATCAATGATGAGCATTAAACCAACGCCCTGCCATTGATATTTGGAATACAGATGATGCTCAATCCAATCATCTGGTGTACCGTGACCAAACTTTTCAATCGTTTCTTGATTCTTCGCTTCAGCACGATATAACTCTGCACCACGTGATAAAACGGTGCCAATACCCAAAACCTGAGGGCTATGAGGATCATCCGCAGTTTCACATTTAGCGTGGTGCTTGCGATGAATCGCTGCCCACTGCTTCGTGACCATACCAGTGGTCAACCAAAGCCAAAAGCGGAAGAAATGAGAAGGGATTGCATGTAACTCTAAAGCTCGATGAGCTTGGCAACGATGCAAGAAAATAGTCACGCTAGCAATCGTGATGTGCGTGAGCAATAGAGTTAACAAAAGAATCTGCCACCAAGACCAATCTAAGTAGCCATTTGCTAACCAATTTAAAACGAAATCTCTAGAACTTTCTAACCAAGCCATGCGGCTATTCCTCTCATAATCCTCAATACTTGAATTTTACCAAGTTTTGCAAGATTCGTTGAGAGCAATCCCATAGGATTTGATGAAAATCATGTTTTTTAGAAACAAATTAACGCTAATTGGTAAAAATTAGCGTTAATTGTCTAAAACTAGGCTTTTCTTTCTAAAATGGCGCCAAAAAAGCCATCTGTGCCGTGAAGATGCGGAAATAACTGCCAATATTTGGATTTTTCGCTAGCTCCAATCGGCAAATCTCCCATCATTGGGAAACTTCCTTTTAGAACTTCTTTTGCGTCTTTTAGCTCAAATTGTGGGTTGTTAGCTAAAAACGCCTCAACAACCTCTTGATTTTCATGAGCAATCAGACTGCAAGTGGCATAGACTAAACGACCGCCTGGTTTTAACAAACGGGCAGCAGAGGTCAGAATCGATAACTGTTTTTGAGTTAACTCGGCCACGCTTTGGGGCGATTGGCGCCACTTAAGGTCTGGATTACGACGCAAAGTGCCTAAACCACTACAAGGGGCATCAACGAGAACACGATCAATCTTGCCCGCTAAACGCTTCACTTTGGCGTCGTTTTCGTTATCAATCCAAACTGGATGAACGTTGGACAAGCCACTCTTAGCTAAACGAGGCTTTAAGTTAGCTAAACGCTTTTCTGACACATCAAAAGCGTACAGGCGACCGCTAGATCGCATCATGGCGCCTAAAGACAAGGTTTTACCACCTGCCCCAGCGCAAAAATCCACCACCATCTCGCCACGCTTAGGCGCCAATAACATGCTGAGTAACTGGCTACCCTCATCTTGCACTTCGACCAAGCCGTTTTTGAAGAAATCTTGGGTCTGCAAAGCAGGCTTACCTTTTAATCGGAGACCATTCGGGGCATAAGGAGTGAACTCAGCAGCATAACGCCCACCCAAGTCATTTAAAACGCCTAGGAGCTCTTCTCGCTGAGCTTTAATGGTGTTGACGCGTAAATCTAAAGGCGCAGCCTTGAGCATCGCCTCAGCTAGCGGCAAACACTCTTCTTTAGGAACGGAGGAACCTAGAGCATTCCAAATCCACTCGGGTAAGTTCACCCTAGTTAAAGGCGCTAAGGTCTCACGGTCAATCATGCCAAAACGCTTTAGCCACTCAACTTCATGAGGTTGCACCACAAAAGCTAAGTCCGCCAAGGCGCTCTCAGCACGGTTACCACTACCTAAGCCACTTTCAATCATCGTGACCAACAAAGCTAAAAGAGCTAGGCGGCGAGCCAAAGGACCCGTACCACTCTCAGCAAATTGAGAAATCTCTGTTTTACGGCGTAAAAAAGCAAAAGAAGCCTCTGCAATCAAGGCACGATCTCGATTACCCAAACGAGGTTGAGAACGAAAATAGCGGCTCACCACCATATCTGCTGGGTGAGCAAAACGCATCAATTCTGTAATCACAACAGATAGATGCTCAACGTGTTGTGGCAGAGCTTTAGCCCTTGCAGCCACGGCTTTTGGATCAATAGCCATTAATTTACTTATCCTGCGATACGAGTAACTGAGACTCTGGTGGATCAATCAAAACTCGATTTTGATCAATAGAAAGACGATTATCAATGAACCAGCGCACAGCGCGGGGATAAATGATGTGCTCCTGCTTTAAAACCCGCTTAGCAAGGGTGTCTGCCGTGTCGTCCGGTAAAACAGGCACAGAAGCTTGAATCACGATCGGTCCATGATCTAAAGCTTCTGTGACAAAGTGAACTGTTGCCCCATGCTCCTTAACGCCAGCCTCTAAAGCCTGCTCATGGGTTGCCAAACCAGGGAATAAGGGGAGTAAGGAGGGGTGAATATTCAATAAACGACCCTCATAATGGCGCACAAAGTCACCGGTGAGGATCCTCATGAAACCAGCTAAAACCACCAAATCTGGCTTGAAGGAGTCAATTAATTGAACTAACTCGGCATCAAATGCATCGCGATTAGGGAAATTTTTATGGTCTAAAGTTGCCGTAGGAATGCCGTGATCCCTTGCAAAATCAAGGCCCGCAGCCCCTGGACGATTAGAAATCACTGCCGCGATACGAGCAGGCCAAGCCTCAGATTGAGAGGCGCGAACAATGGCTTCCATATTGGAACCACGCCCTGAAATAAGAATAACAATTGAAGTCATGCCCGCCAATATAATTCATACCTTAACGTGAAGGTAATTAGAGGCATCCCTCCTGTAGCAAATTGGACCCCCTGCGCCCTCACCATCGGTAATTTTGATGGTGTGCATCGGGGGCATCAGGCTTTGCTTAAAAAACTTGTGGCAACAGCAAAAGCCCAAAATCTCCAATCTTGTGTGATGACCTTTGAACCTCACCCGATTGAATACTTTGCCCCTGAAAAAGCACCTTCCAGAATTTTAAGCCTGCGTGACAAACTAGAGGCTCTAGCAAAAGTCGGTATTGATCAAGTCTTAGTTGTTCACTTTAATCAACACTTTGCCAACTTGAGTCCTGAAGAATTTGTTAAAACAATTTTGGTACAAGGTCTGCAAGTTAAATCTATTCTGATTGGTGATGATTTCCACTATGGCGCCAAACGAGCTGGGAATTTTTCCACCCTGCAAGAAGCTGGAAAAGTTGAGGGTTTTAGCGTTGAACGCATGGACACCCTCATGGAATCCAATGAACGGATTTCAAGTTCAGCGATTCGTACAGCACTTGAACAAGGTCATTTAGAGAAAGCTCGACAACTCTTAGGTAGACCCTATATGTTGAGTGGTCATGTCTTACACGGGCAAAAGCTGGGTCGCTCATTAGGCTTCCCAACTTTGAATATCTCCCTAGCCAATAAACTACATCGTAGAAAACCTGCGGCACAAGGAATTTTTATCGCGCAAGTTCACGGCTTAAGCGACAATCCATTACCTGCAGTTGCAAGCTTGGGACAAAGACCAACGGTGGATGACTCTGGTAGATATTTGCTAGAAGTTCACATCTTTAATTTCAATCAATCTGTTTATGGAAAATTGGTTCAAATTGAATTAATTGAGAAAATTAGAGACGAAGAAAAATATAACGATTTAGAAGCACTACAAAACGCCATTTGGCAGGACGCATTAGCAGCAAAAAATTACTTTGAAATAACTGATCATGTCTGAAAATAAAAAAAATTCTTATCCCGTCAACTTGCTCGACACAGCATTTCCCATGCGTGGCGATCTACCGAAGCGCGAACCTATTTGGGTAAAAGAATGGCAAGAGAAAAAGATTTATAAAAAAATCAGAGATGCCAAAGCTGGCAAGAAGAAATTTATTTTGCATGATGGTCCTCCGTATGCCAACGGCGACATCCATATTGGACATGCTGTCAATAAGATCCTCAAAGACATGATTGTGAAAGCCAAGGGCTTTGCTGGTCATGATGCTTTATATGTACCAGGCTGGGATTGCCATGGCATGCCGATCGAAATCCAAATTGAAAAACAATTTGGCAAACATTTACCAACCGCAGAAGTACAAGCAAAAGCACGTGCTTATGCACAAGTGCAAGTTGAAAAACAGAAAAAAGATTTTGAGCGTTTAGGTGTTTTAGGTGATTGGCAAAACCCATATCTCACCATGGACTTCAAAAATGAAGCTGATGAAATCAGAGCCTTAGGCAAGATTTTCGAAAAAGGTTATGTCTACAGAGGTCTTAAACCAGTGAACTGGTGTTTTGACTGTGGCTCAGCTTTAGCTGAAGCTGAAGTTGAGTATCAAGACAAAGTGGATATCGCAGTTGATGTAGGCTTCGCTTTTCCAGCAGATCAATTAGATCTCATTGCAAAAGCTTTTGGATTAAAAGCTTTGCCGAAAAACGAAGGTATGGCTGTGATCTGGACAACCACTCCATGGACACTACCTTCTAACCAAGCGCTGAATGCACACCCTGAGATTGAATATGCTTTGGTTGACACAAGCAAAGGTTTATTGATCTTAGCGAAGGATCGTATCGAAGCCTGTTTAAAAGAATATGCCTTAGAAGGTCAAACCATCGCCACCTGCAAAGGTCAGGCATTGGCAGGTCTTGAGTTTCATCATCCTTTAGCTAAAGCAGATAAAGGATTTGATCGTCGCTCGCCAATTTACCTTGCCGAATATGTAACGATCGATAGCGGTACTGGTTTAGTTCACTGCGCGCCAGCATATGGTGAGGAAGACTTTAAATCATGTAAAGCCAATGGCTTGAAAGATCAAGACATTCTGAACCCTGTGATGGGAGATGGGGTTTACGCTTCATGGTTACCTTTGTTTGCTGGTTTGTCTATTTGGAAAGCTAATCCACAAATTGTTGAGACACTGAAACAAGTGGGCTCATTACTGCATTCAGCCAAACTCGATCACTCATACATGCATTGCTGGCGCCATAAAACACCCGTGGTGTATCGCGCTACAGCGCAGTGGTTTGCGAGTATGGATAAAAAACCACATAGTGGAGCGAGCCTTCGTGAAACTGCACTTGCAGGCATCGAGGCAACTGACTTTTTCCCTGCTTGGGGTAAACAACGTTTACACAGCATGATTGCCAATCGCCCTGATTGGACACTTTCTAGACAACGCCAATGGGGCGTACCGATGGCGTTCTTTGTTCACAAAGAAACTGGTGAGCCACACCCTCGCACCCCAGAATTACTTGAACAAGTCGCTGCACGTGTTGAAAAACATGGTATCGAAGCATGGCAAGCGCTCGACCCTCAAGAGCTTTTGGGGTCTGAAGCAGCGATGTACGAGAAAAACAAAGACACCCTAGATGTTTGGTTTGACTCCGGTACAACGCATTGGCACGTGATTCGTGGTTCTCATGCAGCAACTCTTGCAGATGCCTCAAGAGAAAACCCTGATGGTCGTTGGGCTGATTTATATCTAGAAGGGTCTGATCAACATCGTGGTTGGTTCCACTCTTCACTACTGACTGGTGCGATGCTGGATGGCAAACCACCTTATAAAGCACTTCTGACTCATGGCTTCACTGTTGATGGTCAAGGTCGCAAGATGAGTAAATCAGTCGGCAATGTGATTGCTCCTCAAGAAGTGGCTGACAAGATGGGGGCGGAGATTATTCGCTTGTGGGTTGCCTCAACCGATTACTCAGGCGAAATGACCATCTCTGATGAAATCTTAAAACGAGTAGTAGAGAGCTATCGTCGCATCCGTAATACATTGCGATTCCTATTAGCCAATTTATCTGACTTTGATATCCAAAAGCATCACATGGATAGCAAAGATTGGTTAGAGATTGATCAGTATGCTTTAGCTTTAACTGCGTCTGTGCAAAACGATCTATTAGCGCACTATGACAAATATGAATTCCATCCAGCAGTTTCACGTTTAATGACATTCTGTTCTGAAGATATGGGTGGTTTCTACCTAGATATTCTGAAAGATCGTCTCTACACGCTTTCTGCCGATGCGCCTGCAAGACGTTCTGCTCAGAATGCGCTATTCCACATTACTCAAGCATTCTTAAGATGGATGGCACCGTTCCTATCATTTACTGCTGAAGAAGCATGGAAAATCTTTGACCACCAAACAGGCAGTCAAGATACGATCTTCACCGAAGAATTCCATATCTTGCCAACAGTCAATGGCGCAACAGATCTCTTAAGCAAGTGGGATCGTATTAGAGAGATGCGCTCTGATATCACAAAAGCAATTGAATTTGAACGCGAAGCGGGCAAAGTAGGTTCATCTTTACAAGCTGAGATACATATCGTTGCTTCTCCAGCAGATGCAGCGCTTTTGAATTCTCTAGGTAATGATTTGCGCTTTATCACCATTACATCGAGCGCCACAGTAGAAGCAAAAGATGGCGTCACCGATCTTCAAGTACAAGTGCGTTCATCAGAGCATCAAAAATGTGGACGTTGCTGGCACTACAGAGAAGATGTGGGGCATGATGAAGCCCACCCAACACTTTGCGGTCGCTGCACAAGCAATTTATTTGGTGATGGCGAATCTCGCCAAATTGCTTAACTCGCTTAAGTTACTTAAATCAGGAGATTTTTTTGGCGCGCTCTAGCAAATCAATCAACACCCAAGCTTTCTTAGGATGGATGGGCTTGGCTAGTCTTTTGCTGATCCTTGATCAACTCACCAAAATCATTGCCAAAAATAATTTATTTGAAAATGTGTCTCAACCAGTCACCAGTTTTTTGAACTGGACATTGGTATATAACTCTGGGGCTGCTTTCTCATTCCTTGCTCAAGCCGGCGGCTGGCAACGATGGTTCTTTACAGGCCTTGGCATCATTGCTGCCTTGGTGATGATCTGGTTGATTCGTAAAAATGCTTCTCAAAGAGTTTTTTCTCTAGCCTTAAGCCTTCTCTTGAGTGGCGCAATAGGTAATGTGATTGACCGAATTGCTTATGGCGCAGTTGTCGACTTTATTGACGTCCACTATATGGGTTGGCATTGGCCTGCTTTCAATATTGCTGATAGCGCCATCACAATTGGGGTGATTCTGTTAATCTTTGATGAAATCAAACGTGTTAATAAATAATCACGATGAATAATCGATCACAAGGCTCAATTGGCATCATGAATTCATTACAAGGTAAAAAGATACTCTTAGCGATGTCTGGGGGTATTGCTGCTTTTAAAGTGGCTGAGCTTGCTCGATCTTTGATTCAAGAAGGTGCACAAGTTCAAGTCGCGATGAGCGAAGCCGCCACTCATTTCATGACACCAGTGACGATGCAAGCTCTTACAGGGCAACCCGTGTTTGTTAGCCAGTGGGATGCCCGCATTCCCAATAATATGGCGCATATTGAACTATCACGCCAAGCAGACATCATCTTAGTAGCGCCAGCGAGCGCAGATTTAATGGCTAAGATTGCTTTAGGTCTAGCCGATGACTTAATCAGTACTCTTTGCTTAGCCAAGGAATGTCCGCTGATTGTTGTTCCTGCGATGAATAAACAAATGTGGGAAAACCCAGCGACCCAACGCAATGTAGCGCAGCTAGAAAAAGATGGCGTCACCATCTTAGGTCCAACAAGTGGCACGCAAGCCTGTGGCGAGAACGGCATGGGACGCATGCTAGAGGCTGCACAAATCTTGGAAGGCGTGATCGCTTTTTTTCAAGAGAAGGTTTTAGCTGGGAAAAAAGTATTAATTACAGCCGGCCCCACCTATGAGGCGATTGATCCCGTGCGCGGCATCACTAATAAAAGCTCCGGCAAGATGGGTTTTGCAATTGCTCAAGCGGCGCTTGAAGCTGGTGCAGAGGTTCACCTAGTCGCGGGTCCATGTCACATCCCTACCCCTTTAGAGTTCACAGGGAGAATTGCTCGCACCAACATTACAAGCGCCCAAGAGATGCATCAGGCGGTCATCAAGGATTTAAATTACGACATCTTTTTTTCAGTTGCTGCAGTTGCTGATTGGCGTATTAAAAATATCAGCGAACAGAAAATTAAAAAAGTTCATTCTGGCAACGCACCTGCTCTTGAGTTTGAGCTCAACCCAGATATCCTCGCGGAGGTTGCCAACACCAAGGGCAAAAAACCTTTTTGCGTTGGCTTCGCTGCAGAGACCAATGATCTTGAACAGCACGGTCAGGAAAAAAGAAAGAAAAAGAATGTACCGATGCTGGTTGCCAATTTAGGACCTCAAACCTTTGGTCAGGATGACAATGAATTACTCATCATTGAAGAGTCGGGCATCAAAAAATTAAGTAAAGCCAATAAACTGGATTTATCACGACAACTCATTCATTACATTGCTAAGAAAATCTAATATGAAAAAACTACAAGTCAAAATTCTTGATGAAAGAATGAGAGGTAATTTGCCTCAATACGCTACCGCTGGTAGCGCAGGTTTGGACCTAAGAGCTTGTTTAGATGAAGCTATCACGATTGAACCAGGTCAAACTGTTTTAGTGCCTACAGGCTTATCCATTTATCTTGATGATCCAGGCTATGCAGCACTTATTTTGCCTCGCTCTGGCTTAGGCCATAAGCATGGGATTGTTTTAGGCAACCTAGTGGGTTTAATTGATTCTGATTACCAAGGCCAACTCATGGTTAGCACATGGAATCGTGGACAAACAGCCTTCAAACTCGAACCGATGGAGCGTTTAGCGCAATTGGTGATCGTGCCTGTTGCACAAGTTGAGTGGGCTGAAGTCGAAGAATTTACTGCTAGCGAACGTGGTGCTGGTGGATTTGGTAGCACTGGTCGAGCTTAAATCGCTCAACCAGCGTACCTTTTAGACTAGATTTGTTCTGTTTCGGTATTGCCTGTTGATATCTTTTTAACAGCAGGCCTTACCGGCGCATCAAAATCCAAAGTCACTTTCTCTGCATCATCCATGTCAACAACGACATGACCGCCATTGGCCAGACGACCGAATAGCAACTCATCCGCAAGAGCTTTTCTAACTAGATCTTGAATCAAGCGCTGCATAGGTCTTGCACCCATGAGTGGATCAAATCCATGTTTAGCCAAATAAGAACGTAGCTTTTCTGTAAAGCTTGCATCTACTTTCTTCTCGTGTAGTTGCTCTTCTAGTTGCATCAAGAACTTATCGACCACACGAAGAATGATGCTCTCATCCAGTGCTTTAAAGCCCACAATCGCATCTAGACGGTTGCGGAATTCAGGCGTAAAGGTTCGCTTGATGTCACCCATCTCGTCACCCGCTTGCCTTGGGTTGGTGAAACCAATACTGGATTTCTGCATGGTTTCTGCACCAGCATTCGTGGTCATGATGATGATCACATTTCTAAAGTCAGCCTTGCGACCATTGTTATCAGTCAATGTGCCATGATCCATGACCTGCAAGAGGATATTAAAAATATCTGGGTGTGCTTTTTCAATCTCATCCAGCAACAAAACACAGTGCGGTTTCTTATTGACAGCCTCGGTTAATAAACCGCCCTGATCAAAGCCCACATAGCCTGGAGGCGCACCAATTAAGCGGCTCACCGCGTGTCTTTCCATGTACTCTGACATGTCAAAACGAATTAACTCAATGCCCATGATGAAAGCTAACTGCTTAGCCACCTCAGTTTTACCAACGCCTGTTGGACCTGAGAACAAGAATGAGCCAATCGGCTTGTCTTCTTTACCCAAACCAGCACGCGACATCTTGATCGCAGATGCCAATACTTCGATAGCCGGATCTTGACCAAACACCACACTCTTTAAATCTCGATCAAGAGTTTGCAACTTACTGCGATCATCCACAGAAACTGATTGCGGCGGGATCCTCGCAATCTTAGCCACGATGTCTTCAATCTCTTGGCGCCCGATGGTTTTCTTCTGTTTAGATTTTGGCAAAATTCTTTGTGCAGCACCCGCCTCATCAATCACATCAATTGCCTTATCTGGCAAATGACGATCATTGATATAGCGACCGGACAATTCTGCTGCAGCTGTTAAAGCCGCCTGAGCATACTTCACACCATGATGCTCTTCAAACTTAGACTTTAAGCCACGCAAAATTTGAACCGTTTGATCAACCGTAGGCTCGAGAACATCGACCTTTTGGAATCTTCTTGAAAGGGCAGCATCTTTTTCAAAAATGCCACGGTACTCATTGAACGTTGTCGCACCAATACATTTCATTTGACCGCTAGAAAGTGCAGGCTTTAACAAGTTGCTAGCGTCCAATGTGCCGCCAGAAGCTGCACCAGCACCAATTAAGGTATGAATCTCATCAATGAACAAAATAGCATCTGAGTTATCTTTCAAGCACTTTAAAACGCCTTTTAAGCGTTGCTCAAAATCGCCACGGTATTTAGTACCTGCCAACAAAGCACCCATATCTAATGAATAGACAACGGCTTTTGATAAAACTTCAGGCACGTCATTTTGAGTAATACGCCATGCCAAACCCTCAGCAATAGCAGTTTTACCCACACCTGCCTCACCCACTAAGAGTGGATTATTTTTTCGACGACGGCACAAGACCTGAATGACGCGCTCAACCTCTCCCTCGCGACCAATCAAAGGATCAATCCTGCCTTGCTTGGCTAGGAGATTTAAATTTTGCGTGTATTGCTCTAATGGACTGTCTTTATTGCTGGAAGAAGACTCCTCTCCTTCAGAGCTTGATTCACTTGTTCTTGGAGCTTCTGCTTGATCTTTGCGAATACCGTGACTAATGTAGTTAACGATATCAAGACGTGTAACACCCTGCTGTTGCAAGTAATACACAGCGTGTGAATCTTTTTCACCAAAAATAGCCACAAGAACGTTAGCACCCGTCACTTCTTTTTTACCATTAGAAGTTGATTGCACATGCATGATGGCGCGCTGGATGACACGCTGAAACCCTAAGGTCGGCTGGGTATCGACTTCAGCAGATCCAGGAACAATCGGCGTATTGTCATTAATAAAGTTTTTGAGGTGACTCTTTAAGTCATCAATATTAACTGCGCAAGCTTTAAGAACATCAGCTGCTGTTGCGTTATCTAACAAAGCACACAGCAAATGTTCAACGGTAATGAATTCATGTCGTGATGCTCTTGCATCTACAAATGCCATATGCAAGGTGACTTCTAGTTCTTGAGCAATCATGCTTCCTCCATAGTGCATTGCAAAGGGTGACCCGCTTCACGGGATCGATCAACAACCTGTTCTACTTTTGTTGCAGCCACATCTTTAGTGTAAACACCACAAACACCCTTACCTTCTAGATGAACTTGTAACATGATTCTAGTAGCACTTTCTTGGTCTTTATGAAAATACTCCTGAATGATCATGACGACAAATTCCATCGGCGTGTAATCATCATTTAATAAAACAACGCGATACATCTTAGGAGGCTGAACTCTCTCAGACTGCCGATCCATGACCGTAGCCTGATCATCCTCTAATCCAGGAAAATCTATGCGGCTGGGGTTTTTGGGTTTTTGACTCATAATTCCTATTCTAAACATAAGTTTTGAATTAGGTGACTTCACTATTTTTATGGGAATTTCTTCAATTCACAGGTACCAGTCTGATACAGTCATACTTGATTTAACTAACTTATATATAAAAACTATGTCCAAACTAATTGCCGCACTCGCTCTTACTTGTTTTTCAACCCTCAGCATGGCTCAAGCCCCTGCACCTGCCGCTCCAGTAGCCCCAGTTGCTCCTGTAGCAGCCGAACAAGCAACAGAAAAAGCAACGCCTAAAAAAGCTCAGAAAAAAACAAAGAAGAAGCAAGGACAGAAAAAACAAGGCAAAAAAACCAATAAAGCAAAAGCTAAAAAATCTCAGGTTGAACCAGCTTAATTTCTGCCCACTATTTTGAAACTAGTTGCTCTATTTCTAACTGCGCTCAGTCTCAGCTTTACAAGCCTGACGAGCGCTCAGGCACAAAGCTTACCAAGCACAGATTTACAGATTGGCTTGTATAAGATCAAGGCAGAGGTTGCCGCAAATCCTGCGGCTAGACAACTAGGTTTAATGCATCGCAATTTCTTGCCTACAGATGAGGGCATGTTATTTGTTTTTGAATACCCTGCCACCCATTGTTTTTGGATGAGAAATACCAGAATCCCTTTAGCGATTGCCTTTATAGGGGATGATGGACGGATTGTGAATATAGAAGAAATGAAGGCAATGACTGAAGATAATCATTGCCCTTCTAGACCGATTCGTTTCGCTTTAGAAATGAATCAAGCTTGGTTTGCCAAACGCGGCATTACCAGTGGGCATACCGTATCAGGTTTACCCACTCGGTAAATCAAGTATTAGCCAAAATGGCAGACATAATGCACTGCCTGCTCTGCTCTAATAATGAAGTAACCGCCTGCTTCAACAGTCCATGATTGGCCCGCAGGGTATGCTTGCTCAGCACCACCATTGATGCTCACAAAAGCAGTGCCATCCACCACTTCCATTACTTCCTTAGTGCTTAAATCAAAACGTAATGTGCTTGGCAAAATAACGCCCACAGATTTACGCTCGCCACTTGGTAAAGTCACTGTATGTGATACGCACTTACCGTCAAAAAAGACATTCGCTTTTTTATTCACTGAAACTTGATCAAATTGCATGTTTTATTCCGAATAATTAAGGATTAAATAAAATGAATGAATTCCATTAAGAACCGCGTTTGCGACGCGCATTAGCGGCAATACGCATACGTAAAGCGTTTAACTTAATGAAGCCACCAGCATCAGCTTGGTTATAAGCACCACCATCATCATCAAATGTCGCAATGGTTTGATCAAACAACGTATTCACAGAGTCGCGTGCCACAACAGTCACAGAACCCTTATAAAGTTTGACGCGAACAAAACCGCTAACATTTTGCTGTGTATGGTCAATCAAAGTCTGGATAGCTACACGCTCAGGCGCCCACCAGTAACCGTTGTAGATCATGCTTGCGTAACGAGGCATTAAATCATCCTTAAGATGAGCCACTTCACGATCTAAAGTAATACTTTCAATACCTCTGTGAGCTTTTAACAAAATAGTGCCGCCAGGGGTTTCGTAACAACCACGGCTCTTCATACCTACATAACGATTCTCAACAAGATCCAAACGGCCTACGCCGTGTTTACCACCGATCTTGTTTAATTCAGCCAACATTTCGTGGGCTTTGTAACGCTTACCGTTAATGGCAACAGCATCACCACGCTCAAATTCAATATCTAAATACTCAGGAGTGTCTGGCGCTTGTTCTGGTGATACAGTCCAACGCCACATAGATTCCTCAGCTTCAGCTTTTGGATCTTCCAAATGACGACCTTCATAACTAATATGCAATAAGTTGGCATCCATTGAATATGGAGCACCACCTTGCTTGTGCTTCATTTCCACAGGAATGCCATGCGTCTCAGCATAGGCTAATAATTTTTCACGAGATAAAAGATCCCACTCGCGCCAAGGAGCCACAACCTTGATGGATGGCTCTAATGAGTAATAACCTAATTCAAAACGCACCTGGTCATTACCCTTACCTGTTGCACCATGAGATACAGAGTCCGCACCTGTTAAGCGGGCGATTTCAATTTGACGCTTTGCAATCAATGGTCTTGCAATTGATGTGCCTAGCAAATACTCACCTTCATAAATCGTATTAGCGCGGAACATAGGGAAAACAAAGTCCCTCACAAACTCTTCACGCAAATCATCAATAAAGATATTTTCAGGCTTAATACCAAACTGCAAGGCTTTGGCGCGCGCTGGCTCAAGCTCTTCACCTTGACCTAAGTCAGCAGTAAATGTCACGATTTCGCACTTGTAGGTATCTTGAAGCCACTTCAAGATCACACTAGTATCTAAACCACCTGAGTAAGCTAGAACAACTTTCTTAATATCTGACATATTTATCTACGTTTATTTAAGTTTTAATAAAAATTACAACTTGCCACAGAGCAAGAATTCCATCAGTGCTTTTTGGACATGCAAGCGATTTTCAGCCTCATCCCAAACAACACTTTGAGGACCATCAATCACTGAAGCTGAAACTTCTTCACCGCGATGAGCTGGTAAACAATGCATAAATAAAGCATCTTTTTGAGCCACAGCCATTAATTCATCTGTCACCATCCAGCTCTTGAATGCTTGAAGGCGCGCTTGATTTTCTGCTTCATACCCCATGCTAGTCCACACATCAGTTGTGACTAAATCAGCTTGTTGACAAGCGTCTTTGGGATCGGCGAATACGCTCAAATAAGACTTGGCATTCGAGCTCAACATCTTGTCATCTAACTGATAACCAGAAGGTGCTGAGAAATGAACTTTGAAATCTAAAATTTCTGCCGCTTGGATCCAGGTATACGCCATATTATTGGCATCCCCTACCCAAGCCACTGTTTTACCTTTGATATCACCACGATGCTCAACATAAGTGAAGATGTCGGCTAACACCTGGCAAGGATGGTATTCATTCGTCAATCCATTGATCACAGGCACTCTAGAGTTCGCTGCAAAGCGCTCAATGATGTCCTGACCAAAAGTACGGATCATGATGATGTCCGTCATTCTAGAAATCACTTGCGCTGCATCTTCAACCGGCTCACCACGACCCAATTGAGTATCTTTAGTGTTTAAAAACACGGCGTGACCACCCAATTGATGGATACCTGCTTCAAAAGATAAACGGGTACGCGTTGAATTTTTCTCAAAAATCATTGCCAAGGTTCTGTCGTGCAATGGGTGCCAAGTTTCATAACGTTTGAACTTAGCTTTTAAGAATGCAGACCTCTGAAGCAAATATGCGTACTCGTCCGCGCTGAAATCAGCAAATTGTAGGTAATGCCTAACAGGAATATTCGACGACATAGCTTTTTAACGCCTGGTTAATTCAAATATCTATTCAACAACAGTTGGGACTGATAAAATCTACGGGTTATCCCGAATTATCAATCCATTTATACAGCAAAGACACCGTGACGACCAAACAATTCTTTATCCAAGGTCTTACTCACGATGGCAAACCATTCAGACCCAGCGACTGGGCTGAGAGGCTTTGCGGTGTGATGGCTCAATTTCGCCCAGATGGCGACACCAGCGATCCTCGCTTCACCTATTCACCTTATGTCAAACCAGTCAATATTGCTGGTGTGAAATGCGTTGTTGTTGACGAAAGGCTTCGTGAAGTCGAGCCGAAAGCCATGGATTTCGTTAAAAACTTCGCTTTAGACAACAATTTACCGATTGTTGAAGCCTGCGAAATCCCGGTAAAAACTTCCAACTAAAAATAAAAAACCCGCTCCGGATCAGGGAACGGGCTCTTTTTTAACCTAAATAAATTAGGCTGCCATGCCCTTAACAGCTGCAGACAAGCGTGATTTAGTACGCGCAGCAGTGTTTTTATGCACTACTTTTTTGTCAGCAATTTTGTCAATGGTAGCCTGAGCAGCTTGGAAAACCTTAGCTGCGGCTTCTTTGTCACCAGCGTCAACGGCTTTACGCACAGACTTGATAGCCGTACGAAGACGTGAACGCAAGCTAGAGTTGTGTTCGTTTTGAGAAACTGCCTGGCGGGCACGTTTACGAGCTTGGGCGGTATTTGCCATGTTTGTAACCTTTAGGGGTATTGCCAAAAGAAAAAGAT
>JACCDJ011478216.1_pt1 | contig 16768 bp, 24 predicted proteins | sample 7444481 | NCBI WGS metagenome assembly JACCDJ01 (sample SAMN15323435, study PRJNA562643) | freshwater metagenome | isolation source: river surface water | place: USA:Blue River Watershed | collected 2017-08-15 | reverse complement strand
GCCTTGCCCGGGTGCATGTTCTTCTCGTGCTTGCGCACTGCGGTTTTAGCGTCCATGTTCGACTCCTTACGTCGTAGCTACCGTTACTGTACCAAGTTCCACCGTGATCACCAAGTTATTAGGTGTGAGTCCGTAATCATTCAGACTCGCACCACCAACTGGGTTCCACCCCCACTGAATGATTCGGCTACCCATCTCAAGGGTGCCTTGCGCCAGTGGATTCGGGCTTGTCGTTTCCTGAACCTGTAGGCCTGACAATCCTGAAGTTACATAGCTGCGGTCCGGACGTGGATTGCGCAGCCCCTGCGGGTCGTCCACCGGGTACATGCCCAACTGCAACTGCGGCTGATCAGGGTCCCAACATTCAGGGCAGACCAACAAGTCATAGTTCTTGGTCTTGATGATCTCCCGCTTGAGGACTTTCAGCTTATAGCGCTGCCCACAGCGATCACACTCCGCAATCGCGTTCTTGCCGGACGCGAATCTGTTACCCATCAGGTTCCCCCGATGTACTGTTGACGGGGCACAAAGCGGATCGCCGCCTTCTCGCGGTCCTCATCCGCAGCCAACTGCCAAGCCTCGTCGTACTGAGCTTTCAGGACCTGCAACCGCTCCATACCGCCGGGGATCTTGCCAGCGATGTAGTAGGCCAAGCCAGCGGCCATGCAGGGTACGAACCGGAACGGCACGTCCATAACGTTCACACCGCCACCGGCGTCCTGCGTACGACGCAGTCGCCAGTACACAAACTGATAGGTCTGCGCCCCGTCCGGGGTTGGCCACACCGTGACCGCCGGAAGCTGCTCCCAGTACACCGCTGCGCCATTCAGATGAGATGCGGCGGTGGTGTTGTTTTGCGCCCGGAAGCAGTTGTACAGCGTGTTGCCCGAGATGTATCCGTAGTTGATGGTCTCGGAGTCGATCTTGATGAACCCAGAAGCGGGCAGGCCCACCACGGAGTTCAGGGTGATCTGGGTTGCAGTGGCGTTGATGCCACCGCTGAGCGTCAGACCCGTGGGGCTTTGCTGCCCGTTGTAGCGCTGCACCCAGACCTGAATCGGGCGAGCCTGCTGAATCTTGTTGGGGATCGTGGCGTAGGTCGAGACACTGATCCGGGTAATGGTCAGATCCGCCTGCGTAGAGGCCACATTCCCACCGGTGCGGATCACGTGCTCCAGCAGATCAACGGTGTCCACCGGAAGCGCATACGTGTTTTGGCCTTGCACGAAGTCAATCGTGCCCTGCTCAATCGTCCACAGGTTGATGCCCCGGTTGGCCCAGTCGGCGAACATGATGTTCAAACTGCGGCGGGCCGTACGCAGGTCATAGCCAGTGCGTAGCTCACTACCGGCGCGCTCAAACGCCTCCTCGACCAACTCAGACAGGTCAAGGTTAAAAGCGGTTGCTCCGGATGTGTTGGCCATTATCTAAACCTCGCCGTTTTGGCCGCCACTTTGGGCGGCTGCTTCACGAATTGTTTTCCGGCTTTTTTGCCAGCGCGTTTCGCACGCGTTGTCGCAGCGTACTCAGCAGAGCTGAGAGCTTTGATCGCAGATTCTGGAAGATACCGTTCACCCGTGTCAGAAGAGCGTTTGCCACTTTTAGTCCTCCACTTTTGAGCGGTCCAGTCCTTGAGCGATTGCTGCGGAGCTTTAGTCACGATACCCGCCACCCTTGGCCTTGTACTGCTTGGCCAGAAGTTGCGCCTTACGCGCGCTCCACTGACCAGCAGCGGTGCCTTGTACCGCCCGAGCCTTGATGGACTCAAACAGCGACTTGCGCATGCCGGGCTTGGTGTAGTTGCCAGCCTTATTGACCGTGGAGCCGCCCTCAGCGTACATGTCCACGGTGTTCGGGTCATCCGTACGATGGATGACCTTCTTCTTGGGCATCTTGCTGGGGTTGATGGCCCCCATGCCACGGCTGGCCATCATGATTAACCACCCATCGTGACCATCTTGCCGCGAGTGTGGCCCTTCATGATGCAACCATCTGCGCGGGTCACGCCACCGCCAGCCATCTTCTTGGGCTTGGATGCCTTGGGAGCGGGCTTGATCGAAGCGCCGTCAATATCTTGCGGAGGCGGCATCCCGGAGTCCGGGTTGTACACACCGTGCTTAACGGGGGGTTGCGGCTTCTTTTCCAGTTCGTCGTCCATCTTTAACTCCTCAGTACATCTTGCACTTGGTCTTGCCCTTCGTGGCAATACCGTCGCCGCGCTTGGAGGCGGAAGAAGTAGACCCACCAGAGGCCATCTTCTTGGCTTTGGCCTTGACCATGCCGCCCTTTTTCTTCAGCAGGAACTCTCCAGCACCAAGCTGTTCACGCACTGCACGTGCGGTGCCCTCATATCCGGGAGCGTTCGGGTCCAGCCCATATCGCTTTGCGTTTTCACGCAGCATCTCTTCTTGGCGAGAGGCCGCACGGGCAGCACGAGCTTCTTCAACCAGAGAACGCTTACTGGGGCCGGTTAAACGGGGAGTGGGTCCGGGCAATTGCCGCACAACAGGGGCCGCAGCCTCAGCTTCACGTGCCCCACGGAACGCTCCCCGCAATACGCGAGGGCCGGGCATAAACATAAGAGCCGCTTCGGTTGCGAAATCCCCGGGGGCAATCGGGTTTGTCACCGTAGATTGGTATGAAGTAGTCGCCGCAGGGAGGCGCTCCCCCGGCCGTGCGGGTGAAGTAGACGCACCCGGTGCATACCCAGAAGCAGGAGAAGCGCCCGAGCGGTTGTACGCGGAGATCTCTTCATACGACGGGCCACGCTGCGGGTTTTTATACGCCTCGCCACGACGCCCACGGGACATGGCGGCTGCGCCAACACGGGACACCGTATCCTCCGCCGCCTCCATACGGGGAGAGGCAGCGCTTACGCCCCGGACACGCTCCGGTGCAGAGATACCCTGCACGCCAGCGTATCCCTCACGCCGACCTTCAAGGCCGTAATCTCCAGCGCCTTCAGATTCCGCAGCGGCTTGAGCAAGCGCAGCCTGCTGGCGCAGCATGTCACCACGATCTTCCACCGGAGCGCCACCGTCCGTGCGCCCTTTGTTACCAAACATGGCATAGCCCAACGCACCAAGTGCGGCAAGCCCTGCCAGATCACGATTGCGTCGAGCCATGTCCGTCTCCTATCAGCACTTACCGCCGCGCTTCATGCCCAGAGGCTTAGCAGCACCCATCTTCACCATGGTGCCCTTGGTCTTGCCCTTGGCGGCCAGACCATCTTTGCTCGGGGCAGCGGTGCGAACAGCGCCCATCTTGGCTTTGGTGATGCCACCGTTGGCCATCTTCATCTCGCCCATCTCATGTTTGATCATGGACTTGGGGGCACCGGCCTTCTTCATGAAGCCGATCTCTTTTTTCACCATCGCTTTGGATTCTTTCATGTCGCCACCTTTTGCAAAAAGTTCTTGCTTACCTTGATTGGTTTTGGGTTTGTTGATCGCCTGCGCATCCGCGCGGCTCCCACTACCCTTACCAAACTTCAGTCCTTTGTCGGCTTTCATGAACTCCGCGCCAACAGATTGCGGAATACCCACACGCTTTGCAGCGGCGGGGTCATTGGCAACCATCGCCATCAGGTTGTGTTGCTTGCGGCTGCTACTCGGCATCGGGCTTCTTTCGTCGGATGAGGTCCACGAACGGCTTGCCCGTGACCATCTCCGCAATACGCATGAGCGTCCACACCGCACCGATCAGGCCAAACACCGGGGTCAGCAGTTGCAGGAAAGAACCAATCGCCGCGAACACCGAGAGGATGTCCAACGTGTTCTTCACTGTGTCGTGATGTTGCCCCATGTCAGCAATTCCATGCCCGCAATGATTTATTAATCCGGGAGTTTGGGTCGTTCGCGGTCTTGGCCGATGTGAGCTTCTTCTTCATACCACTCATCCGGGCACAGAAAGAGTCGCGCCGTTTTCCGCCTTCCGGCTGCGGCGGTTTTAGGTTCATCCCTTGGGCCTTCGCAGAGGCGCGCCCCTTGGCGTTCAGACCACCTTTGGGGTTCTTTCCTTCTTTGCGGGTCCATGCGGGGGACTTAGCCATAAAACACCGTGATTTTGGTGTCCGTCAATGCGACGTACACATCGGTTTCAAAGAGCACGCCTTCCGCCGGAATAATCACGGGGAAAGGATCTTTACCACCAAGCGTGTTGAACGTCATCACCGTAGTGCCGCCGGTACCGCCGTCTTTGAAAACAACGCTACCAACGCCCGTGCCGGGTTCAATGATCATCCCGCGCACGCGGGTACGCCCACCGAATACCGTACCGGACAACGCCAACGACTTGGCTTTAACGTCGGTTTGCATACCCATGACGGGCTCCTATCAGGACGGGGTGACCGTGGAGGCGTTAGAGCCTTTCCAAGCGGACGTGGCGGACGTGCCGGTGGCAACGTAGATGATGCCGGTGGCAATGTCTTGCACGGTTTTGCCAACAGTTTTGTTGACGGTGTTGATTGCATCAGCGGCATCGCCAAGAACGGCGGCGGTAGCAGTCGGGAAGACGAAGCCGTTGTCAGAAGCGACAGGGCCGTTGAACGTAGTACGTGCCATTATTTCCTCACATGCGAGTGTTCGTTTGGGCGCTCTGTCTGCATGTCGTCAGCCGGGACTGTCAGAAACGCCGGGGACCCCGGAGTGAAGTCAATATACAGCAAAAGAAAAAGGGGCACAAGGCCCCTTTTTCATGGTTTCCCTGAAGATCAGGTAGAGCCCGAAGAGCCCCACATGCCCAGAGGATCCGACCAGCCGAAGCTGTAACGCTCGCGGGCCTTGTAACGGACGTTGCCCGTATCAAAGTCACCGTCCATGCTGTTTTGCAGCGGGGTGCGAACGAAATGCTTCATGCCGTTGGGAACGTCAGTGGTCAGGAACCAAGCGTTCGGGTCGGTCAGGAAGTGGTTGACGGTGTAGCCCTCGGGGATAGCGCCCATCTGCTTGATAGCGTTGATGTCGTTATCAGCAGTAGCCACACGCAGTTCGGTGTCCAGCAGACGCTTGGCAACGAACATCAGGGCCGGGGGAACAACCATCTTCTTGGGCTTGGCAGCGATCAGCAGGCCACGTTCATCCGTCCAAGCGGCGATCTGAATAACGGCGGCTTCCAGAGAAGTCTCATTCAGGTCAACTTGGGTGGAGGGGGTGTTGCTGTTGACGCCACCGGACACCAGCGGGTGGTCTGCGTTGAACAGGGACACGCCATCACCACCGGGGTAGGTGTTGGAGAAGCCGTTGTTCAGGACCGCAGCAGCCTTAACCTGCTTGGTGTAGGCCATGGCACGGGCCAGCGCTTTGGTGTAACGAGCAGACAGGCTGTCGTACAGGTTGTCTTCAATCGCCTCTTCGGTGATCGAGAAACCCAGAGCGATGGTTTCGTGCGTATAGCGGGTGGACCAAGCTTCCTGCGCGTTGTCATAAGCAATCGCAGCGCCTTCGTTCTTCACCGGAGCGGCGGAGAAGCCAGACAGCTTGGTTTCTTCTTCAAACGAGCGCTCAGAGGTCTCGGTTTCGTAGATCTCTTTGTGCTCTTCGCCGTAGCGAGCGTACTCCATACCGAACAGGGCGTTCAGACCGGGGAGCAGCTCTTTCAGCAGTTGTGCGCGTGAAATAGCCATGGTTAATTACTCCTTCGATTAGACGCCAACGGGGTTGAGGTACTGATGACCGCCCGTCACAGTGCTGGTAGTAGTGAAGACGCCAGCGGACGGCTCGGTGGTGGCGGAAACCACGTACGGAGCATTCCACTTGCAGATCACTTCAACAAAGTTACCAGACGAGTTGGCAGTATCGGGGACCACATCAATGATGCGGATGGGCAGCGAAGCGGTAGTAGCGCTCGTAGTGGCGTACACACCGATGCGGCTATCGCCGGTCGCGGTGACACCAGTGTTTTGCACCAGCTCAGCGTTGGTACCGATCACGCTACGGCTCAGATAAGCCGGGGTGAGACCGTTGCCGCCTTCGGTGTTACCGGAAACCAGAACTGCTTTGAACAGCAGATCGGGGTCATCTTGCACGTAGGCAGTGATGATGGTGCCGGTGGGGGCAGCGTACCCGGTGGGGTAGTACTGCGCGAAGATGGTCTGGCCTTGCGCGTTAACGTAAGAGCAGCCCTGAAACACGCCCAGAGGCGTAGCGGTCGCTTGACCGGTATCTTTTTCAATGTAGCCCGTCGATACAAGCTTCACCACATCTCCATAAAAGATGTTACCAGCGAACCCAGCGGGGTCGATCTGATACTGGCGAGTTTGACCGGCGAACACCTGACCACCGATCAGATTGATCGGCTTCAAGCCATACGGCTTGTCGATGGTGGGGTAAGCCATTTAAGACTCCTAAATTTAAGAACCTGAACCAAAAGTGACCTTGGACTTCTTCTCAGAGAAAAGAGGCATCCGGGGGTCATTTTCACGAAGGAAGTTGTTGTCCACCGACTCCACCTGAGCCTTATTTTGACCTTCGTAGTGTTTCATACGTTGGTCCAAGAACTCCGTGGGGATACGGCAAAGCAACAGTCCGCCCATCTCGATACCACCTTTGAAGCGGCCATCGGTAGACGCATACATCATTAGCTCAGGATAGTCCTCTGCCTTGCAGGGCTCATATCCTTCGCGCAGCTTAGAAGAGATATTGCTGGGGTCAGCCTGACCCAACGTCGATAGACGCACCCAACGGTGCTTCCACCCCGGACGGTCATCGGGAGAAGGCAAGGTCTCCGGAGCGCGCCATGCTTGAGGACGCATGGTGGCTGCACGAGATTCCATCTCACGGGCCATACGGTTTTGACGCGGCGCGGGGGCCGTTTGGTTCTGCTGTTCCATCATTCACCTCTATTAAGCAAAGCAACCTGTTTAGCGTACTGTTCCGGCGTGATCCCAAGTTTGCGCGCGAGGGCGACTTGGGACTGCTTCAACTTAACGCGACTAGGCGACGAACTGCGGGAGGCCGGGGCCACCACTGCAGCGGGTTTTGATGCACGGCGCGGAGGTTCGTCATCCTCTTCTACCGGGGCAGACCTCTTTTGGGGAGGCGGGTCATCATCCTCTTGGCTCTGAGCTTCAAAAAACTCAGGGAATCGTTTTCTCATGGTGCGGTCAACAGTCTTAAAGTACTCTTCCGTACCAACATAGTCGGCACCATACTCGCGCTGTAATTTCTTGTCAATACCCATCGCAGCCATTGTCATTTCGTCATCAACGCCAAACCAGTCGCTATTGGTATCCAACCAGCGCTTGGTACGGGGGCTGACCTTCGGGGCTGCGGGTTCAGCGGCGGATTTAGCGGGAACGAAGTCGTCTTTTTCATCGACCTCGATGGGCTTCATCCCTTCGGCCTTGTCCAGCTTGACGGTGGCCTTGGCGATGGATTCTTGCGCTGCAACAATTGCATCCGCATCCCCGGCCTCATATGCCTTGCGGTATTTATCCTTAGCGGACTCCAACTCCGTCTGAGCCGCCGTCTTGGAGGTCTCAATGAACTGCTTGCTGCCAGAGGACAGCTTCTCCTGCAGGCGCTTGTTCTCTTCAAACACCTTGCGGGCAAAGTCCTCAGCGGCCTCTTTCTCACGCATGGCCTGCTCTTTGGCACGGCGCTCGTCGTGGTAGCCCCGGGTGAATTTCTTGATCCGGTTTTGAACCTTCTCGTCGTAAGAATTTAGTTCTTCATCGGTCGGGTCATCCGGCGGAGGGGCAGCCTTGCGGCCACGATCCTGCGGAGGGGTGTCGTCCTCAATCTCGATCTTCAGCTCGGTGCCTTCATCTTCATCGGCTTTGAATTTGGTCTTGGCCTTCTCGTCTTTCTCATCCGGGAACTCGAACTCTTCACCTTCAAATTTGGGTGCAGGCATGTTTACTCCTTAAGCAGCGCGGGTGATACCACGCGGGTCTTCAACAATGGCTTCGACCGACTCATCGTTGATGATGCGGAACTCGCGGCCATGAATCTTCAAGCGGGTGCCTGAATTGGGGCGGACGATGACGAAGTCACCCTCCTTGCACGACGGTCCGCTGGGGAACCGGGTGGTGTCCTTATAGGCGTCAGGGCCGAGCTTGACCACAAACAGCACGGGGGTCAGGACCTCCTCGTAGTGCATGGTCTTGGCATCCTTGATCAGGCCCACATCACTGTCGGCGTACTCCTCCATCGCTTCCGGAACGACGCACAGCAAGTGATACGTCTTGGGGTCAGGAAGCTGTTTGGCCTTCTCCTCTGCGGGACGGTTCAAGACCTTGGACAGGTCAATCGCCTGCAGATTAAGTTCAGCTAGTTCGCTCATTCATGCTCCAGTTTTTGCACGAGGTCGTTGATTACGTTGTCGGCGATGTTTAGACCCCGGATCACACCGCAAACTTTTTTGTATTCGTCGAATGAGTCAGCCCTGCTGGCAGCCAAGTAAGCAACCTGCTCTTGGCGGTACTTCTCAATTTCCTTTTGCACGAGCGCAAGCGCCCGGATTTCTTCAGACATTTAAGTTTTGCTCCTTTCGGGTTGGCGTTGAGGACGATTCTGTTGTGCCCGGTCCTTGGCGATCTGCACGCCCAGCTTGGCACCTTCCATCTCCATGGACTTGTTGAGCTTGTCTCGCTGAGACGCGGCGCTGGCTGCGACCTGCATGGCGGCGATCTCTTTCTGTGCTTCGATCCGCGCCAGTTCGATCTCAAGCTGATCCGCCTTGGCGGCGGCATCAGTTGCCTGCTTCTGGGCTTTCAGCTCAAGGTCCTTCATCTTCAACTGCAGCTCTTGCATCTGCATCTGAACAATCGGGTCCTGCAACTGCTGCTGGGCTGCGGCCTGCTGAGCCTCTGCCTGATCACGCTGGAGCAACTGCTGAGACGCCTGCGCTGCCTTGATGGCGATCTGGTCGGCCATCTCCGGGGGCACCTCTTTGTTGTTCTCCTCACCGGGCAGCACCATGCCCATCGCCTCTTCGATCTGGCGACGGTACTCCATGGCCACGTGCTCGTTGATGTGCGCCATCGTGTTGGCGTAGATCTGCTGCGCCATCGGATTGCCCTGAATGATCTGCTGGATCTTCGGGTTCTGCACCGCAGCCATGTGCACCTGAATATGTGCCTGATGGTTCTGCTCGATGAACGCCTTCACCGGCTTTTGCGTCAGCAGGTTCTGATTCTCCGTCACCGGGTCCATCGGCACCATGTCGTCCTCAATCGGCACGAGCTTGGCGGCGTTCTTCACGCCCAGCACTTCGATCATCTGACGGTGTAGCAAGGGCAGGTCATACAACTGGGGCGCTCCCTGTGCAAGCTGGAACACCGCTTGGTACTGCACGATCTTCTGCGCCATCGTGGCCGCGTTCGGGTCAGACACCGGGATCACGTCCACCGTGTCATAGTCGGCCCGCTTGGCCTTGCGCGAGCCATCGACCGGCTCGTAGTCATACTCATCCGGCGTGTAGTCGGCGATGATGACTTTCAGGAGCTTGAACTCCTGCTTCATCGAAAAGTGCATGCGCGCCTGAACAGCGCCCATCACTTTGAGTTGCCGCTCCAACAGGGCCAGCGTAGTGCCCACCGGCGCTTGCGCCGACATATCAGACACACTCATGTCGCCAGCGGAGGCGAACTGACGGCCCTCGGTCACGATCTGGTTGAACAGCGTGTACAGAACCTGAGACGGCTCCTTGTACGGCAGGGGCAGGATGTTGTCGCGGATCGAACCGGACGGGACATCTACATCTCTGAACTCTCCGGGAGCGATAGGGGTGTCGTCTCCCTTGACGCGTAGACCCCGCGATTTGAGACCACCGGGGAGGTTAGACAGAGTGCCAGCGTCAACAAGCTGGCGGATAAGCATCGTCGCGCTCTTGGCGTACCCACCGATGAGGTGGATGAGGCCATAACCATAGAAACCAAACCCGGGAATGTATTGGTAATGGACGAAGTGGTTGCGCTTGGTGTGAAGCTCGTCGTCCTCGTACCAGTTGCGGCGAATCGCCAGCACCTTGCGCGTGCCCTTCTCGACAGTAACCACATACGGAAGCGCAATGCCCGTTGGCTGGCCCTTCTTGTTCTTATGCTCAAAGCCCTTGAGGTCAAGGTCAACGTGCATCTCCAGCATGCGGTAGCGATCATCTTGAATCGCTGACATGCCCATCTCTTCAGCTTTTTGCTTCTCGATGTCGTCCAGTTCATGAGTAGGTGCTCCAAGATCAATGTCCCGGTAGAACCCCGCCTCAATCAGCTTGGTCACCTCGTTCTCGGTCTTGCGCATCACGTGCGTAACGCGCTCTGCCGTCTCAAGGTTCTTGGCTCCGTAGGGCACCACGATGTCCTCAGCCGGAATGAACACGGCTGCCTGACGCCCGATGCTCGGGTCGTAGTACACCTTCTTGAACGCGCTGCCAGCAATGGGCAGGTTCCACAACAACTTCTCATGCTCCGGGCGATACTCAGTCATCACCTCAGTGAGCTGGTAGTTCATATCATCGCGCACGCGAGCGGCGGCTTCTTCCTTCTCCGGAGTGTCCTCACCGACGATGCTCGTCTTGACCGGCCCCGCTGCGGGGAACGTCTCCATGATCCCCTCGGACTGGAACCGCACCACGGACTCCGTCAGCATCGGATGGAACACACCACACGCGCCCTGCCACGGCTCCGTGCGGTCCTCGTACTTCAGACCCAGAAGTTTGAGACCCTCAACGTAGGTCTGCATCCACTCCTTGCGGTCCATGATGTCCTTGCCAAAGTCCTCCACGAGCTGGCTGCCAAGTGAATCCAAGTCACTCTCGTCAATGAAGTCCGCGAGGTTGGCGTCGAAGTCCTTCGCAGTTTCCCTGCGCGGCTTGAGATCGATCTCCAGCCCGTCGATGCCAATGCTGACCTCATCGGGGTTCTCGATCTCAATCTCAATCGGAGCCACATCGTCTTCAACATCCAACCCCAACGGGGCTTGATACAGGGCCTTGTCCATTCCACTTGTTGCCATATTGAGTCCTTACACCGTGTAGTACCGCTCTTTGCGGTAGCCTTTGAACCAATTGATGTCTTCAGGCTCATCAGTGGGCAGCCTCAGATACCCACCTTGCCTGAACCGCATGAGCGCCAGCGTCGTCGAGTCCACCAAGTCGTCGTGCTCACCTGATGGAAACGCCGCGATCTCGTCCACCAGTTCTTCAGCCCAACGAGTGCGCGGTGCCCAGACTTTACCTGACGCGAACAAATCCGCAACACTGTTTAGCCGCGTGATCTTGTCCTGCCCCCTGCTGGGGGTGTACTCCTGCACGGGTATCCCCATGGCCCGAAACTCTTGGATGAGCGGCGCACCTGACGCCTTTTTCTCCACGAGAAACGAGTCCGGGTCCCACTCCTTCCAGTCCTCGAACGCTTTCCTCTTCAGCTCCGGGAACTCAAGGCGCTCCTTGTACGCGTTCAACAAGATGATGTTGGCGTTGCCCCGGTCCTCGTCGTTGTAGAACACCCCCCACGTCGTGCACGCGGAGTAGTCGTTGACCTTCTTGGTCTCGTGCGCCGTGTCCCACGCCTGAATGATGAACTCACACTGCGGCGGGCGCTCGTGCTCCCACCACTGCCACCATTCGCGCTTAACAATAGCGTTCGTGTCCGAGGTGGGCTGCTGCTGGTACTGCGCCATCCACTTGCCAGTGGGCAATTCCTCCCGCAGCGCCAGAAGTTCTTTGATGCTCCAAAACTCAGGCCACAGGGGCTTGTCGTCCTCAAACAGAGCCGGAAATTCGATGACTTTCCACTCCTCACCACCCCTTTGAGCAGCGGCCTTGACCACCTGAGCCGTCAGATCGCGCATCGACCAGCGCGTCATCACGATAATGATCGCCCCACCGGGCTGCAGACGCTGGCGGGGACCGGACGTGTACCACTCATACACCTTGTCGTACACCTCTGGGTTGTACGCACCGATGGCGGCCTCCTGTTCGGAGTGCGGATCGTCGATGATCAGCAGGTCAGCGCCCTTACCGGTCACCGCACCGCCCACACCGATAGCGAAATAGTCGCCACCGAAGTTGGTATTCCACCGACCTGCCGCTGCGGAGTCCGTTTGGAGCCCCACAGAGGGAAAAATGCGCTTGTAGACCTCAGAATCCACCAAATTTCGCACTTTTCGGCCAAATCCGACCGCCAATTCCGCTGTGTGGGCCGTCTGAATGACCTTTTTGTGCGGAAATTTGCCCAAAAACCACGCCGGAAGCAGGTAAGAGGCGAATTCGGACTTCGTATGCCGGGGTGGCATGTTGATGATCAGGCGTTTACACTCCCCCCGGGCCACTTCCTCGAAAGCCTTGGCCATCCTTTTGTGGTGCCGACCCCCGATGAACGTGGGCCACGCCTCTTTCACGAAGGCCATGAAGTCCTCTTGCGCCAATTCACGCATCGTGCGTGTGCGCAGCTCCTCCAAAATCTCCGCCACTGCCTCCTGCTCGTCCCGTGGGAACCGTTTGACCAACGCCAAGAGCTGATCAGGTGTGAGCAGGCGCACTTTCTCGCGCACCTGCGGGTTCTCAAAGAACTTTTGCAGTGACTCAGAGGCTGGCTTCATTTTTATTGGGGGTTTTCATCTTCGTCAAACGTCATATCTGCCGGATGAGGCACGTCATCATGGACATACACCCCGTCTTTATCAGGCTCTATAGCCCGACCACACACCACACAATAATAAACATCAAACGCTGGCTTCATCCAGATCCCCGTCCGATTCGCCCAACTCTCCACCCACCAGCCCCAACTCCTCGTCCACATTGATCACCTGCACGGCAGGAGCCAGCGGCAGCGGGTCGTAATTCTGTGGGGGCAACTGCTTGGCGTCCACATCAATGATGTCCGACAGGTACGAAGACAGCTTGCTGGCCAGATCCGCCTCCAGCTCCTCCGTCGTGCGGTGTGTGACGTTGATGTCGATGCGCTCAGCGAAGGCACCCACATCGGAGAGCTTGCCCAACATCTCCAGTGCCTTGAGTTCTACCTTGGCATTGCCGCTGTTGGACAGCTCCAAGTACTTCAACTTGATGTAGTTGCGCAACTGCTGTGCGTTCCTGACCACATCGAAGTCGTACTCATTAAGCAGTGCTGACAGGATCAACGCTTTGGCCGGGGTGTTGATGTTCTCCGGGGGCGTTGCAGGGCTGTCCATGAAGACAGCGCGCGCTTCTTTGCGGTCGCCTTCTGTGATCTCCACGTCATCCAGACCATTAGCGCGCAAAAACTCGACGGTATTGAACGCACGTTGCGCACGTTCATGGATGTCCATGATCTGGTCCGCCGACCAATCAAACGGGGGCGGAACATCCAACTCTGGAGTCACAAGGATCATTTCGTCAGACATGGCACCGTTGGTTACGGGAATATATTGCAATATAGCACGGGGAGGTTGGGACTCCTATAGGGGGGTGTTTCTGTAGAAATTTTTGGGGCGAGACATGTATAGATGTGAAAGGGGAGGGGGCCTTAAGATCTTTTGGTGTGTGAAAGTTACGTTAGTTAGACTTAGTGACATGAAGTTTGTTTGCCAAATCCGTCACAACCATCATGACCCACACGAACCCCGATTTCTATTTTGTGGTGGTGTGATGTGCAAAATAGAGTAGCACTAGCCGACCATGGTACCTAATCGAGAATCCGGGGGGTGGGGAGGGCTTGGCCCCTTCATACCGTATGAAAACATGGCTATCCCGTGCAAACATCTTATAAGTAGTGCACAATCCATCTCATGGATCGGGAATTCGCTCGCTCCATACACTGTAACTACTACCTTGAAAGGGTAATCATGTCTAACGTCAATAACTCTCAAATTGCAAATGCAGTCGGTGTCGCGCTGGGTGATCTCAAGAAGATCGAAACCGAAGCAGGCCTCTTGAAGGATGTGATCAACAAGTCAATCGCCCAGTTGCACACTGGCAAAGTCAAGGTCGGCACCTACCGCAAAGACGGCACGGGGTGCGCAATCGCCACGGCCTTCATTGACGGCTGCGTCGAGTCGGGCATTGCAGCCAGCACGGCGCAGAAGGTTTATCTGCCGACCTTCAAAGAGGCCGTCGCATCTGGCAAGCCAGTCACTGACTGGAACGGCCAGCGCGCCAAGGCCAAAGCAGGCAAGGGCGCCAAGGCCAGCGAACCGAAATCACTGGCTAACAAGTTAGCAACTTGCTACCGTGACGCCGGGTTTGCAGAGTTCGTCTCTGACCTTCAGACGGCATACGACAACGCCGAGGGTGATCTGATCGACTGCATCAAGTCCTACCTTGAAGCAGAAGGGATCGAACTGAAGGACGCCGAGTAATCAACCCACCAGCCACCCGGGAAACCGGGTGGCCTTTTTTGAAAGGACATCATCATGAATCGATCAACCCCTAACATCTTTGCAGTTCAATCGGCCATCAACGCGTACGGCATCTGGTACGCGATCTGGTTCTACGGATGGCGCGAGGCATGGACCATCTGGGTCGCAACGCGCATGATCAAGCTCGACCGACGCGCTAGCGTCTGACCACAAACCCGGCGAAAGCCGGGTTTTTTTTCGCCCAAAATTTCCGGGGGTGGCGTGCAATGCGCTACCCCCTTGAGACCTGTTCCCTTCCCGTTGGCCGTCGATTGTGCAGGCCATCACCAGCTTACGCTACACACACTACTACCCCCACCAGTTTGCGCCATGTTGTTACCGCTGCTTTCATACCGTATGAAACAGTGCGTAGTTGCGCTACAGACACTACTACCCCCAACAAGTTACACCAGTTGGACAGTCCGATACCTGTTCCCTCCCCGTTGGCCGTCCCGTTTTGAGCTTTCATACGGTATGAAAAGTGTAAAGCTGATGCTACGCAGTGCTTTTTACCCAAGCTCTCCAATATTCTGCAGCCCGGAATATTTGAAAAGCCTTTAAAATCAAGCACTTGCGGAGGTTTTTCCCCCTATTATTACAATATTCCTTAAAAAAGATATATACACCCCCTTCTGAATTTGCTCACTCACCCTTCATCTGATCAACATCTTTATGTGTGTTCTGAAATTTGCTGTTTTTCGTGCTCTCTCGCTTTCCCTGGCTGATTTCCCCAAAATCACGGAATATTGGTAAATTAGACCTGTCCCCAATTTTAAGTCCTTGATTCATAAGGCTTTTCTTTTATTCCCGCCTCCAGAATATTGCAGAATAAAAGGAAAAAAACACTACTTCGCACCGCCCATCACAGCCCAGTAACAACTTGACAAACCATCACAACTGTGGTACACTAACCTCTGGTTAGATCAAAACATAAACAGCGATACATCAGGGAGTTTCATACCGTATGAAAGTGAGCAACACCATGACCGACCTCTATCACACCGCCACCGTGCGTCCTTGGGGCTTTGACATCGACATCACGTTCGACTACGACCCCGGCGAGCCACCCGTCTACGCCCTCCCACCCGATGCCCATCCCGGCAGCGACCCATTCACCGTCATCATGCAAGCCAAGATCGCCGGGGTCGAGGTGTACGACATGCTCAGCAGCGACCAGCTTGAAACCCTCGAAAACCACGCCCTGCGCGCCATGGGCGACTAACCACACCCACCAACATCTTATGGCAAGCCATATCAACCTCCAGATCCTGACCGTGGGCAAGGTCAACCTGATCCGTTACTGGGTCAAGCGTGCCACCCGCGAGACCACCCACCCATTCACCCTGCTGCCCATGTTCGCGCACAAGGAGCACAGAACCCCACAGCACCGCGCCATGCGCCTGCGCACTCTCTCAACTCGGATCAACTAACCCCATCCATCACCAACCACCACGGTTTCATACCGTATGAAAGGCAACAACACCATGCAAGTACACATCACACTCAAGTCCGCCAATGCCAAGACCGGGCCGATCCCCGTGTCCACCACATCAAAGGATTCTTGTCCAAGCGACTGCGCCATGAAAGCGCAGTGCTATGCAGACAGTGGGCCGCTGGCGCTGCACTGGTCAGCGGTGACCGCAGGCACACGGGGGACGGACTGGGGCACCTTCTGCAGCACCATCGCCTCCCTGCCCGACGGGCAGTTGTGGCGGCACAACCAAGCGGGGGACCTGCCGCAGGTGGACGGGACGGTGGACGCGGTCAAGCTCGGACAACTGGTGCGGGCCAACCACGGCAAGCGTGGGTTCACATACACACACCACAGGGACAAGGCGTCACTGGCGTGGGTCAAGTACGCCAACCAGTGGGGGTTCACGGTCAACCTGTCGGCCAACGATCTGGCAGATGCGGACATGCTGTACGACACGCAGGCCGGGCCAGTGACGGTGATCCTGCCCTCCACCCAGACAACCAACACGGAGACCCCGAAAGGCAGAAAGGTCATCGTGTGTCCAGCCACTATAGAAACAAACAAAGACGTGTCATGTGCGTCATGCCAGTTATGCCAGCGCCAACGTAGCACTATCGTGGGGTTCCCTGCACACGGCACGCGCAAGCGGGCGGTGGACGCGCGCCTCATCAAGCTGGAGGCCGCATGAAACATATATGTGTGCAGTGCGGGGACGACATCGACCCGCCGCAGCGGGCACAGCTTGGCTACCGCGTCTGTCTGTGGTGCGGTGAGGAGGCCGCTCGCTCGGAGCGTAAATCGTGGACGGTGGTGCAGGAGTACCAGAAGGGTGGGTATATGTTCGTGACCGCTGACGCGGCAGCGACGACCCTGAAACAAACTAACCAGAAGGCGGTGAGATCGTGAGAGCCAAGAACGCAGGCAGGTGGCGGTGGATGCTGCTCAAGACCACCCGGCCCCACTGGTCAACCAACCCGGG
>JACCDJ010612323.1_pt1 | contig 16770 bp, 9 predicted proteins | sample 7444481 | NCBI WGS metagenome assembly JACCDJ01 (sample SAMN15323435, study PRJNA562643) | freshwater metagenome | isolation source: river surface water | place: USA:Blue River Watershed | collected 2017-08-15 | reverse complement strand
GTTGGTGTTATTGTTAGTGTTGGTGTAGGGGTTAAACCAGACGTAGATGTTATTGTCGGTGTTGGTGTGGGTGTTAGGGTATTGGTTGGTGTTTGTGTTGCTCCACCCGTTGGTGTAATTGTAGGTGTTGGTGTAACAGTTGGTGTTTTTGTTGGGGTAAGAGTAAGTGATTGATTTTGAACAGATTCAATATCCGAAATACCACCTTTTTCATAAAATTTTATTGGTGTGTCACTTTTACCGATTCTTGAACCTTTAAAACCATTGTAAGAATATATTTGGTAAGTATGACCCGTTCTTTCAATTTCAACTAAATAATATAAATCATTTTCTTCTTTAATTTGACCTCCGCTATATGTTTGTTTATTTGTGAAATCAATTACCGAACCATCATTAGCATTGAAAAATTTGGCGGTCATAAAGAATGTCTCACCTGATATTGTGGTACCAGATAAAACTGAATCATCCTGAAACCAAAATAAATACATATTATCCTTATTATGATAATTTGAACCAGTAAAAACGGGAAAGTGTATGTACTCATTTATATTATTACCATTATAAAAATATTTCTCACCTAATGGTAAACTTAAGTTTCTTGAAAACATCAATCTTCTGTTTTTTCTTGTGGGTGCTTCATTATTTGGTGTCTTATAAAACTCCAATTTGAAAAAACTTTTTGTTGCTTGTTTTAATAGTTTTGCGTTTTCTTTTGTATCAATACCAACAATGTTGTAGTCTTGTGTGTATCCACTACCCGATTGATTGATAAAATAAAAATAATACCAAATATCTGTTTGTTCTATATTGGTTGATGATGTATATGATTTATGAATAAATCTTGCGGTTTCATAATTTTCTGCAGGATTAACAATAGTATCTAAAAGCTCATCTTCAAGTATTACTAAACTTTCTTCCCAACCAGCGTTAGTGTAGAATTCAGAATCTTGATTTAAAATAAAATTATAGTCACCCGACTGTTTTAATATTTTCATTATTTAGCAAGTAAATTCTCTATTGTTAAAATCTGTTAGACCGTCTTGTTTATTATTATAGAACTGTTCATTTCTTAAATAGAAATTAATATCGTTTTTTACATAATGCATGTTATTAATAAATGGATAATTTGTTCCAATACCGTCAGAATCTATATACCCATGTTCATATAAATCTCTCCATTTCCAAATTTTTTCTTTTTCATCATATGTAACATTTTCAGGTAAATTATAAATGTCATTTGTTTTTGATGACTCTAAGTATGGAGATAACTGTCTTAATTTAACTCTGTGATGTGTTTGATAATATATACCCACCGGATTATTTACACTTGAACCCGAAAATACGGTATCATCCGTTTGAGAATGGTCAAAAATATTGGTATCCATAGTCATTTTATGAAATGATTCACTAATGATTCTTTCTTTAATTTCAGATTCATTATACTCAACAAATGCACCATATAACTGTTGACCAACAGATAATGTTGCACCACTATTAAATGTAAATCCACTATAACCTACTGAATTGGTATTACCTGTAAATTCAACACTTGTTAATGATAATTCATTAGATGTTGAACCCGTAAAATGTTCGTCAATCCATGAATTGTGGAAATTAAATTTATAACCAACTTTTGGTGGATAATTAAAATATCCATTACCATTTCTAAACACTGTGGTGACATAAACTTCAGTAGGTGTAAAACCTAAATTATTTGTTATCCCCGATAATACGAATGGTTCTTTAAAATCATATATTACAGATTCCATTCTATTTCTTTCAACTAAAACATCATTAACACCTGAAAAATTTTCAAATACTATTTTCTTTTCATCTTCCCATATTGGTGACTCAAATCCTATTTTATCCATTATATAGTCACCCGCATCTGTTAGGGTTTTGTGCATATGCACATAGTAGGAAGATGTTGTACCAGTAATATCATTAATATCCGTCACTCTCTTACCAACCATAACTTTTGAAAATGATAAACCGTTTGATAACTGACTTTTATTAATATTAATAACGTATTTTTCTGAGTTATAAACCTCATTACCAACACTATTAACATAAAATGTTCTTCTAGTAACATCACCATTTAAAGTTGCACCACTAAATGTAATAAATTCACCATCACTGATTCCATGTTCAACCGGACTAGTAAATTCGTAGTATGAACCACCACTATATGTCATTCTAAATGGAATACCATCACCCGATTTAAAATGAATAATATTAGTTCCCTCTGTTTTTGGTGAACCTGATAATGTATATACCATATCAAAATTACTGTCGGAAGAATAAACATAGGATAGATAAATGTTCCAGTTTTGATATGGTGCTGTAATTGGTGTTACTATAGTGTGACCTGTTGGTCCGACTGTTGTAATGTTTGGTGAATATGTGTCCAATGTGGTACCTGTACCCGGTAAGTTTTTTTCTCTTAAAACATCCCTTCTAAGGAACGCAAATTCATCATATGGTATAAAACCATTATGATTGTTATCCGTACCATCACCGTTCAAATATAGACGGTCTTTAAGGTATGTATATTCAGTTGAACCACTGTAAAGATTACGAAATACCATTTTCATTTTTCCGTAAATCTTGTATTTTTTAGATTTTTGTCTTTCAGTGTTGAACAATTCAGCAATATCCAAAACAACATCTCTATCACCAATACGCATTAAAGATTCAGATGTTTCCAAATTAAGTTTAACATCTAACTCTTGTTCCTCAGCGTTTATATACCTTTTTACAGGTAAAATTATTTTTTTATTCTCTTCCATTATTCAACAGGTGGAAATGCGTTTTTAGGTCCGTAATATTTTATTAATGTATCTAAAGCAGTTTTTTCAGGTTTTAATCCAAAATAGAACATAAATGGTGTAGATAAAACTTGTCTATTTCCACTATAATTCTGTTGTGTTTGGAACATAAAAACTTCTCTATAATTTCTAACAAATGGGTCAGGTTGTGCTGTCCATGTTTTATTTACCACAACGTAAGTGGTGCCACTTAATGGATTTTTTGTTGTACCCGATTGAACATGTAACCAAATATCCCCTTCAACATTTGTATATTGAGCAGCATTTGCAGTGGTATCAGGAGCAGATAAACTAATATTTTCAAATCTTTCAAACATATCAGTGGTATTACCGGTAAATGAATATTGTGGGTGTGATATGGTCATAGGTTTTAACAAATATTCTTCCTCACCATCAGCAAATAAATAATTTGTTGTTGTTCCTGATGTGTTACTAATTGAATAAATTCTTTGTAACTTCATTGAAGCAATCTTACTCTTATCCCAAAATTGGTCATCAGAACTACTATTATATGGACCAAATCCTTCACCACCTTTGTTCCACAAATAAAATGGAACTGTTTGTGAATAATCACCTAATCTATAATTTAAACACTGTCTAATAAATGCACCATCTAAATCAAACTTAAAGTCGATTGGGACCGGTCCGTTATTTGTTGTACCTGATTTAAAATAACTTGTAAAATATGAATCCTCAGGGTCCATAAATTCTCCATTGTAAATCACATAATGTGGACTTTCCAAATCAAAGGCCTCAATACCAGCCTCACAGTTAATTGACATTAATTGAGTAATATCACCATCAAATATATTGAGATTTGTACCCATATTGGTGCCAGTAAAAAAGTCACCAACATCAAACTTACCATCAGTTGTGTCGAGTCTATAATTTATTGCATATTCTACAACATTTGCAGGGTCTTGATATGATGTAGGACTAATATCACGAATAACCGAACATGTTGGGTCAATTCGTGGGTCCTGACAAATTTCATATAAGAATTCATCTCTAACACCGACATCATAGAATGTGGTTGGATGTAAAATTTCTCTATACCCTGAATATATTTGTCCAACAAAACCTAATGTTGGGGTAAAAGGTGTTGACCTATAATAAAATCTTTTATGTAAAACATTATAGAAAACCAATTCTTTTGGGAATTTACTTCCACCTTGACTTAAATCATAAACATCTTCATTATCCCACTTTATTCTTCTATCAAATTTGAAGAAATATAATACACCATTTAACCAATTATCAATAAATGAATAATTAACAACACCACCACAGAAGAACATACCAACTCTTTTTCGTCTATACCATTCTCTAACTACTGATTGATTTGAAGACGGTCCATCAATAACCGGAACAATAGTCACAACACCATCTCTTATTTCCGTAAGACCTGATTTTGTTTTCTTTACAAATGTTTCATCTCCACCTTCCAAATCAGCGATATTTGGTAATCTTCTTGTCGATGATGAACCGGCAATTGTTGCAACAATCGAATAATTGACACCAGGACTTGACGTTGATTCTCTATAAAATGATGAGGTATAATATGGTTTACCTAATAAATAAAATGGATTATTTGTTCTTCCGTAATCGTATGTTGCCCGTTTTGATACAGTAGTCCATGTTGAACCGTTAGGGTTACCTACATTAGACACATCATCTACACTACCATAACTTCCACTTGAAGACCATAAATATGTAAACGTATTACCTGTTTCATCATAAAATTTATCATACTTTGAACATCCGGTTTCAATTTGAATTTGTGGGTCAGTAATAGTTCTACCTGTTATTCTATCATAAACTCTGATTACTGCGTATAAATCTTTAATATTTTCCACACCACCCTGATTATAATCTCTACCACCATATAACGCCCAATAACTTGTGGAAATTTTTAATGCCGGAACATTTGTGTATGTTGTGGGACTCGATGTGTTATATTCTCTATATCCAACAGGTGAAAATTGTACAATTCTTTCGTAAACCTCAACTTGTGTTGACGAATCAGAACAAGTATTTAAACTTAAGTATACACTGTTACTTGTTGATTGTCCACTTACAATTAGGGCATCTTTTGTGGTAAACGTATTGTCACATGGATTTCTTATCAATAATTGGACAGTAATATTTTCAGTAGCCGGAATCGCGTTACCCGCAACATCAACGTATTGAGCGTAAACATATTGATTTGGTACTACTGTCATTTTAATTGAATTTGACGTATTTCCTGGTTCCGATACAGTTACTGTTTCAAAATATGAATTTAGTTGGCTGGATACATATGAAGAATTAAACTCCATGTACATGTCATTGAATATATCGGTAGAAGCATCCGAACCAACTAATGGATATATACCCGCAACAAATCTTTTTTCACTACTTAAAGTTGGGTTTTGATAGGTGTGTAATAATGTAAGTTGACTTTCCGTAATACCCGTTGCTATAGATTCTTTAGCAGCTTGACCGGAAAATCTATTAGGTAAAAAAGTTGTGCCTGTTGTTGTACTTGAATTTAAATAAGATGGTGTTTGACCACTAAGGAAAACTAAATAAATATAGTTGTTCGATGGGACAACTTTAGTTTTTATCTCGGCACTTCTGTAGTAATAATTAAGTGTTTCCAAACCTTTATTTGATTGAAAATCGATGTCAGTAGTGCATTCCTCACAATCAGGATATGTGGTTAGTGGTAATACAGTTTGACCAGCTTCCATAATTCTATAAGCCAATGTTCTTAATCTTACACCAGTACCAAAAAGATAATATTGACCAAGAAAATTAAATGCCATTGCATAACCACCAATTGAATATAATAAACGTCCCAGTGTTTCGTTAACAAAAAGAATTACAATTGTGTAGATATATTGAATAAATAATAAAACTTCAGAAACTAATAGTCCAAATTTTATTCGATTTCTAAACGCAAAATTTGTTGGGAAATAATTTACCTTGGCAGCACAATCGTCTTCCACATTTGGTCTAATTTCTTTTATACCTAAAAAGGCGTCTCTTCTTGATAATCCAAAAAATGATTCGGCACCTGTTACTTCGTAATGTGAACCTTGAAATGAGGATACGGTATATACTTTACCAAAAATAAATTTGTAAAACACATCTTCGGGTATGTTACCATTATTGGTACCTAACATAACATCTCTTTTATGTGTTTCATAATCACCATCCATAGTGTGACCTGTATCCAATGTCATACCGGTTGGTGGAATTATATTTAAATAATCTTCAAAAACATTAGAAAATTGATATGTTGTTAATAATGTTTCATTATACTCACCATCATTATTAGTACCAAAACCATCTTTGGTATATTCTCTAATTTGTGGTACTAAATAACTTGCCGGTCCTGTTTTTGCATCATTACCCTCTAAAGTAAAACGGAATCTAGCTGTTGTGGTTGTAGGTAAACCTTTATTAGGGTCGTTTGTTATTTCTTGTTCACCAAATTCATTGGTATATACATACTCCATGTTCATTGGTAAAACAATCATTACGGTACCATTTTCATCAATGGTTTCTGTTACATTATAATATTCCAATTCAGGGTATATTGTTACACCATCAGAACCATAAACTTTATTTCCTGTATATCTAACACATTCTACTCTACCTTCAGTTGTTTGTAAATTACATTTGTAACCACTTTTTCTTCTAATAACACCACTTCTTTTTACCGCATCAGAATTATCATCAGTAAATGTGGATGCCAATATTAATGATATAGGTTCAATTCTAATACCACTTTGTGATAAATCAAAATCGACTCTACTAATACCTATTTCACAGAAATCATTATTTCCCCAAAATGGTGAAACTTCTATAGATTTTTCAAATTGGACAATTTGTGGTAAGCCGTCTAAATCATCACTTGACTTAAATTTGTAAAATCTTTCAAAATTATCCTCACCAACACCTTTCTTAATGAAATCATAAGGTCTTAATGAAAAACAACCGATATCAGACAAATCTACGTCAACATGAATGACTTGATTTCCCACAGGTACTCCCCATATCATGAAATCACCTGATTCATTTGTTTTTACAGTATAATTGTAATAATTTTCATAAACTTCCAATACCTCTTCCCTTGTTAGGATATCTTTTTGGTCAGGAAATGTACCAGTTGGTGTGTGTCCACCATGTTGTTGTCTCGATGGTAATAAATTGTATCTGTAATTGTTTTCGTCTTTAACACTTGTATCAGTAAATGGGTATAGGGCAGAGATGACCGGGTCATCTGAATCTTCTGTTTTTTGTGGTACAAATATTGATACACGAGCATTCGGAATACCTAAACCATTGTTAGCGGTAATTCTACCACAAACAACACCATAATCCGAACACAAAGATGCGTACACATCTTGTTGCGTGAATTTTAATGATAAAATTTCTAAGAAATCGAAATCCTGATTTAACTCAACAGTGATTTTTTGGTCACTACCTATGTTAGTTGAAATTCTGTGCTTCTGTACCATATAATAATAAATAGAAAGCTTACGGTTTTCTAATTATTATAAATAAAAAACTATTTAAAATGTAGTCGAACCTAAAGTTTTTAATCTTACTTTAATATCAGTTTTAGGGAATCTTATTTGGAAAATTTGATTAGACTTCATATAAATCGTCATATCACTTTGTAATATTTCTTTAGTAGTAGGGTTTTTATATGACTGTGAAACTTCCGCAGTTGAATAATCACCACCCACTTTATTAAAAACTCTCACATCAATTACATTTATCACTCCGTTATTATTTCCAATTTCCTTAATTAAATCACCAATAAACAATGGGTCACCCATTTTTCTCTTCTCTATGGTGAAGAAATTAATCACATCTTGAATTGTTTCTTGTACAATTTCGGTTGCTGAAGAATTTTTATTTACGGCCAAATCAATTTCTAAACTAAAGTCAATAACTTCACCACTCTCAATATCTATAAAATCATTAATCATACGATATTCTGAAAGATAATTTATGATATTTGTTTTTAATGTGTTAGAAACCGTTGTTGATAAATTACCATTCTCATCATAAGATAAAAGTTTAATACGTACTTTATTATCTTCTTCCATTACATTTACCTTAGCGGCAGAACCATAAGTCGCCGGCATATTTTCAATTAATGACTTATAATCATTTAATGTTACCGCTCTATTTTGTGCTGAGAAATTATAAGCAATCATATTTCTCAATTCTTCAATTGTTGGTTGGTCAGCACCCCCAACTGCCGGTGTTATGTTTGTTACTCTTAATGATTGTTCAACTTGAGTATTCATTGACGATAAAGGTCCATTTATATTGAATTCAATGTTTTGAACATCTGTAATAACATCAACCCCTAAATTCGAATCTTTACCCCCACCAACTCGATACTTTACAAATAAAGTTGTACCGGCCTTTGGTATTGAACCTAATGACATATTATTTAAGTAAGTACCCAAATTAACTTTCATGGTACCGGTCATATATTCATCTAAATTATCTAATGGGTCAACTGTGCCTGAACCAAATGTTATTGAAAAATAATTTTCAGGAGTATATTCTGTGATGAATTTATTTTTAACTGTAAGGTAGGTTCCTGCTTTGAAATTATCTCTATCTGATGCAGTTGATGGGTCAGGTAAAAATACTTTGTCATCAATTAAACTTCTTACCTCATACCACTTATTATTTGATGATTCAAATTCTGATGTTGTTGGATTTGCCCCAAAATTTGTTCCTTCTTTGTGAATAATTGAAGTAACACCTAATACATCTTGTTCAGGTAGGTATAATTTAAAAAATGGTTTTTGGTCAACTGCAGTAATAACTCTTCTATAAATTCTTGTTACACCATTAGCAACCGCCTCTCTTTTTGTTATTGTATAAGATATTAATGTATTGTTGGTATCAAAGTTTGGTATCTTAAGTCTATTTGGTTCACCTTTACTATTAAATGGATTTGAAAAATCAATATCTTCAATGGTTTCAAATACTTGACCTCCACCTGAAACTTGACAACCGGCTCTTAATATACCCAAATATCTTTCATCTTCTTTATCACCACGAACCGGAACATTTATAGAAAAATCACACAATGCAACTGATGGTCTATTACCGGGTATTTTAATACCATATGTTTTGGCAATGTGATATAATGATTGTCTTTGTTGTGCAAAATCCAACATAGTTTCTTGCCAAACTCTATCTATATGAAAATGTAGATTATCGGCAACCGCAGCATTTAAATCTAACAATACTGAGAATATTGATGCGTCGTTGGTATTTTTAACTAAATCAGGATAATACTCTTTAGTTAAATTTACCAATTCTTGTCTTAAACCCGCAAAATCTCTTGTTGCGTATGATATTTTTTTTGCCATTTTAAATGTTAATAATTACAAAGTCCGAGGTTTCAAAAGTCCCGTTATTAATTGTGTATTCTATCTTTACTCTTGCAGTATATGGTTTTGATGACGTATCAGAAACTCTATATAATCTTTCATCTTCACCATCTTTCACACTTCTCACAGCATCGGGGTCATCCTCCGCAGAAACAACTTCAATTTTTGTTAAGTCTAAATTGGGAATGAATTTTTTTACACTATCTCTAAGGTCTTCCTCAATTAAATCATACGTCGTACTATCATTTTGGTCAAAAATGAATTCATAAAGTCTTGTACCAAAATCAGGTAAAAAATATCTACTACCTTTTTTAGTTAAAATTAAATGTATTAGGTTCGCTCTAATTTCTCTTTCAGGAGTATTAGTCATTTTTACAAAGTCACCTTCTACACTATCTCTAAAAGGAAAATCAATTCCATATTTTACTGCCATATTAATAAATATAAACAATATCAAAATGGTAATAAATAAAAAAATCCCAACCGAAATTGGGATTATGCTTATTCTCCTACCCTTTTATTTCACATTAACCTACTTATCTTTAAATACGAGTTTCTCAAGGGTACGGGTTATTTTATCATGAACCACATCCCTCACATTCAAACGGGGAATCTGTTGGTCTCACTATTGTCATTTCAACTTCAGGTGTTTGTTCACTTATGAGTGAATTATTTGTTGGTGTTTGATAAAGTGTTGGAGTTTCAACAGGTTTCACTACAGAAGTATCAACACCCAAACCTTTAATTGCATCAACAGCGGCGGTGGTTCTCAAATAATACATACCAGTTTTTAATCCAAGTTTCCATCCATGTAAGTGTGCGGCTAATAATTTGGCTTTAGTTACACCACTAACAAACAAGTTCATTGATTGAGATTGGTCAATAAATATACTACGATTTGCCGCCATATTCAAAATTCTTTTTTGTGACATCTCCCAAACTGTCTTATAAATTTCTTTTAATTCAGTAGGGATTTCAGGAATATTTTGAACCGAACCATTCTCCATAATCAATTTGGTTTTGATTTCTTCATTCCATAAATCATATTTCAATAAATCGTTAACCAAATGTTTGTTAATAACAACGAATTCACCACCTAAGGTTCTTCTTGTATAAAGATTTGTTGTAAATGGTTCAAATGCTTCATTATTACCTAAAATCTGTGCAGTTGACGCTGTTGGCATCGGTGCAACTAATAATGAGTTTCTCACACCATAATTAACAACGTCCTTTCTTAATTTTTTCCAATCCCAACGACCTGATAAATCTTCATCTTTCTTATCCCACATTTGATATTGAAAAATACCTCTTTCAATTGGTGAGCCTTGAATCGTTTCGTATGCACCTTGTTCTTTTGCAATATCGTTAGATGAACACAAAGCAGCATAATATATGGTTTCGAATATATCCGTTTGTAATTTATCGGCAGTTTCTGATTCAAATGGTAATCCTAATAAACAAAATACATCAGCTAAACCTTGTACACCTAAACCGACCGGTCTGTGTCTGAAGTTTGAACGTTTTGTTTCTTCTGTTGGATAAAAATTTAAATCAATTACGTTGTTGAGATTTTTTACAACTTGATAAACAGACTCATATAATAAATCATGATTAAATTCACCATCTTGAATATATTTTGGTAACGCAATTGACGCCAAATTACAAACCGCCTGTTCTTCAGGTGAACTATATTCAATAATTTCAGTACATAAATTTGAGGATTTAATTGTACCTAAATTCTTTTGATTTGACTTATAATTAGCAGCATCTTTGTACAACATATAAGGGGTACCGGTTTCAATTTGTGCAGTTAAAATTGAATCCATCAATTTTCTTGCCTTTATTGTTTGACGACCTAAACCTTGTTGTTCATAGGACTCATATAATTCAGTGAATTTCTTTTCTGTTGGTGTGTCATAAACATCAGATAAACCCGGTGCTTCATCAGGTGAAAATAATGTCCAATCACCATCTTCCTCCACACGTTTCATAAATAAGTCAGGAGTCCATAAAGCTAAGAATAAATCACGAGCACGTAATTCTTCTTTACCATGATTTTTTCTTAAGTCAATAAACTCAAGAACATCAGCATGCCATGGTTCCAAATAAATCGCAAATGAACCTTTTCTTTTACCTCCTTGATTAATCCAACGAGCTACCTCGTTATATGTTTTCATCATTGGCAATAAACCATCAGATAAACCACCGGTACCTTTAATATAAGCACCTTTAGCTCTCACATCATGAACGTGTAAACCAATACCACCAGCCCATTTAGAAATATTTGCAACATCTTTAATGGTATTAAATAATCCATTGATATCATCACCTTTGTTACCAATTAAGAAACAAGATGACATTTGTGGTCTTGGTGTACCCGCATTAAACAACGTTGGTGTTGCGTGTGTATATAAATGTTTAGATAGGTCATCATAAATTCTTAAACCCATTTCTAAATCACCTTTACAGATACCTAAAGCAACTCTCATATACATGTATTGTGGTCTTTCCACAATACGTTGTCCAATTTTCAAAAGATATGAACGTTCTAATGTTTTGATTCCGAAATAATCAAAATCAAAATCTCTGTCCATCACCACCGCACTATCGATAGCCTCTCTATTTTGTAAAACAAATTTGTAAAGTGTCTCATCTATTAATGATGATTGTTTACCTGTTCTTGGTTCAATAAAAGAATATAATTCCTTAATTGCCTGTGAGAATTTTTTAGGTGTTGATTTGTGTAAACTTGATACTGAGATTCTACCCGCCAATTTCGAATAATCAGGATGGGTAGTGGTCATTGCAACCGCAGTCTCAGCTGCCAAGTTATCTAATTCAATTGTTGAAATTCCATCATATATCCCTTGTGTAACCTTAAGAGTTACATATGTTGGGTCGATGTATTCCATATTTAAGTCATGACATAAAATACTAATTCGTTTAGTGATTTTATCATATCTCATTTCTTCAAGAGAGCCGTCGCGTTTTTTTACTTTCATAGTTTTTTAAAAATCAATTTCACCACTAAAAGCATCATCGATACTTTCATTACTTTTATTATTAACCCCTGCCTTTTGATATTCGGCAACACGTTTCTCAAAGAAATTTGTTTTTCCTTGTAATGCAATGTTTTGCATGAAATCAAATGGGTTTTCAACATTGTACACTTTAGGTACATTTAATGCCACCAATAATCTGTCAGTCACAAACTCAAGATATTGAGACATTAAATCCGCATTCATACCAATCAATCGAACAGGTAGTGCTTCAAGAATAAATTCTTTTTCAATAGACAAAGCTCCACAGATAATTTCTTTAATTCTATCGTTGCTCAATTTGTTTTGAATATGATTATTGTATAAATGACAAGCAAAGTCACAGTGCATTCCCTCGTCACGAGAAATCAATTCATTAGAGAAAGTTAAACCCGGCATCAATCCACGTTTCTTTAACCAAAAGATTGAACAGAACGAACCTGAAAAGAAAATACCTTCAACCGCTGCAAATGCAATCAATCTTTCAACAAATGATTCTGAATTAATCCATTTAATTGCCCATTCTGCTTTCTTAGCAATCGCAGGTATGGTTTCAATTGCATTAAATAATTTGTTTTGTTCTTCTTTATCTTTGATGTATGTATCAATCAAAAGTGAGTATGTTTCACTATGAATGTTTTCCATCATGATTTGAAAACCGTAAAACATTTTAGCTTCTGTATATTGAACTTCATTAACAAAGTTCATTGCCAAGTTTTCATTGACGATACCGTCTGATGCTGCGAAGAACGCTAAAATATGTTTAACAAAATGTTGTTCATCAGAATTTAATTTGTTATCCCAATCTTGAATGTCTTGGGCCAAATCAATTTCTTCTGCTGTCCAAAAACAGGCTTCTTGTTGTTTATAATATTTCCATATATCGTTGTGTTCGATAGGGAAAAGGACAAAACGTCCGGGGTTGTCTTGTAATATTCTTTCTTCCATAAAATTAAACTGTTTGATTTCTTTCTTGTCGTCTTCTTAACATTTCCGCCGCTCTTGCCGCATTGTTTTGAACTTTTTGTTCTTCCATACCTAATAAGGTATTTTGTGATTCTGTATCGATTAATAATAATTTATTATCGAACTTACAATTTTGCCAAACAACACCGTCTTGTCCGATACGAGACTTAAGTAATGATAGTGTTGCTAATCCATGTTCTTTTTGTTCCAATGTCTTTGCAATTGAAACAATGATGTGGGCAATTTGTGCTTTCTTAATTGAACCACCCATTTGGTCTGATGTAACCACTTCTGATGAAATGGAATCACGGCTACCTTGTGTGGCGGTCCAAATAGCGATATCAAATTCAGTTGTCATCGATTCTAAATGTCTCATGACCGAACCTTCACCTTTCCATTCTTCACCATTTGTTGATTTATCGTTACTGATACAATCAACATAGTCGATGATTAGTAAATCAATTTTAAATCCTTCAGAAGCGTACTTACGAATTTTATTTTTGATGTCAGAAACAGTTACACTATCACTTGGGAATTTCAATAACTTTAATTTACCTTTTGAACGTGTTTCTGCTTCCATTACTTTTTCTTTCACTTCATCAGCATATTGTGGTTGTTCATCCGGTTCAATACCTGTCCAAATTGTATAGTGTTTTCTTTTGATGGCACCGGGATTATCTTCAAAGAATATTTGTAACACATTCATATCATGATTGAATGCTGTATTACCAATCTTAGTCAAGATAGTTGTTTTACCTGTACCGGTTGGTGCTAAAATAATTCCAAGTTCACCAATACCAATACCACCTTTTAAAAGGTTATCTAAACCCGAAATACCTGTTGGAATTGTTCGACGGTAATCCTTTTCTAATGCCGAGTCAATATCATGAAAAACGTCAGTAGCATCATCACCTTCAATACCCACTTGGAGTGCTTTCTGAATAATTTGTTCAATCTTATTGTACTCTTCAAAATTACCGTTCTCAATAATGTTTGTTACTAACTTTAATTCCTTTTTTAAATTCTGTTGTTTACAAAAATTAAGAGCGGTATCCTTAACAAAGGATGTATCGGTATCGATATTCTTAATCTGTTCTAACGTATCAAGATGAATTCTGTTATTATCACGATTTGAACTTTCGTTCATAATTTTTTGTGATAACGTCTCATACGTTGGGATTTTGTTGTAATCAACAAATAATTCTTTTAGGTTTTCAATGATGTAGCGAAAAGAGTTGTTGTCAAAAAATTTAGTTTCTAATACGTCAATAATTGTTTCCCCAAACTTTTTGTCCTCAATAATCGCCTTAATCAACGATTGTTGAAAGGAAAAGCCTAGATATCCAAAATTTCTTTCTTCCATGTGTTAAAGTTAATAATTAAAGTTGGTAATTCAAATATGTTGTTTCCAATTCTCTTGAAGAAAGAATATCAGTTAGATTACCCAAAATCTTCTTAAGTCTCGGACGAATATCTACCGTATATCTTACCTTCGGGTGAAAGTAATGTGCCGGAAATATCCTTTCAATAAATACTTCGTCGCCGAACTTAATTTGTAGCAAAAAGCTTTCTTTGTCCTTGTCAGATATTTCATCCACATAGTCCGAAGATAGAAAAAAGTTTTGATTTTCACACAAATAATCAGAACTTTTTATTTTCAAATCTTGTGAAATATCCTCACAAATATTTTTCACATAGTAATATAAATCCAAAGAACGTCTTGCTTTTGGGTTATAATTTGGGACGTTAAAAAAACGTTGACATACGATGTTTTTCTCTAATGTCAATAGAAATTCAAATTTCGTTAAATCTTGTTGGTTACTCATAGTTTTTATTTACTTTTATTGTTCTTTTATTTTTTTCTTTTCTTGTTAACCGAAGAAATGGATTTATAAATTTTACAAACGCATCATCAGATTTTGGTAACACGTTTTGTAATCCATCTTCTTTCATTAGTCTTAACATATTTTTGTATGACCGACCTTCAGGGTCAAGATTATCACTTATTAGTAATCTAATGTTTTCTTCGGCTTCTTCAGTTAATAGAGGTTTATCTAAGTTAACGATTTTTTCGTTAATTTCAAAAAATTCAGAGCCAAAAACACCTAATTTTGTGACACCGGTTAATAAATTATTTATTAGTTTGTTATTTTTGTCCATTTCAAAAAGTTCGTTACTTTTTTGAATAATATCATTAAGTGTAATTTGTTTTGTTTGAACTTCAGGGAATAAAGATATTAACCTCTTGATACCCATGTTTTTAATACCATAGATGTTATCAGATGCGTCTCCACATAATATCTTTGCTATTTTTACGTTTTCAATCAATATATCTTCGTGTTGATATTTGATGATTTCTTTGGCACTATATAATTTGTGATGTGACGGATTATAGATTTGTGTATTCTCACTAACCAATTGAGTTAGGTCTCCATCAGATGAAAAAATGATTTTGTTTTCATTTGGTGAATTTTGAGAGTAGTAAGCAATACAATCATCAGTTTCACAGTAATCAAACTCACCTTGTCTAACATATAGTTCTTCAAGATATTGCTTGACTCTTTCTCTCTGATAATTGTATGAATTTAATTCTTCTTCACTACGAAGTCTACTTTTTCTATTTTCCTTATAGAGATGATAAACTTTTCTTCGTGTGTTGGAACCTTCCTTACCATCCCAAAAAACAACTATTTTGTCTAAATTGTATATTTCGAATGACCTCTTAAGGGTATTGATGAAATGATATATTCCACCAATATGATTACCCTTATAGAAGTAGTTTTTACATCCGTAAAAACCGATAGTTAGTAAGTTGTCTCCGTCAACAAGTAAAACGGACATGTGGTTAAATTTATAGGTGAAATACTATTCGTCTTCGTCTTCAGGAACCTCTTCGAATTTTAAATCATCGATTGCGGTTACTTTTTCTCCAAACAACATACTGATATAATCAAGATTATTCTTTACGTAATCTTCTCTCGATTTTTTCTCTTCTGTTGAATCTTTTGCTTTCATGAATCCGTGTGGAGTTACCATGATTTTACCATCAGCAAAAGCAATACCATTTACGTGGTTTTTCAAAACTGAAATCTTGCTTCGTGTGGCAACCGAAATACTTCTCTTGTTTTTGGTAATTGGTATCTTATTTGTACCGGCATTTTTCTGATTACCAAATAAAAATACCAAAGTAGAGTTTAGATAAATTGATTCACCACCCTTAGCCTTAATTTTTGGTTGACCAAAAGGATTATCTGGTAATTCAACCCATGGTTGATTTACAATAATCAATGTGTTCGTGTATTTTTTATCAGAACGTCTTGAACCCGAAATACGTTGATTGATAGCCATACCAATTTTATCTGCTAAAGTAGATGCATTGTGTTGTGTACCACCCTTACCCACGAAAGTCATTTTACACGGTACGGAACCTACCGAATCCCATAAGAATAATAAATCGTAAGGAATTTGGTCTTTTTCTTGTGCGTCTAATAATTCATTGATAAAGTCTGTAATTTGTTCAAT
>JACCDJ010652164.1_pt1 | contig 16778 bp, 10 predicted proteins | sample 7444481 | NCBI WGS metagenome assembly JACCDJ01 (sample SAMN15323435, study PRJNA562643) | freshwater metagenome | isolation source: river surface water | place: USA:Blue River Watershed | collected 2017-08-15 | reverse complement strand
CCATCTAATGTTAAAACTTGTAAGCCATCTGCCGAAGCACCGATTAGCGGGGTGATTAGATTGATGTCTTCGTGTTGTTCGGCACGAATCGCAGAGGCCGGCTCTTGAGTGATAGGCGGATAATGAATGGCACGTAAAATCGAGTTGCCATTTTTTATCTTATCATCAAAGAAGTTTTCTGGTAATTGAAGATATAAAGAGATGGCGCGCAATAATTCGTTGCCGCTTTTTTCAAAGGCACGATACGCCGCTTCAAATACTTGATTGAATGATTCTATTTCTTCACCTGTTGGGTTAGGAGGATAGTGCTCCGCACTCATTGTTTCACCTTCTACGATTTGCCCAAATTGCCAAAACTCTTTCAGGTCGCCCACTTCGCTCTGCTTCGCTTTTTCTTTACCGAAGGAGGTATAGCCGCGCTGACCAGCCAGACCAGGAATTTCGTATTTAAGCTTTGTCTCGAGTGGCAGTGCAAAGAAGCGTTTTACTTCTTCATACATATTAGCAATAAGCGCATCGCTGATACCATGATTTTTTACAGAAACAAAACCGACGCTGGTAAAAGCATCTCCGATTTGTTGGATGAATTGTGCACGCTGCGTTGCGTTACCTTGCGTGAAATCAGCAAGGTCGATAGATGGGATTTCCTTTAGCGCCATGATTATTCTGCTTTAGCGTTAGTTATTGAACATCTTACATCTTCTGCATCCGCAGGCTTCTCAATTTTGAAATCGAAATTGATACTGCTGTTTGGCTTGACTGCTTGATGTAAGGTATAATCCATACTGCTTAGTACGGCGCCGTCCTTGGAGATGAATTCTAGTAGTAATTCTATTTCGTTGAAGGTCGTTGCATTTGATTTGCTCGTGATGCTTCCAGAAATTTTGAATTTTGTTCCGACGCCAAGGAGCGTGCGTTTCGCATTGGCTTCTAGACTAAGAAATTTGACAGGATTTGTTTTTTCGATTTTGCTGACGTCTTCTAGTTGACGGTTATATTTTTCTGGAGAGAAGGTGGAAGAGCCTGTGATAAAAAAGTAACCACCGACCCCTAGGATGGCGATGATTAGAACGGTAATAAATATTCGCATTGTAGAGATAGATTTATTTTACAAACCTACAAAAATGTTAGCAAGAAAGCGCGAGTCGCATGAATTGGATTAACTTTGTAAAAACATTTTTTATGCGTTTAGCCATAGTTGGTGCAACGGGTTTGGTAGGTGGTGAGATGATGCGTGTCGTTGCGGAGCGAAAGTTTTCTTTTGATGAATTAATATTAGTGGCTTCTGATAAGTCGCAAGGACGAATGATTGCGTTCGAGGGCAAGGAGTATCGTGTGCATACGATAGCGGAGGCTTTGGAGAAGAAGCCGCATATTGCTTTATTTTCTGCGGGCGGTAAAACGTCTAAGATGTATGCACAAGCTTTTGCAGCAGTTGGCACGGTGGTGATAGATAATAGCAGTGCATGGCGCATGGATCCGGATAAGAAGTTGATTGTACCAGAGGTGAACGGACAGATATTGACGGAGGCGGATCGTATTATTGCAAATCCTAATTGTTCTACGATACAGCTGGTGGTCGCTTTAGAGCCCTTGCGAAAGCGCTACGGGATTAAACGCGTGGTGGTATCGACCTATCAGGCGGTGACAGGGACGGGTGTGATTGGGGTGCGTCAGTTGATGGACGAGCGGCAAGGGATTGCGGACGGGCCTAAGGCGTATGCGCATTCAATCGATTTAAACGTAATACCTCACGGAGGCGATTTTTTAGCAGATGGGTCGACGACCGAGGAGGAGAAGTTGCTGAAGGAAAGCAGAAAGATTATGGGCGACGACAGTATTGGCGTTAGCGCTACCGTTGTGCGTGTGCCAGTGACGGGCGGACATAGTGAGAGTGTGAATGTAGAACTTGCTTCGTCTTATGAAATAGCAGAAATAAGACAAATTTTAACAATGGCACAAGGTGTGCGACTTTTGGACAACCCCTCGCAAAATGAGTATCCGACGCCATTACAAGCGGCGGGCAATGATTGGGTGTGGGTAGGTAGATTACGTCGGGATGAGAGTGTTCCCAATGGCTTGAATATGTGGGTCGTTAGCGACAACCTGAGGAAGGGAGCAGCGACTAATGCTGTGCAAATAGCGGAACTTGTAAGAACTTGGAAATTTAGTATATAGGGATGCGAAAAAGGGAAAAAATCCTTATTTTTAACCCAAGTTTGAAAACACTTAACCCAAGAAACCCTTAAGCAAATGAGAAAAGCTGATTTATTTCAGGCCATTTCAGAAAAAACTGGCATTCCTAAAGTGGATGTGTTAGTGACTATGGAAGCCTTCTTCAAAGAAGTTAAAGACACTTTGAAGTCTGGAGAGAATATCTATGTACGCGGATTTGGTAGTTTTATTTTAAAGAAGCGTGCTGCTAAAGTGGGACGTAATATTAAAAAGAACACAACCGTTAATATTCCAGAGCATCATATTCCTTCTTTTAAACCTGGCAAAGAGTTTATGCAAGAGGTAAAAAAGATTAAATTTGCTCCTGGAAAAATTAAGAAAGAAATTGAAGATTAAACCGATTTTACTTTTAGCAGGATCCTTTGTCCTGGTTATCGTATTATATTTTTATTTAGACACTCAGGCTCCTAAAGCTTCCGTGCCCGCAATGGCTAAAAGAAGTGGGAGCCTGATTGATTTAGATGCCTTATCGAAGAGTGCACGAACACAGATCGATGCGCGTTGGGTTCCTTCATTGGATCGATTGGATGCAGAGCTTAAAGCGGGTAAACGTGATGAGGTAAGCATCTATAAAGAGTTGGCTGCTGTATGGGATAGTGCAGGCGCCTCTATTTTGGCTGCTGAATACTATAATCGTATCGCGCAAAAGACACAAACGGAGTCCGACTATCGTCAGGCGGCAGATCGATTGATTGATGTGATGCATCGCGCAGCAGACAGTGTAATGGCAAAAGCCCTGTTTGAAGACGCGTATGCTAGTGCTCGTCAGGCTTATGAGCTTGATTCCACTTCCTTAGATAACCAAACAAATCTGGGTGCTTGTATCATGGAACAGGGCTCAGAAGTGATGACTGGAGTGAAATTATTGCTCGGAGTTGTAAAAAAAGACCCGAATCATTTGAAAGCTAACTTTATTTTAGCTAAATTTGCCGTCCTTTCGGGGCAGGTTGATAAAGCAAAGGCTCGTTTAGAGCATTTGTTAACTTTGGATAAACACAATATTAATGTGTATTTACTCTTAGCAGAAACCTATAACCGAATGGGAGAACGTTCGAAAGCTGTCGCTACTTTACGTACTTGTGTCTTGGAAATCAAAGACGAAAAAGGCAAAAAGGAAATTCAGCAATACATCGAACTACTGGAAAAAGGAAACTAAAAGCTATTCTAAACATATTTAACGAACGACTATGCCTTGCGGAAAAAAAAGAAAGCGTCATAAAATTGCTACTCACAAACGTAAAAAACGTTTGCGTAAGAATCGCCATAAGAAGAAGTAATAGGCTCTAGCCTTTTACTCGCTTCTAGCGTGCAAGATTTTTTGACAATATCCTTCACTACAATCTCAGCCGAATGGCAAAGGTGTGCTTAGTGAAGGGTTTTGTTGCATATAAACGTCAGCTTCGTTAACTTATGTTCATTTAGCGTAAAACGCATATTCACTTGAACAAGGAGCTAATTATTAATTGGAATGCCGAGGGTGTCGACATTGCTCTATTGGAAGAGAAACGCCTAGTAGAACTTCATAAAGAACGTACAGGCAATCAATTCAACGTCGGAGATATTTATTTAGGTCGCGTCGCTCGTTTGATGACGGGATTGAACGCCGCTTTCGTTAACGTAGGTTACGAAAAGGAGGCCTTTTTACATTATACCGATCTCGGACCGAATCTTCGATCGCTGCTGAAATTTACCGACAACTCCCTTAAAGGACAGCAAGGTAAATTATTGCAAGGATTCGAAATAGAGCCGGAAATTATCAAAACGGGGAAAATCAACCAAGTACTGAAATCGCGTATGCCGATTTTAGTACAGATCTTGAAAGAACCGATTGGTACCAAAGGTCCGCGCTTAAACGCAGAAATCTCTCTTCCCGGTCGTTACCTTATTTTAAATCCATTCACCAACTTCATCACGATCTCTAAAAAAATCGTCGATAAAGAAGAGCGTATGCGCCTCACCAAAATTATGGAGAGTATTCGTCCGGATAACTTCGGCGTAATCCTTCGTACAGCGGCAGCAGGGAAGCAGACCGGTGAATTGCATCAAGACCTACTTCAGCTTTCTCAAAAATGGGAAGACATGAAGGCGGCATTGAACAACGCCACCCCACCATTGAAGGTGATGAGTGAGCTGGATAAAACCTCTTCTATCTTGCGTGATTTGTTGAATGATAATTTCAGTAAAATTATCGTCAACGATAAAAATATGTCCGCCGATCTGAAAGCCTATATCGGCAAGATTGCTCCTGGCAAAGAAAGTATCGTCCATTTTTATAGTGGACAGACGAATATCTTCGATGCCTATGGCGTGACGATGCAGATTAAAGCAAGCTTCGGAAAGCAAGTTCCTATGGGCTCTGGCGGTTCTTTAATCATTGAAAAAACAGAAGCACTACACGTAATTGACGTTAATAGCGGGAATAATGTAGGAAGTGCGAATAAGGAACACGAAGAGAACGTTTTAAAAGTAAACTTAGAAGCGGCTAAAGAAGTTGCCCGTCAGCTTCGTCTTCGTGATATGGGTGGTATCATTATCATCGATTTCATCGATTTGAAAGATCCTAAGAATCGCTTATTGTTGTTTAACACGATGCGTGATGAAATGAAGAGCGATCGTGCAAAACATACCATTCTTCCTGTAAGCAAGTTTGGCGTGATGCAAATCACTCGTCAGCGTGTTCGTCCGGAAGTTCAAATTACTACTACAGAGGCTTGTCCGACCTGTAATGGTTCTGGAAAAATTGGCGCATCTGTGTTGTTGGTGGATGAGATCGAAAAAGCGATGCATCATCTTTTCGTCAATAATAATCAGTCGTCCCTTAAATTGGTGGTACATCCGTTTGTCGAGAAGTATCTAAAAGCAGGCTTGTGGAGCACACGCATGAAGTGGATGTTAAAATATAAGCGTTCTATCCAAGTGATGGCCGACGCAAATTATCCTTTGACACAATACAAGTTTTTTGATAAGGTAGGCGACGAGATTGATTTAAAATAATCCTTCAAACCCTTTATAATGGGGAAGCTTCGTTATTTATTGTTTTCCTTACTGTTGCTCACGAGCTTCAGTCCGGCACCTAAATTACGTTTAGGGCTATTGAAATATAATGGCGGAGGCGATTGGTATGCCAACCCTACATCTTTACCCAATCTTGCAAAATTTTGTAATCAGGAGTTAGGGACAAATCTCGACACGGAGAATGGGGTGGTTGAAGCAGGAAGTCCGGAAATTTTTCAATACGCCTTTATCCATTCTACCGGACATGGTAACATGACGATGAACGAGCAAGAGGCTGCGAATATGCGTGCATACCTCCTTGCAGGTGGCTTTTGGCATATCGATGACAACTACGGCATGGATCCTTTTGTCCGCCCGACTTTAAAGAAAATATTTCCCGAAGCGGAATTGGTAGAGCTTCCATTTGATCATCCGATTTATCATCAGCACTATCAGTTTAATAGTGGTCTTCCAAAAATCCATGAGCATGATGGAAAGCCACCGCATGGCTATGGCTTAATAATAAAGGGACGAGTAGTGGTGTTTTATTCGTACGAATGCGATCTTGGCGATGGCTGGGAAGATTTCGCGGTGCACAAGGATCCGGCTGAAAAGCATATGCAAGCCTTACAAATGGGCGCTAATATTTTACAATACGCCTTTACGCATTAAAATCTGCAAAGCAGTTTATACAAACCAGTTGGCGACCATCATACCTACAAAGCCTACCATATAACCGGCATAGACCTCTTCTGTTTGATGTGCTTTTAAATAGAGGCGACAGCTACCTACTAAACCACAAGCTAATAATACAATAACAAGAATGGTATTAAATGGATGTAGCGCAAAGCCGTGAGCAGCGATGGCTACGGCAGCTAAGCAGGCTGCGCCCAACGAATGAATGCTAATTTTTAAAAAGGTATTGACGATAAAAGCGAACGAAATCGCTAAGCAAGAACCCAACATCATCCAATTCATAACTGGTGGCAGATACTGCTTACGAATAACTAGATAAGCCCAGATATAAAAGATAAGAATGGCGATATAAGGCATGAAACGTTGTTTCTGACTTGCCAAATAATAGTCGTCGACGAAGTTGAGCTTCTTCATTAAGAACAAGGCAAATACCGGAAAGAAAAAAGTTAGGATGAAGATGAGCGGCACGATACCTAGTCCACCACCCTTGATATGCGCAAATGCGTAAGGGTTGGCCCAGAAGAGGAGCAAAGTCGCATAGGTTGGCAGCAGCAGTGGGTGGAAAATATAAGCGATGGATTTAAAGAAATACTTCAACACGTTATTCATAATTATAATTCTTTACGTAAGCGAGCGACAGGAATATTTAGTTGTTCACGGTACTTGGCGACCGTGCGGCGCGCGATATTATAGCCTTTGCGATTGAGTTCTTGCATCAAAAACTCATCGCTCAGTGGTTTTTTCTTGCTTTCTGCATCGATTAAATCTTGCAGAATCTTTTTCACTTCTTTGGTAGAAACCTCTTCACCGGAATCGGTGCTGAGGGATTCACTAAAAAAGCTTTTTAGGGAAAGGGTTCCAAACTCTGTTTGCACAAATTTACTATTCGCCACACGAGATACGGTTGAAATATCTAGTCCGGTTTTTTCCGCGATATCTTTAAGAATCATCGGTTTCAACATTGTTTCGTCGCCCGTTTGGAAATAGGCTAATTGCTTATCGAGGATACTGCGCATTACTAGCAAAAGCGTATGCTGACGTTGTTTGATGGCGTCAATAAACCATTTGGCGGAGTCTAATTTTTGTTTGATAAATATTAGCGCTTCTTTTTGTTGTTTGTCTTGCTTCGCGCCTTTTTGATATTCGCGCAACATATCCTTGAAAGAGTTTGATATGCGAAGTTCGGGTGCATTACGTGCATTGAGCGTGAGTGTTAATTCGCCTTCATTATTTAAAATGATGAAGTCGGGAATCACATATTGTTCTTGTCTGCCGCTGCCGATAAATGCGCTACCGGGTTTGGGGTTGAGGCGAACGAGGATATCTATCGCGAGCTTCATCACCTCTTCACTTATCTCTAAGCTACGTGCAATTTTTTCGTAGTGTTTCTTTTTAAACTCTTCGAAGTGATTGCTGATAATCTCGATAGCAAGGCGTATGAGTGGAGTATGGGTATCGCGACGATTTAGTTGCAGTAAAAGACATTCCTGTAAGTTACGAGCCGCAACACCGGGAGGGTCGAAGCTTTGTATCGTGTGTAGGATACTTTCAATGCTTGGAATATCGGTAATGATATTCATAGAAAAGGCGAGGTCGTCGACCATGGCATCAAGTGGACGCGACATATAACCGTCGTCGTCGACACTGCCAATGATTTGCTGCGCAATTAGAAAGTGTTCGTCCGAAAGATCACTTAAGCTTAATTGTTCCTCTAAATATTCTTGAAAAGAGAGATTCGTATCTGCGGTAGGAATGCTTTTCTTGTCTTCCTCTTCATCGTTCGGGTCGTAGTTGTCGGCGTTGAGCTTATAGTCGGGCGTATCCAGGTCGTCCGGACTTAAATACTCATCGATATTGGTGAGTTCGTCGTTATCAACGCTCGTATCATCCGCATCTTTAACGGATTGTTCTTCTTCTAAGTCTTTTAGGATATTGTTTTCATCCTCCTCGTTAGCGGCGCCATCTTCAAGTGCTGGGTTTAGTTCTAGCTCTTCTTTGATGCGTTCTTCCAATTGTGCAGTAGGCACCTGAAACAGCTTCATCAGTTGAATCTGTTGCGGAGACAGTTTTTGTTGTAGTTTGAGGGCTAAGGACTGTTTTAACATAGGACAATGTAGGCGATAAAGTTAATAAAATGAGCGTTGAGATTTACGAATAGGCGGGAAGAGTTGAGTATTTTTGCGCAATAATTTTTTCTATGAAGATTTTACTATTGGGTTCGGGTGGCCGCGAGCATGCTTTTGCCCATCAATTATCGAAGAGTCCGAATTGTGAACATTTGTATATAGCGCCAGGGAACGGCGGTACGGGCGATTGTGGAGAGAATGTATCATTGGTAATTGATGATTTTGCTGCGATTGCTGCGTTCTGTTTAGAGAAGGGCGTTGAGATGATTGTGCCGGCTTCGGAAGCACCTTTGGTAGCGGGGATTTATGATTATTTTTTAGCAGATGAGCGTTTGTCATCGATAGCAGTGATTGGTCCTTCTAAAGCTGCGGCGCAGTTGGAGGGAAGCAAAGCTTTTGCGAAAGCCTTTATGGAACGCAATGCGATACCGACGGCGGGTTACCGCGAGTTTACAGTGGCGGAGTTGGAAGAAGGGAAACGTTATTTAGAGGGCCAAGCTTTACCGATCGTTTTGAAGGCGGATGGTTTAGCGGCAGGCAAGGGTGTGGTGATTTGTGCGAGTGTGGAGGAGGCGAAGCAGGAGATGGAAGAAATGTTAGCGTCAGCGAAGTTTGGCGCGGCGGGAAGCAAGGTAGTGGTAGAAGATTTCTTGACAGGGATTGAGTGCAGTGTGTTTGTATTGACGGATGGAGAGCATTATCGTTTATTGCCTACGGCGAAGGACTATAAGCGCATTGGAGAGGGAGATACAGGGTTGAATACTGGCGGAATGGGTGCGGTATCGCCGGTGCCGTTTGCGGATGCGGTGTTTATGGAAAAGGTGGAGCAAACGATAATATTGCCGACGATTGCAGGCTTACGTAAGGAGGATTTGGTGTATAAGGGCTTTATTTATTTTGGGTTGATGAAAGTGGGTGATACGCCTTATGTGATAGAATACAACTGTCGAATGGGTGATCCGGAGACGGAGGCGGTTTTGCCACGAATTACGAGTGATTTGGTGACAGAGTTTGAAAAGGTGGCAGCAGGGAGCTTGGAAACGAAGCCCCTAGAGGTTTGTGTGGAAGGGGCGGTGACTATTGTTTTGGCAAGTAAAGGTTATCCAGAGGCTTTTGAAAAAGAGAAAGAGATTAAGTTGCCATCGATACCTGCGGGTGGTTTTGTCTTTCATGCAGGGACGAAATTAAAGGACGGGAAGTTGGTGAGTAGCGGAGGACGGGTACTGATGCTTACTAGTTTGGATAAGGATTTGCGTGAGGCTTTACGAAAAAGTAATGCATTAGCACAAATGGTTGATTTTGAAAACAAATATTACCGCAGGGATATCGGATTGGATCTAGGCTTGGGGGAAGGATAATATTTGCAAGTCGGATTAAAATAGCTTAAATTTAGGACGTGTTCTATCAGTTCGGTAGGACGCTGTTATTTATTACTATGAAGTATATGAGACGTATTAGTTTATTATTAGTTGGATTGTTATTCTTGAGTTTGAAAATTCAGGCACAAACGGCTTGTTTTTCTATTTCTGCTCCAGGAACAGCGTACAATCAAACGCATCAATGCGTTCCGTTTCAAGCAACATTGAACGACTGTAGTACAGGATCTTATGATCATGCTATGTGGACTTTATTAGTAGCAACGAATAGTAGTTGTTCTGGTCCATTTGGAACATGGCAAGTAGTGGGGCCTTTAGCGCCTGGTACACCAGCGACGATGAATGTCAATGCGACAGGTGTTTATAATGTGCGCTTAGATTTGTATGACGCCGCGAATAACTTGTTAGCAACGACTACGCAGAACTGTATATTCCAAATTTTCCCTAAGCCATCTATTAGCGCGACGGCGTCTCCGAACCCATTGTGTGGTGGTGGTCTAGTGAATTTTACACCGAGTGTAAGTGGAGGTACCGGACCGAATGCGAATTGTGGATGGACTTATCAATGGAATTTTGGAGGAGGAAACCCAAGTACCTTTAATGGCTTAAACCCGCCGCCAGTTAACTATTCTTGTCGTACAGCCCCTTACAGTGTGGTGTTTATTGCAACGGATTGTAATGGATGTAATGATGTTTATGTTAATGCTGCCGCAGTTACAGCACCTTGTAAGCCGAATGCATCTTATTTAATTACCTCAGGAAGTACCTGTAATGCTCCTGCCAATTTAACGTTTGCAGCTAGTCCTGTAGGGCCAAACTATAGTTATGGCTGGTGGTTTCCAAGTACGCTACCCACAACAGGTGCTGCAACACAAACAGGTGTGAGCATCAATCATAATTTCCCTTCCTTGGGTTGTTATAATATTCAAATGGCTGTGAAAGATAATACTACAGGCTGTTCGGATACTGTTACTACCCCGAATGCCATTTGTATTGATGGATTTTCTGTTACCTCGATGACCACCAACCAGACTAGTATCTGTAGTGGACAGTCGGTATGTTGTACGCTACATATCGTTACGACTTCAGGTGCGAACATGACATCTGCCTTCTTCTCAGGAACGGCAACACCAACTACGGCAGGTATTCCTACCACAGCTACCTTCAACTATATTGGTAATGGCGACTATGTGGGTTGTTTTAATTTAGGTGCAAGTGCAACTACATTAACGTATACTATTTCAATCGGGACTATCACGAATACGCAGAACAACTGTACGATATCTTATTCAGGAACAAAATCAGTGACTGTTAAGCCGGCACCTGTCGCGAATATAAATATGCAGGCGCCCTATGTCGACAATTATTGTGCGCCTTCGCATCAATTTTGTTTTACCGCTTCTCAGCCTGCGGTCAATGCCGGAGCGACTTACGACTGGTATTTGACGGCGGGATATAACCCTTCAGTAGGATCTAGTCCGAGCTCTTATTGTAATACCTTTAATGGAGTTGGTCAGCATAATATCTATTTGAAAGTTTGTATCAATAGTGCTGCAGGTTTGTGTTGTTCATTTGATATGGACACGGTTTACTTACAGAAGCCTAATTTTAATTTTGTTGGCGATACTTTAAATAAATGCGGTCCATTCAGTACTCATTTTATTGCTTCGCCTTATAGTGCTTCAAGTGATTCGATATATAAATGGTATCCTACAGGGTATCCTGCGCCTCCTGGTGATGGTCCATATATTACCACCACTAATACGTTCACTTATACCTATACTTCTCCGATAGATACGTGTTATAGTGTGACTTGTATATTGGTAAAAAAGGCTGCGGGCAGTCCGGCCTATGCATGTACAGATACGATTACAAAAAAAGGTTATATAAAGGTGGGCCATAAGGTTACGCCTATTGTGAATATTAATCCGAATAATGTTTGTTTGGTGAAGAAGAGTGCATGCGTGCAATTGAACACGATTGTGCCGGGATATTCTTTACCGATACCAGCAGGTAAATGTCCAACGCCACTGTGTGATTGGTATTTTACTCGTCCGGGAAGCAAGGCTGCGATTTTACACAATTATAACTGTGATTCTCCAAAGGTTTGTTTCTCAGACACCGGATATTATAGTGCGCATTATCGCGTGTGTATCGGCAACTGTTGCGATACGGTCCATGTTGATTCTGCGATTGTAGTTTCGGGTATCATTGCCGATTTCTTGGATTCAACGCATTGTACGTCGGCAGGCACTTTGAATGCGGGCAATCCAACGGTAACATTCAAAACGAAATATAAAATTTTCCCTCGTCCGACTTCTGGTAAGGTGTATACACAGTTAGTGATTAATGGTGTACCAAATCCAGTTACAGGAACATCGCCCTATATCATTTATGATTCCTTAGATTATGGAACACCAGGCAATCCATTGACACCAAGCTTTAAGCGGTATACCGTCAACGCCTTTCCGCAAACAGGTTCTTATAATGTCTGTTATATAGTCAGTTATCCGCAGAGTGGTTGTCCGCCGGATACCACTTGCAAAACCATACAGCTAGTTCCGTTGACGGCGGTGATACGTTTGGTGGGGCAGAATAAAGCTACTTGGAATCAATGTAAATCGGCTACGTGGACCTTCTCTTCTGCGGGATGTAGTCCGCAAAAACCTGCTGTTGTGCAATGGATTTTTAGTGATTCACCGAATGTAGTACATACGTATCCGAATCCTTCAGACACTTCCATTGTGCATGTGTTTAAGGATTGTGGTTATGTTTGGGCGAAGCTGCGTATTTCTAATGCTTCTGGATCATGTAGAGATTCTGCAATTATCTCAGGATTGCAGGTGGTAGACTATACACCTAACTTTGTTCTAAAGCCGGTTAGTTCTAGTTGTAATACGTGTTTCTGGTTAGTGAATAATAGCACTTATTGTAATACTGGCTTTGATAGTGTTTCTATTAATTGGAATTATTATAAGCCGGGTGGCGAGATGATGTATTTGTCTAACGACTTCGACTCGGTGTATTATTGTGTAAATAATGTTCCGTATGGAGGAAGCTCTTCTGTTGTCGTTAATTTGGTTGATACCGTAGCGGGCTGTAATAAGCAACAACAGTTTTATTATTTCGCTTCAGGCGTTGTGGCAGATTTTAGTATATCTACAGATACCGTCGTGTGTTCGGGTGCGAATGTGAGCTTCTTTAGCACAACAAAAGGAACACCGGATCCATCTAAGTATGTTTGGAATATCAATAGTGGTCCGTGTACCGGAACGAAGACGGGCACACAAGCAGCCAACTCTAATCCTAATTTCGCGAGTGGGGTTTCTGCAATCAGTAATACCTTCACTTCACAGGGTTATTATAATGTAACTTTATATGCGAAGAACCCTACAGGCTCCTGCTTTGATTCCATTTGTAAAACGATTCGTGTGCAAGACCCTGTCGCGTGTTTCTCGTTACGAAGAGATACTTTGACGTGCCCAGGTTTGGATACTTTATATAATTGTAGCTATGGTGCGGGCGACTCCTTGATTGTTACATTTAAAACAAATAATGCAGCGGGTTCTGGCTTGCCGTTCACTTATACTTCATCGTTTTCAAAACCTTTCCCTAAGAAAATCATTATCCCAGCGAAACTTCCAGGTGTTTATGATGTGTGCTTGGAGTTAAGAAATAATTCTGTGGGATGTATGGACTCTATGTGTAGAACCTTAACGGTAATGGGTCCAATTGGTTATGTAACCTCTATTCAAAATAGAGTAGTTTGTGCCGGAGATCCATCTCCTATCTGTTGGTATACGAATTCATTCACGCGACCGAACGTTATTTATTGCGATTCGCTGCCAATTTCAGTTCCTTACAGTTCAACTAATTCATATTGTATTACGCACGCGTTCAGATACCCTGGCTATTGTAAAAATCAGATTTGGATTCAAGACTCCGCAGGATGTTCTTATCCATTATCAGATACTGTGATTGTCGATAAACCTTTAGGAGGCTTTACTTGGTCGATTAACGGTAAGCCTGGTGTGAATGGTGCGTATTGCGGACCAATTACTGTTGCTTTTGCAGATACTTCTAAGAAGACAGTTTATAATTTGGATCCACTAAGTTATAAATGGACTTTCTACCACGCGAATGGAACGGTGATTAGTACATCCACACAGGTTAACCCTTCAGTTGTATTCTTCCCTCCTGACACCATTAGCGCTCGATTAATATTATCGTCACTCTATGGATGTAAGGATACTGTTTACAAAAGTAATATTGCCCGCTTGTATTCCTTCCCTGTAGCCGCTTTCCAAGCTACAGCAGATACAGTTTGTCGAAATGCTTGTGTAACCTTTACGAATACTTCATTGAATCTAGATCCGGTTGCGGAATATACTTGGCATTACAACTGGCCATCATTAACACCTGTAGATCATAATACGAATGGTTATCAGTGCTATAATACCGCAGGTAATTTTACTACAATATTAATAGATAGCTCTGTCAATGGCTGTGTCGATACCAGTGCAACTCGCGTTGTGACAGCTCTTCCTGATTTGGTTGCTGCATTTACTATCGCGAATGATACCTTGTGTGGTACCACCGCAACGGCTATATTTAATGATGCGTCTACGCCAACAAGTGGCTTATCTTATTGCTGGAACTTTGGTGATTTGTACGATGCAAATGGTAACCTTGATCCAAATACTTGTCAATCTACCTTGGTGAACCCAACGCATGCATATATTTTGAATCCTGCAAATGGAGCAGGCAATCAGTTTAATGTCAAGTTGGTCGTAACTAGTCGATATGGTTGTATGGATTCTATCATGCACGACGTTTGGTTATTTGCTAATCCTGTAGCACAATTAAGTTCTTCGCCACTAGTGGCTTGTGATCCGATGTTGACGAATTTCTTAGATTTATCTTCTTCGGTAAATCCGATTGCTAATTACCATTTGGTATATGGTGATGGTAAGCCGGATTATAATAGCCCAAATGCTATTGGCGGTGTGTCTGGTCAGCATACGTATAGTCCTGCAGGATCTTATACAGCAAGTTATACAGTAACAACGATTCAAGGATGTTCTACTTCATCAACTTTGAATTTCACGGTTAATCCAAATCCGGTAGCATGTGCTGGTAATCAGGATACGATTTGTGCTGGAGATATCATCGCATTAGGCTGTATGCCGGTGCCAAATGTCCAGTACAATTGGTTTAACCCTGGCGGTCCAATTTATACGCCGAATAATACGGTTGCACAACCAACGGTACATCCGTTCTTGTCGACTACTTACCAGTTGGCGGTTGTTAATCAGTTTGGTTGTTCGGATACCGATGACGTATTCATCTATGTTTGGCCTTTGGTTTCTGTTACTGCAGGGCCAGATTCGAATGTATGTTATGGACAACCTATTACCTTGTGGGCTACGAATGTTGGTCCGATTATCGGTCCATTCCAATGGCATTCTTCGCGTTACGATGTGGTGGCGAACACACCTACATTGACGGTGTCTCCGTTACATACGGATCTTTATACCGTAGCGGTGAACGGACCATGTAATAGTGATAGTACTTCGGTACAAGTCAATGTGTATATGCCTCCGCCAGTTACTTTAGAGCCGAGTGCAACGATTGTGGCAGGACAGCCTTATAGCATCCTTTCTGTTGGTAATGGAAATGCGAATTGGTATCCAAATTATATGATCACTTGCACAGATTGTGTGAATCCTACGGTATCACCAGAGGTGAATACAACGTATCATGTCATTCTTACAGACATACATGGTTGTATCGACTCTGCAAAGATTACGGTAACGGTATTGTGTGATCGTACGAATGCGGTTTATGTACCGAATGCATTTACACCTTCTAAGCCTGGTTTGAATGATCATTTCTACATTCAAGGAACCGGTGTGAAAGAGGTTAATTATTTGCGTATTTATAATCGTTGGGGCAATTTAGTTTTCAGCAACGAACATTTCCAAATCAATCAAAAAGATTTAGGTTGGGATGGTCGATTCGGAGGGCATGAACTTAGCTCTGATGTATTTATGTATCAAATGCAAGTTGAATGTGCTAATGGCAACGTGTTCCCGATATCTGGTAACTTTACATTAATACGCTAATCTCCTTTAAATCACGTATCTTCGGTTGCTTTTCGGAAAAGAAAAGCAACCGATTTTTTTATGTTTAAACGTATTTTTTCGGATGCTGTAGTTTATGGGTCGGCTCGCGTACTTATGATGGGCGTGAGTGTTTTTTTAGTACCCATTTATAGCCGCCATTTTTCTCTCGGAGATTATGGTGTGATAGAGACGTTTAATCTATTTATCAATCTCGTTTTACTGATTATACCTTCAGGAATAGCGCAGAGCATGTTTCGTTTAGTATATACTATTAAGACGAAGGAAGAACAAAGCGTTTTCTACTCGACGATTTTGCACTATTATCTAATGCTAGCCTTAGTATTTGCGAGTATCGCTATTTTGTTCAGTGGCTTTTTTACAGATGCCTTAATTCAAGATCGACAATATCAAAAAATATTTATCGCGGCCTGCTTGACAATTGTATTTCAGTTGTTGAACAGTTATAATCAAGATTTACTTAGATCTCAATTCGAGAAATGGAAATATCTTGTTTTGTCGGTTGGTACAGTGATCTTCCTAGCTTCAGGTGGTATTTATACGGTCCTGGTATTAGGAATGGGTGTTAAAGGCTTTTTCTATGTTGCTGCGTTCACGCATTGCCTTTTCTTTTTATTGGGCTTCCTGATCAATTATAAATGGTTTAGTTTAAAGTTTAGTAAAAAGAATCTGAATGAGCTCATTCGTTTAGGCTTACCTTTTATTCCTGCTGGATTGAGTTTGGCCTTGATGAAATTTTTAGATCGAATCGTCGTACAGCGCGTAATGGGCGATGGCCATTTAAGTGGTTTAGACTATCTCGGTCTTTATGCCATGGCAATCAAGGTGAGCGTATTATTTGATATTATCAGCCAGGCATTTTCAAGTGCGTGGTTTCCGTGGGCGATGAAGATTGCAACAGAGGAAGATGCAAAGGAGCAATATCGCGGATTGTTTTTAAAAGTACTTTTAGCATTGACCTTTGCCGTATTCTGTTTCGCTTTAGTATCTAAAGAGATCTTACACATTTTAGTGGATAGCAAGTTCTGGGCTTGTTTACCGATGATACCAATCTTACTTTTTGGAACCTTATTGAATACTTCTAATTATGTGATTGGTTCTGGTATTTATGCTTCTGGAAAGACAAAATATATTTCCATTCCTCCCATTGTCGGTGGCCTGGTAAATCTTTTATTCTGTTGGCTCTTCGCCGTTTATTTCGGATTGGT
>JACCDJ011137926.1_pt1 | contig 16781 bp, 15 predicted proteins | sample 7444481 | NCBI WGS metagenome assembly JACCDJ01 (sample SAMN15323435, study PRJNA562643) | freshwater metagenome | isolation source: river surface water | place: USA:Blue River Watershed | collected 2017-08-15 | reverse complement strand
GTCGCGGCGCACGCTGCGCGCCGCCAGCGGCGCGACCGCCTGGCCGATGGCGGCGATGTGCTCGGGCGTGGTGCCGCAGCAGCCGCCCACGATGTTGATCAGCCCCTCGGCCGCGAACTCCCGCAAGAGGCGCGCCGTCACCTCGGGCGTCTCGTCAAAGCCCGTCTCGCTCATGGGATTGGGCAGACCGGCGTTGGGGTAGCAACTGATGAAGGTGTCGCCCGCCACCCTGGCCAGCTCCTGAATGTAGGGGCGCATCAGCGCCGCGCCCAGCGCGCAGTTGAGCCCCACCGCCAGGGGCTGGGCGTGGCGCACGCTGTGCCAGAAGGCGGTAACGGTCTGACCGCTCAGGATACGGCCCGAGGCGTCGGTGACGGTGCCGCTGATGATCAGGGGCAGGCGCTCGCCCGAGGCCTCGAAGTATTCGTCGACCGCGAACAGGGCCGCCTTGGCATTGAGCGTATCGAAGATGGTCTCGACCAGCAGCAGGTCGACCCCGCCCTCGACCAAGGCCTGGGTCTGCTCGTAATAGGCCGCCCGTAACGTCTCGAAGTCGACGTTGCGCGCGCCGGGATCGTTCACATCGGGGCTGATGCTGGCCGTACGGGGCGTAGGGCCGAGGGCACCGGCCACGAAGCGCGGCTTGTCCGGGGTGGAGAACTTGTCGGCGGCCTCGCGCGCCACGCGGGCCGAGGCCAGGTTCAATTCGCGCGCCAGGAAGCCCAGCTCGTAGTCGTCCTGGGCGATGGTGGTGGCGCCGAAGGTGTTGGTCTCGATGATGTCCGCGCCTGCAGCCAGAAAACCCTCGTGGATGTCGCGGATCACATCGGGACGGGTCAGGCTCAGAAGCTCGCCGTTGTTCTTCAGGTCCTTGCCATGGTCCTTGAAGCGCTCGCCGCGCACCTGGGCCTCGGTGAGGCGAAAGCGCTGGATCATGGTGCCCATGGCGCCGTCGATCAGGGCGATGCGCTGCGCAAGGATGCCGGGCAAGGCCTGGGCGCGGGTGTAGGCGAGCGGGGCGGTCATGGGCTCAATTGTAGGAAGGCCGGCGCGGCGTGGCCCTGTTGGCTTGCAAGCCCTCGGCTTGCGACGACAATCACGGGCATCTTGCTCGCCACCGACGCCCCCTCTCCCACCGCCTCATCCGCCTCCGAAGCGTCCACGCCCCTGTCGGTGCTGCGCGAGGTGTTCGGCTATGAACAGTTTCGGGGCCCGCAGGCGGCCATCATCGACCACGCGGTCGCGGGCGGCGACGCCCTCGTGCTCATGCCCACCGGCGGCGGCAAGTCGCTGTGCTACCAGGTGCCGGCCATCGTGCGTCAGCGCCGGGGTCAGGGCATCACGGTCGTGGTTTCACCGCTGATCGCCCTGATGCATGACCAGGTCGGCGCCCTGCACGAGGCCGGCGTCGAGGCCGCCTTCCTCAACTCCACCCTGAGTGGCGAGGAGGCCAACGCCGTCGAGAAACGCCTGCTGCGCGGCGAGATCACGCTGCTGTATGCGGCGCCCGAGCGCGTGACCACGCCGCGCTTTCTGGCGCAGCTCGACTCCTTGCACGAGCGCGGCCTGTTGGCGCTGTTCGCCATCGACGAAGCGCACTGCGTGAGCCAGTGGGGCCACGACTTTCGCCCCGAGTACCGCGCGCTCACCGTGCTGCACGAGCGCTATGCCGGCGTACCGCGCCTGGCGCTCACCGCCACAGCCGACGCGCTCACGCGCCAGGACATCGTCGAACGCCTGCAACTGGAAGATGCCGGCCAGTTCGTCAGCAGCTTTGATCGGCCCAACATCTCCTACACCATCGTCGAGAAGCAGGAGGCGACCCGGCAGTTGATGCGTTTCATCGAATCCGATCACGCGGGCGAGGCCGGCATCGTCTATTGCCAGTCCCGCAAGCGGGTGGAGGAAGTCGCGCAGGCCCTGTCGGACGCGGGCATTCCCGCCCTGCCCTATCACGCGGGGCTCGATGCCGCCGTACGCCAGCACCACCAGGACCGCTTCCTGCGCGAAGAAGGCCTGGTCATGGCGGCCACCATTGCCTTCGGCATGGGCATCGACAAGCCGGATGTGCGCTTTGTGGCCCACCTGGACATGCCCAAGAACATCGAGGGCTATTACCAGGAGACCGGTCGCGCCGGCCGCGACGGCCTGCCCGCCGCCGCCTGGATGGCCTATGGCCTGCAGGACGTGGTGAACCAGCGCCGCATGATCGATGAGAGCCCCGCAGGCGAAGACTTCAAGCAGGTGATGCGCGGCAAGCTCGACGCCCTGCTGGGGCTGGCCGAGGCCACCGACTGCCGGCGCGTGCGGCTGCTGGCGTACTTCGGCGAAGCCAGCCCCGCTTGCGGCAACTGCGACAACTGCCTCTCGCCACCCCAGGTCTGGGACGGCACCGACGCCGCGCGCAAGCTGCTGTCCACCATCTACCGCGTGCAGCAGGCCAGCGGCATCGCCTTCGGCGCGGGTCACCTCATGGACATCCTGCGGGGCAAGGCCACCGAGAAGGTCAAGCAGTTCGGGCACGAAGGCCTCAGCACCTTTGGCATCGGCGCGGCCTTCAGCGAAGCCCAGCTGCGCGGCGTACTGCGGCAATTGATCGCGGTGGGCGCGGTAGCGGTCGATGCGCAGGCCTTCAACACCCTGCGCCTGACCGAGGGCTCGCGCGCGGTGCTGCGCGGCGAGCAGGTGGTGATGCTGCGCGAAGCCATCGCGGCGCCGTCGTCATCACGCAGCCGTCGTGCGCCTTCTGCCAAGCCGGCGGCCGCGGCTTTGGCAGCAGGCCTCACCGACGCCGGCCAGGCCCGTTATGCAGCGCTCAAGGCCTGGCGCGCCGAAGTGGCACGCGAGCACAACTTGCCAGCCTATGTGATCTTCCACGACGCCACGCTCGCAGCCATCGCGGCGCTGAACCCGCACAGCCTGGACGACCTGCAAACCGTCAGCGGCATCGGCGCCAAGAAGCTCGAGGCCTATGGGCAAGAGGTGCTGCGGGTGGTCCAGTCCAGCGGCTCAGGCCCGGCCGGTCCGGCCTGAAGGCGCTTCACAGCCCCGGAAAAAGGAGCGCCGCCAAGAGGCCGCCTTCCGGGCGATTGGCAAAAGTGAGCCGGGCCCCGTGCAACTGGGCGATGCGCTGCACGATGGCCAAGCCCAGGCCGCTGCCTTGAACACCCACGGCTTCGCCGCGAAAAAAACGCTCGGTCAGGCGGCCCAAGTCGTGGTCGGCCACCCCCGGCCCTTGGTCCGACACCTCCAGAACGACACCGACGGGCGTTGCAGCCACCCGCACGGTCACCTGCGTCCCCGCAGGCGAGTAGCGTTGCGCGTTGTCCAGCAGGTTACGCATGACGATGGCCACCAGATCCGGATCGCCGTTCACCGGCAGGCCCGCGTCGGGCAAATCGAAGACGAACTCGTGGCCGTCGGCCAGGCCTTGGCTGCTGTAGTCCGCCGCCTGATCCCGCACACACTGCGCCAAGTCAAAACGGCGCGGATTCGGCAACTGGGCCAAAGGATCCAGGCGCGCCAGCCGCAAAAGCTGCTCCACCAGGTGACCCGCGCGATCCACGCCCTGCTTGACCTGACGAATGGAATGCGCGCGCACGTCCGCCAGCGGGCTGGCCAGGGCCACCTCGCTGTGCACCTTGAGCGCCGCCAAGGGCGTGCGCAGCTCGTGGGCCGCATCTGCCGTGAATCGCCGCTCGTTCTCCAGCGCCACGGTCAAGCGAGCGAGCAAACGGTTGATCGCCAAGACCAGGGGCTGCGCCTCCAGCGGCGCCTTGTGGCTGGCAAGCGGCTCGATGGTGTCGGGGGTGAACCGCGTCACCTCGTTGGCCAGCGTTTCGAGTGGCAGCAGACCTCGGCGAACCGCGAGGTACAGCAACAGGATGAGGGCCGGCACGATGATGGCCAGGGGCCACACCACCTGGGTGGCCACCTCGACCGCCGCCTGCTCGCGCAGCTCCATCGTCTGCGCCACCTGTACGCGGTAGGGCACATCGGGCACCGAGAAATTGAAGATCCGCCAGGACACCCCCTCGCGCTCGATGGCGGAATACCCGGCCGCGCCCAGCACCGGGATGCGCGGCGCTCCCTCCGAGCGCAGCACGATGGTGCCGGTCTCATCGCCAATCTGGAATTCGATCTTGGGCTCGTAGACACCGCGCGACGCGCTCTCGACACTCTCCAAGCGCTGGCGCAGGTCTGCGGGGTTCAGGTCCTGGTTCTTGATCAGGGCCAGGATCAGCCGGGCCTCTTGCGCCAGATGGCCATCCATCAGCTCCTCGGCTTCATGGCTGGCCTGGAAATACGTGAGCAGCCCCGTGAAGGCGATGACCAGCACCGCCGCCACCCCGGCCGTTCGCAAGAGACGCCATCGGAGGGAGCCGCCGGGTGCGCGGGCGATCAAGCGATGGTTCCGATCTGGTAGCCCAGCCCCCGCAGGGTCCGGATGGCTTGGGAGCCCAGTTTTTTTCGCAGGTGGTGGATGTAGACCTCCACCGTGTTGCTACCCGCCTCCTCGCCCCAAGCGTAGAGGCTCTCCTCGAGCTGCGCCCGGGTGCGAATGTGGGTCGAGTGGCTGAGCAAGTCCTGCAACAACGCAAACTCCCGGGCGGACAGGGCCACCGGCTCGCCGTGAAGGGTCACCTCCTTGCTCGCCGGATCGAGGGCCAAGGCACCACACCGCAACTTCGGACTGGACTGCCCCACCGAGCGACGCATCAGCGCCCGCAGGCGCGCGTGCAACTCGTCCAGATCAAAGGGCTTGACCAGGTAGTCATCGGCGCCTTCATCCAGGCCGGCCACTTTCTCCGAGCTGCTGCCGCGCGCCGTCAAGATGAGGACGGGCAAATCGCTGCCGCGCTCGCGCAAGGCCCGCAAGACACTCAAGCCGTCTCGTTGAGGCAGCCCGAGGTCCAGCACGCAGGCGTCGTACGCGTGGTCACGCAAAGCCAGGTCCGCCTGCTGGCCGTCCTGGACCCAGTCGACGGCGTAATTGGCCAATTTCAGGCCGGCGCGAATTCCATCCCCCAGCAGGGCATCGTCTTCGGCCAGCAAGATCCTCACGGGGTGTCCTTGAGCCGGCTCATCGCCGCCTGGACTTCTTGGCGGCGGCCGCGGTCCGCCAGCTCGCGCCCGGGCCGGGCAGGCGCTTGCAGGGCCGCCTCCAGGTGCTTGCGGGCCTCAGCCGAGCGGCCTTCGTCCAGGAGAAATTCGCCGTAGAAAAAGTGGGGGTCGATGCCCTTGGGGTTGATGGCCAACCCCTTCTTGAAAAACTCTTCGGCTTTTTTCTTGTCGCCAAAGGCGACCGGCCACCGAGGCACTTTGGCGTAGAGCGCCCCCAGGCTGGTGTACGCCGAGCCTTGCAGCGCTTGTTCGTCCAACTTGATGCTTTCTTCGAGCAAACGTCTGGCCTCTTTGATCAGCCCCAATGCACCGAGCCCACCGCTGGCCCCGGCTTCGCTGGACAGGACGATGCTTTCCCAAATGAGTGCCTCGGCCGCGTTGGGGTTGGCTTCGGACAATCGATGGGCTTTTTGTGCCAGCGCCTTGTAGGCCGCAGCCTGCTGTTTGTCGGCCTGCCGGTACTTGATTTCGGCCCACTCGTCCTGGATGGGTTTGATCATATCCTCGCTCGCCGCCGCCCACGGCGCGACGCACAGGGCGCAAAAAAGAAGAAGTGTTTTCAGCCAGTTCATAGGGTTCACCGTGCTCGTTTCAGGGTTGGGTTGCATGTTTTTTGATCGTGGCCAATTTGCCAGCGAGCCCGCGGTCGATCAGTCGCGGGGCCAGGCCGTTGATCCAGGCGAACAGTCGCTCCGGAAAGCCCAGACAGGTTTCGGCCTGGTCGGTGCGCAGGGCCTGCAGGACCTGCGTGGCCACCGCGCCAGGCGGGTCACTTCGTGTGTGGAGCGCACGATTCAGGGCCTGCACCGCCGAGGTATTGAACGCCGTGTCAATGGCCCGGGGCGCCACGTAGATCACGTGCACGCGGGTGTCTGCAAGCTCACGTCGCAAAGCCTGCGAGAAACCCCGCAGGCCCGCCTTCGCGCTCGAATAGGCCGCAAAGCCTGCGAAAGGGAGGCTGCCAAAGACCGATCCGATATTGACGATCGCACTCTCGGGCTGCGCCTTGAGCCGCGGCACCAAGGCCTGGCTCAAGCGCATCGGCATGAGCAGATTGGTCTGCAGCACGGCGTCGAGCGCCTCGGGGCCTTGGGCGTCAAACAGGCCGAAGCTGCCGACGCCGGCGTTGTTGATCAGCACGTTGATCCCGAAGTCGTGGGCCGCGGCGCACACCCGCGCGAGGCCCTCGGGCTGCGTGAGGTCCGCTGCCACCACCTCATGCGTGCCAGGAAGGCGGTCGCGCAATGAAGTGAGCGCGGCCTGCCGCGTCCCACTGAGCAACAAGTGGGCGCCGGCGTCGGCCAGTTGCGCGGCCAAGGCCTGCCCCAGCCCGCCACTGGCCCCGGTCAACAAGATGCGGGCTCCCTTCAGTTGCACAGCGCGTCCTCCTGCACCGGCAAGGCACGAAAGATGTCGCCGTACAGCTTGTAAAAAACCTGTGCCGCGTGGATCACCGCCTGAACGTCTGAGTCTTCCATGCGATTGATCACGTTCGCCAGGTGCTGCGTGTGCGCCTGGTCGAGCGTGCCGTGCGAGCGCAAGTAGGAGAAGGCCCGGTCCGGCAGGTCCAGGCCGGCCTGGATCTTGTCCGCGGCGGCCAGGGCCAAGGCCACGCTGGTGCCCTCCAGCACAAAGACCATCCCGAAAAAAGCGGCGGGGTTCCCGCGGTCGATCGTGTCGTACGCGTAGGCCACCATCAGCTCGGCGGGCAGATCGGGGCGTCCGTGCCGCACCGCTTGGGCATCCGCGCCGGTGGCCGCGAGGTCGTTGAGGATCCACTCTTCGTGACCCAGTTCCTCCTCAACATACTCCGCCACCGCCGTGCGCAGCCAGTCCAGGCGAGCGGGCAAGCGCCCCCCCAGCAGCATCAACAGCGGCACCGTATGCCGCACATGGTGAAAGGCCTGGGTGAGAAACGCGCGGTAGCTTTCGAGCGAGACCTGCCCTTGGAGGCATTGGGTGATGAGGGGCGCGCAGAGCAAGCCGGCGCGGGCGGATTCCGTTTGGGCAGAAAGGCGTTCGAAGGGTGTCATCGTTGTTTTCCTTTGGGGTTTCACTCGCGCGTCAGAACCGCGGCATGGTGTTCAAGAATGGCCTGGCGTACCGGCCGACCGTTGCCTGTGGCCAGGCCGTTCATCCAGGTGAACGGGGCCACGACCTGGTAGTGATGGACATGGGCGTATTCGGGCAGATCGCGGCGCGCGGCTTGCACCGCCTGCGCCAGACCGGCGTCGTCGACCCCTGGCATCGGCACCAGCAAGGCCGACAAGTGGGCATGCCCCTCGCCGTACACCAGCGCCTGCGCGATCGCCGGCTGCGCCAGCAACGCGGACTCCACCCACTCCGGCGAAATGTTCCGGCCGAAGGCGTTGATGATCAGGTTCTTGCGTCGGCCCGACAGCTGCAGATGGCCGTTCTCGCCGAGCTGGCCGAGATCGCCCGTGGCCAAGGCCTCGGGGACGGTGGCGTCTCCACCGAGGTAGCCGCACAGCGCGCGGCTGCGAATCAGGATCTCACCGGCCTCGAAGCCGACCTGCACATGGCCCAGGGGTCGACCCACGTCGTCTGCATCGTCCCCGGGGCGGTTCAAGCTCACGACGGAGCCGCATTCCGTCATGCCGTAGCCCTGGTAGGCCGGCAGCCCCAGCTGCCGCGCCTGCAGCAAGGTCTGCTGCTCCACACGCGCCCCGCCCACCGCCACAAACCGCAGCGACAGGGGTGCCTGCTGACCCGCGCGCATCAGGTACATCGACCACGCCTTCAGCAGCTCGGGCACCAGAATCAGGCTGTGCGCCTGCGACTGCTCCGCACAGGCCTGCAAGGCGGCGGGGTCCAGACGGCCGATGCCCTGCCAGCCCAGCCGCGCCAGCCCCGGCAGCACCACGGGGGCACCCCGCAACAAAGGGGCATAGAGGCCAGCCACGTTCTCCAGCAGCAGCGCCAGGGGGAGCACGGCCAGATGGCGCTGCAAGGGCAGATCCGCCAGGCGCTCCTGCACGGCGATGGCGGTGTCGGCCAAGCCCTGCGCGCTCAGGCACACGCCTTTCGGCGCGCCCGTGCTTCCCGAGGTGTACGAAATCTTGCACGTGCCAACGGGCATGGGCACGGCCTGCACGGTGCGGCGCAAAAAGGTGAGTCCCAGCCATTGCCCGGCGGTCTCGAAGCCCAAGGCCTGCAGGCGCTGCGGCTGATCGCAAAGCACGGCGTCGGCACCGCTTTGCTGCAAGGCGTGTCGCAGCTGGTCGGGCGTGAAAAAGGCGGGCAGGGGCAGGTGGACGATGCCCGCGCGCAAACAGGCCAGGTCGGCCATGGCCCACGCCGGGCTGTTGTCCGCCATGACGGCCAGCACGCGGCAGGATTGCAGCTGCTGCCCCCACGCCTGCACTTGCGCCACAACCTCGCCGGCGGACCAGAAGCGCTGCTCGCCGATGAACACGGGGGCGGCGGGATGCAGCGCCGCCAAGGCCTGGAAAACCGGAAATTCAGCCATGTGGGTTCAGGCGCGCGAGCGCCTGTCCGATGCGACCCACCACGACCACGGGCCGACTGGCGTAGTACTGGCCCCATTCCTGGGCCGCGTCGCCCAGAAGCGCCGGGTCGGCCGCAGCGAGCGCCAGCAAGGGCAGGCCCAGGCGCGTGAAGATTCCCAGCAGCTCGCGTGTGGCGGTGAAAGCGACCCATTCGTAGCCCAGTCGGTCCAGATGGCGTGCGAGCGTGCAGATCACATGGACGCTGCCCCCGGCCTTTTCGGCCACCAGATGCCCGACCTCAACAATGTGTTGGCGCTCGACCGGGTGCCCCGCCAGCCGCGCAACCTCTTGCTCAATCGGACGCGCGAGGTAGTGCTCAAGAAAAAGCGCCTCGCTGCCCGCGCCGCGCCAACCGCTCGCCGCCACGGTCTGGCCATCCTGCGCCAACAGCATGAGATTCGGGGCAAAGTGACGGATGCGCGCCTGGTACTTCTCAGCGAAACGGCGGCGGATGAACGCTTCGATCGGGGCCCGATCCGAAGAGCCAGGGCTCGCGTGGGTCACCTGGAGCGGCCGCAGCCGGGGGGAACTGAGTTTTTGCAGGACAGGGGACATGTCTAGGCCTGGAAGTGAACACCCCTGAGCCTAAAAAACGCGGATTAAATGCACCTTAAGACGGCAGCCGAGCCGCGCACGCGCGTCGCGGACAATAGGGGGATGAGCACCCCTACAGACTCTCCTGACCGTCCCGCCCTCCCCGATCGCCTGTGCACCGACCCGGCCAGCCCGCATCACCTGGCGGCCGCTTTCGAGCACGACATCGGCATCCGCCTCAACGGCAAGGAGCAAAAAGGCGTCGAGGAGTACTGCATCAGCGAGGGCTGGATCAAGCTGCCCGCGGGCAAGACCTTGGACCGCAAGGGCCAGCCCCTGCTGATCAAACTCAAGGGCAAGGTCGAGGCGTTCTACAAGGACTGACGGCAGCCCGGCCCTGGAGGCGCCTCATGCCCCGTCCAGCACCCTGACCTTGATGCTGCGCCCCTTGATGCGCGAGGCGTTGAGGCGGCTGGCAGCCTGCGGCGCAATCGCGCGCTCCACCGCCACGTAGGTGGAGAACTCGTTCACATCGATCTTGCCGACCTGCTCGCGGGTGTAGCCCAGGTCGGCAGTGAGCGCGCCCAGCACGTCGCCGGGGCGGATCTTGTCCTTGCGGCCCGCCTGCAGGTGCAGCGTGGCCATCGGCGGTACCAACGGCTCGCCCGGGGTGGGCGTGAGTTCAGTCACCGGATGCCACACGCTCTCGCGCCCCAGCAGCTGGTCGATGCGGCCGACCGCGCCCATCTCGTCCAGGCTCGCCAAGTTCAGCGCCAGCCCGCGCTCGCCGGCGCGGCCCGTGCGGCCGATGCGGTGCACATGCACCTCGGGGTCGGGCGTCACGTCCACATTGATCACCGCAGCCAGACTCGCGATGTCCAGTCCGCGCGCCGCCACGTCGGTGGCCACCAGCACCGAGCAGCTGCGATTGGCAAAGCGCACCAGCACCTGGTCGCGTTCACGCTGCTCGAGTTCACCAAAGAGCGCGAGGGCATGAAAGCCCCGCGCCTGCAGCGCGGCGACCACTTCGCGGCACCGCGCCTTGGTGTTGCAAAACACCAGCGCGCTGGCAGGCCGGAAGTGATCGAGCAGGCGCGCCACGGCAGAAATACGCTCACCCGCCTGTACCTCGTACCAGCGCTGCTCGATCTGCCCGCCCGCGTGCTGGGCGTCGACCTTCACCGTCACCGGCTCGCGCATGAACTGGCCGGCCAGCTTGGCAATGCCCTCGGGATAAGTGGCTGAAAACAGCAGGGTCTGGCGTGCAGTCGGGCACTGTTTGGCCACGCTCACGATGTCGTCGAAGAAGCCCATGTCCAGCATGCGGTCGGCCTCATCGAGCACCAGCGTGTTCAGGGCGTCCAGCTGCAGGCTGGTACGCGCCAGGTGGTCCATCACCCGCCCGGGCGTGCCCACCACGATGTGCGCGCCGTGTTCCAGCGTGGCCAGCTGCCCGCGCAGCGGAACGCCGCCGCACAAGGTCACCACCTTGATGTTGTCCTCGGCGCGCGCCAGGCGCCGCACCTCCAGGGTCACCTGGTCGGCCAGCTCGCGCGTGGGGCACAGCACCAGCGCCTGCACCGCGAAGCGTCGCGGGTTCAGGTTGGCCAGCAGGGCCAGCGCGAACGCTGCCGTCTTGCCGCTGCCGGTCTTGGCCTGGGCGATGAGGTCCTTGCCTGAAAGTGCAGGCGGCAGGCTGGCGGCCTGGATCGGGGTCATCTCCGTGTAGCCCAGGCGCTGCAAGTTATCCAGGGCAGCGGGCGAGAGGGGAAGCGTGTTGAAAGCGGTGGCGGACATCGCCCGATCATTTCACATCGGGCATCGCGGACAATGCGCGAATGCGAAAGAACGATTGGGCCCAACGGGTGATGACGCTGCTCCAGGGCGGCAATGCGCCGGCGGCCCTGGCACAGATCAAGGTGGCGCCTGATCCCAAGGACCTCGCCGCCCTGCGCAAGCGGATGGCCGCTGCAGGTTTGATCGGGCGCTGGCCCGTGGTGGACGCCGCCATCGAAGACAACTTTGCCTTGCTCTCCGCGCCGCGCCTGCACCGCTCGCCCTGACCGATCGCGCCCGGCCCATGACCTTCCTCTCGCTGGGCCTCACGCCCGATCTCGCACAGACCGCGCTCGCCCTGGGCTTGTCGGTACCGACCCCGGTACAGGCCCAGGCGATCCCCGCCGTGCTGCGCGGCGCCGACCTGCTGGCACGGGCCCCCACCGGCTCGGGCAAGACCGCGGCCTACGCGCTGCCCGTGCTGCAGCGGCTGCAGGCCGCGACCGCAACGGCCACCGCGCGTGCGCCGCGCCGCGTGCGTGCGCTGGTACTCGTGCCCACGCGCGAACTCGCCGCACAGGTCGGCGACGTGTTGCGTCGACTGGGGCCAGCGCCACGCGTCGACCCCGGAGACACCCCAGTCACCGCCCGCCCGCTGCGTGTGGCGGTGCTGTTCGGCGGTGTGTCGGTCAATCCGCAAATGATGGGCCTGCGTGGTGGCGCCGATGTGGTGGTGGCCACCCCCGGGCGCCTGCTGGACCTGATGCAACGCAATGCCTTGCGTCTGTCGCAGGTGGAGACACTGGTCATCGACGAGGCCGACCGTCTGCTCGATCTGGGCTTTGCCGACGAACTCGCCGCCGTACTCGCCACCTTGCCCGCGCGTCGCCAGAACCTGTTCTTTTCCGCGACCTTCCCCGATGCCGTGCGTGTCTTGGCAGAGGCCCTGCTGCACGCGCCGGTTCGCGTCACGATCGCCGCACCGTCCGCCACGGCGGCACCTGCAGAAGCAGGCGCTACCGATGTACCGGCCAGCGCCCTCTTGCAGCGCGCCATCGAGGTCGACCCTGACCGGCGCACGATGCTGCTCAAGCACCTGATCCAAAGCAGCAGCTGGTCGCGCACGCTGGTGTTCGTCGCCACACGCTATGCCGCCGACCATGTGGCGTGGAAGCTGTACAAGTCCGGCATCTACGCCACGCCCCTGCATGGCGACATGAGCCAGGGCCAGCGCACCGACGTGCTGCAGCAGTTCAAGGACGGTCAGTGGGACGTGGTGGTCACCACCGACCTGGCGGCGCGCGGTATCGACATCCCGGACCTGCCCGTGGTCGTCAACTTCGACCTGCCGCGATCTCCGGTCGACCATGTGCACCGCATCGGCCGCACCGCGCGCGCCGGCGCCGGCGGTCTGGCGGTGAGCTTCGTGAGCGCGGGCAACGCAGCGCACTGGCGCCTGATCGAAAAGCGCCAGGGTCTGGCGCTGACGCTTGAACAGGTGCCAGGCTTCGAACCCACCGCCCGCTCCGCCGACCCGGCGGCGGATGATGGCCACGACGCAGCCGCCCAACCCACTGGGGGCATCAAAGGCAAGCGCCCCAGCAAGAAAGACAAGCTGCGCGCCGCAGCCCTGGCCGCAACACGCACACAGGAGTCCTGATGGACGACGCCAATCAGATCCTTGTCCCCGACTCGTTCCTCGCGCTGTACGCTGCTCGCGGCGGCCATCGCCTGACCGAGCCCCTGGCCCATCTGCGCGAACGCTACGAGCTCTGCGAGGACCTCGCGCAGGCGCTGACCGAGCAGGCGCGCTTGACGCAATTCCAATTGGGCATCACCGAGGAAGACGTGCTCGGGAAAATGCGTCAGGCCCTCCTGGCGGAAGGCTCGCCCGTGCCCCCGCAAGAGGGTCAGTGGGTGGTGCGGCGCCTGGCCGAACTCCTGGACTGGCCGCCGCTGCAAGACAGCGCGGCGGGTGACGCCCCGGACGACGCCACCGGCGAATGAAGACGGCCGCCCAGGCCCTCTACTGCACGAACCCCATCGCCCGCGCTTCGCGCACCTCCGGCTTCAGGCGGTGCTCCACCTCGAGCTGGTCGAGGAATTCTTCCGCGCTGAATTCGGCGGCCAGCAGCGTGACCTGGCGCTTGACCGCCGCGAAGTCTCCAGGGCACAACTGCTCCAGCTTCTTCAGGCGGGCGGCCAGCGGCGGCGTGAGACGGGCCCCATCCCCCTGTAGCGCCTCCACCACGAACATCCGCTCGCGCTGCGCCGCGGTCAGTGGCTTGAAGTGAATCTTGAAGGTGAAGCGCCGCAGGGCCGCCGGATCCAGGCGGTCGAACAGATTGGTGGTGCAGATGAAGACGCCGTTGAAGCGCTCCATTCCTTGCAGCATTTCGTTGACCTCGGTCACCTCGTAGGTGCGCTGCGCGCCACGTCGGTCCTGCAGGAAGCTGTCCGCCTCGTCGAGCAACAGCACCGCCTGCTCCGCCTCGGCCTCACGAAACATCGCGGCCATGTTCTGCTCGGTCTCGCCGACGAACTTGCTCATGAGGTCGCTGGCCTGCTTGACCTGCAAGGGCCGCTCCAACGCGTGCGCCACGTGCTCGGCCAAGGCGGTCTTGCCGGTACCGGGTGGACCGTAGAAACACAGCGTGCCGTGGCCCCGGGACTGGAGGGCCTGCACGATGCGCGGCACCTCGAAGCGGCTCTCGACATGCAGCATGTCCAGGTCGTAGGTGGTGACACGCGGGCGCTGGCCGGGTTCGCTGTGGTGCTGGCCCAGGGCCTGGTCCGCGTTGCGCAGCTGCCGCTCAATGAGGCGCTCGGTCTCCGACGGTTCCTCCTGCGCCAGCCCGGCAAAGCGCACCGCGGTGCGAATTTGCGCCGGCGTCAGGCCCTTGCGCTCGGTCAGGCGCGCCACGAAGGCATCGGACACCACCACCCCTTCCAGCGTCTTGCGCACCAGGCTTTCGCGCGCGCCGGGCGGCGGGGACTTCAACTCCAGGTGGTAGGCAAAACGCCGGCGGAACGCCGGGTCGATCTGCTCGATGCGGTTGGTCACCCAGATCGTGGGCACAGTGTTGCTCTCCAGGATCTGGTTCACCCAGGCCTTGCCGCTGACGCTGCCACTGGCGGGCGCCATGCCCTGCTCGGCCCGCGCCATGAACTGCGCCGCTTCGGAGCTGATCGGCGGAAAGACATCCTCGACCTCGTCGAACAACAGGGCCGCATTCGCGCTGCCCTTGAGGAAGACCTGCGCGATCTGCAGGGAACGGTAGCGGTCGCGTCCGGAAAGCGAGTGGCCGTCACGGTCGGCGTACTCCACCTCGAACAGCTCCAGACCTGCGGCCTGCGCGGCGACCTTGGCCAGCTCGGTCTTGCCGGTCCCGGGCGGGCCGTAGAGCAGCACATTCACCCCAGGCTCCTTGCGCGCCACCGCATTGCGCAGCAGCGCGCACAGCACCTGCGCGTCTTCCTTCACGAAGCTGAAGTCGACCAGGCCCAGCGCGCTCTTGGCGCACGGCCGGGTGAAGACCGCCATGAGCTCGGCCTGGTCGCGGTACTCGCGCATCAGCACCGGCGGCAGTTTCTCGCTCACCTTCATCAGGTCGGCCAGGTCGGTAATGTTGTGCTCGGAGATCAGGTTCTCGACCAAGCCGATACGCTCCAGGCGCGAGCCGGCCCGCAGCGCTTCGCCGACTTCGGCGGCATTCACGCCCGCGATCTCGGCGATGGCGGCATAAGCCTCCGGTGCGTTGTTCACCTTGAACTCGACCAGCAGGCTGCGCAGGTCGCGCTGATAACGCGCCAGCGTGCCGTACAACAGCAAGGCGCGCTCGGCGCGATTGAGCTGCAGCAAGCCGGAGAGCGCGTCGATGTTCTTCTCGACCAGGGTGGACTGCTTTTTCAGGGCGTGCGTGAGCCACTGCCCGGTGACGGCCAGCACGGACAGCAGGTCTTTGGGCTGGTCCTTGGCGTATTCGTCCAGGTAGAAAAAGAGCGTGCCCTCTTCGTAGGGGCCGCGCCAGAGCCCATGCCGCTCGAGGAAATCGCGCGAGGAGAGGGCTTCGTGGCCGCGCCAGAACTCGTTGTCATGACAGCGCCGGCCCAGGAATTCGCGCAGCCGAGCCAGCGCGGACGACGGCCACACCAGATGGCGACCGGCCAGCGAGAGCAGGCCGTTGAGGTCGCGCCGGACATTGAACTTGCCGCCCTGCTTGGCCGCCAGCGTCAGGACGAAATGCGAGCACATCAGGTCCAGGACCGGAGCGTCCTTGAGCCCAGGTGACGGCAGCACTTGCACATCCAGCGAACGCTTGACCATCGAGGCCTCCTGCCAGCAATGCGGCGCACGATAACGCGAGACCATGCTACAGGGAATACCCCTTTTGTGGGACGCGCGCTGCGGTTTGGGTTCCTCGGCGGGTCGCGACGCTAAAATAGGCGGCTACAGGTCGCGCTCCGTTGCGCGCCCGGTTATCAGGAACACGCCATGTCCAGCCACGACACCCACCACCACGCCACGACCGAATCGCAGGACCCTGTGGAGCGCATCGTCCACAACATGCCCATCGTGCTGCCGATTGCCGGCGGCGTCCTGATCTTCCTGCTGGCTTTCATCGCCGTCTTCATGGCCTGAGCCCCCGTCGCGCTCAGGCGCCCTCCGCACGGTCATCCGCGTGCGGGCGCCTCGCCATCCGGCCTGCCCCGCCCCGCGCGCGGCAGGCCTTTTTCCTGGACGCCAGCCGGGGCGCGGCGCGCCACGCAAACCTTTGGTATGCATTTCGCCCTCTCCCGTTCGGCCTGCGATGAGATCGCATAATCCCATGCAAGTTTTGCATGAAATCGGGGCCTCCCCCGACGCGGCTTGTAGAGCGGCTCCCTAAAATCGGGCACCGCTTCCGCTGGACCCTCCCTATTTGTGACCGGGTGATGACGGACGGACAGCCCGCTTTCCCCAACGCGTGCGCCAAGGCGCCTTGCGGAAATCTGGTTTTAACTTCAGGAGCTTTGAACATGAACTCTCCCGCGATGCAGGGCCTGGGCCTTGCGGCACCGGCTTGGGTGAAGAACGCGAAATTGATCGCCTGGGTCGCCGACATGGTGGCCCTGTGCAAGCCGGACGCGGTCTATTGGTGCGACGGCAGCCAGGAGGAATACGACCGCCTGTGCCAGCAGCTGGTGGATGCGGGCACCTTCAAGCGGCTGAACCCGGTCAAGCGCCCCAACTCCTACCTGGCCTGTTCCGACCCGAGCGACGTGGCCCGCGTGGAAGACCGCACCTACATCTGCTCGCACAAGAAAGAAGAAGCCGGCCCGACCAACAACTGGATGGACCCGGGCGAGATGCGCGCCACGCTGCAGCCCCTGTTTGACGGCTGCATGAAGGGCCGCACCATGTATGTGGTGCCCTTCTCCATGGGCCCGCTGGGCTCGCCCATCGCTCACATCGGCATCGAGCTGTCCGACAGCGCCTATGTGGCGGTGAACATGAAGATCATGACCCGCATGGGCAAGGCGGTGTATGACGTGCTGGGCGTGGACGGCGAGTTCGTGCCCTGCGTGCACACCGTCGGGGCGCCGCTGGCCGCCGGCCAGAAGGACAGCACCGCCTGGCCCTGCAACAAGACCAAGTACATCGTGCACTACCCCGAGACGCGCGAGATCTGGTCGTACGGCTCGGGCTACGGCGGCAACGCGCTCCTGGGCAAGAAGTGCTTTGCGCTGCGCATCGCCTCCACCATGGGCCGTGACGAAGGCTGGCTGGCCGAGCACATGCTGATCCTGGGCGTGACCAACCCGGCCGGCAAGAAG
>JACCDJ010334764.1_pt1 | contig 16791 bp, 9 predicted proteins | sample 7444481 | NCBI WGS metagenome assembly JACCDJ01 (sample SAMN15323435, study PRJNA562643) | freshwater metagenome | isolation source: river surface water | place: USA:Blue River Watershed | collected 2017-08-15 | reverse complement strand
AATGTTAACTGAGGAAATCACTTTTTAACCGAGAGTTATATACATGGTTTTTTAGTGCGTTTAAAATGAAAAGTTAAAAACCCTAGGGGTATCTAATGTTAACTGAGGAAATCACTTTTTAACCGAGTATTCATAATACAAATGGTTTTTTTATTATGATTTGTGTAAATAAAAATTGATTACAAAAAACAAATGAAGAAATTTAACATTTAAAATGTGCGAAAGTTCGATACAAGATAAACATCTAAATCAATCATTAAATCAATCATTAAATCAAAAAATCATTGATGATATTGAAAATCTAGGTAATACTAATTTTATTAAAGCACAAAGTATTTATAGTAATTGCAGTGCAGAACAAGCTGAAACAGTTGTTTTGGAAATGATAAAATTAATTGAAAAAGATAAAATTACAACTAAAAAGGAATGGACTGACAACTTGCGTCAAGTTCAAAAAGATAATAAAGCCATTGTTGGCATTGTGCCAATGAATTTTGCCTATTTTAATCTTTTGTCTCAAGAAAAAATTAAACCATCTAAGATTTTCCGTGAATTTGCGCGGAGTCATGTTGTTCGTGAAGATAGTGGAATTATTAGTGTATCAGTTATGACCTCACCAACTCCTTTTGGTAAAGGTTTCAGTTGTGCTTATGATTGTCATTATTGTCCGAATCAACCAGGTGGAGTTCGGAGTTATATTTCTGATGGTCCAACTGCAGCTCGTGGTCTTCGTAATGACTATGAACCAATTGACCAAATGGATGAACGAATTACAACTCTATTTCTTTGTGGACATGATATTGATAAACTGGAAGTTCTAGTTCTAGGTGGAACCTGGGATTCTTATGAGCCAAAATATCAAGAATGGTTTATTACACGTCTTTATTATGCCGCAAATACTTTCTTTGATGATAAAACTAAAGCTCGTCGTGAGATTCTTAGTCTATCTGAAGAAAAGCTAATTAATGAAACCACATTAGTGCGAATTATTGGTTTGACACTGGAAACACGTCCTGATCAAATTTGTTCTGAAGAAATTGAACGATTACTTTATTATGGTTGTACCCGTGTTCAAATTGGTGTTCAACATATTGATGACCGTATTTTGAAAATTGTAAATCGTCAATGTTATCTAAACGATACTTTTCGAGCAATTAAAAATTTAAAGGATGTTGGTTTGAAGGTAGATATTCATGTAATGCCTCAATTACCTGGAGCTTCACCTGCAGATGATGAAAGTATGTTTTTCCAACTAGTTCATAACGATGATTTACAAGCTGATCAAATTAAGATTTATCCATGTGAAACCACACCATGGACAAAGATTGAAAAATGGTTTCAAGACGGTGAATATCAACCTTATCCGAATAATATCATGGAAGAGATTGTAACTAAATTTTTAATTAATATGAATCCATGGATGCGGGTTAACCGACTAGGACGCGATGCACTTCCAAATTATGCTATTGCAGGTAATACTATTCCTAATTTTGGCCAAATCATTTATGATAAAATGAGAAAGAACAATCAGAATAGTCAATGTATTCGTTGGCGTGAAGTAGGTTCTAAACCGGAAAGAATGGCACGTATCAATGAAGCAGTAATGAAAATTCGTCTGTATAATTGTGCAGATGGTTTAGATTATTTTCTTAGTTTTGAAACTCCAGATGAAAAAGTTATTTTTGGCTTTTGTCGCCTTCGCCTAAGCAGTAATGCAGGTTTTGTAACTGATGTTGAATCAAATACTAAAAAGAATCAAAATCAAAATCAAAATCAAATTGAGAAAAAGATTAATGCTGTTCCTTATTTGAATAATTGTGCATTAATTCGTGAGCTTCATGTATATGGGCGAATTAATCGCGTAACTGAAAATGGTAGTAAAATTCGCGATAATAACGATGTTCAACATCGCGGATTTGGACGCCAATTAATTAAGCAAGCGGAAACTATCGCTCAAGACATGGGTTACACGAAAATTGCAATCATTTCAGGTGTTGGTGTTCGTCAATATTATCGTAAATTTGGATATCAATTAGAAGGTGCTTATATGACTAAACAATTAGGATTGTCAACTTTTAAAAAATCAATTAAATCAATTAATCAAGTATTGTTTGAATTTATACAAGAGCTAGATAGCTTTCATCCATTTGCGAAATTTATCTATCTGATATTAGTTTGTTATTGTATTATTTTACTATTTTACTAAAATAATTAAAATTATTACAATTAAATTGGTATTTTATGACCTTTAATTTTTTTTAGCTATATACATGACATTGAAATTTTTATATTTTTCAATATAAATTTTATCAAACTCGTTCATAACTAGATTATAATCTAGATTAAAAGGACATTTAATAACAAATAATCTTGCCTTATTGGAATTATATAATTCTCTAATAATTTTAAAAATATTTTTTTTTTCTAAAATTATACTAATTTTATCATATGAACGATAAAAAAATCCTTCTAATGGTGGGTCAATATATATAATATCTTGTTTTATTTTTTTTAATATTTTTTCAGCTTTTCCTAAATGATATTTAATATTTTTTCTTTTATATACATTGTCACAATTATGTTTTAATGCATCAAATACAACTTCATTTTTTTCAATACTGTTAACTATTGAAAAATTTTTACTAAAACTTAATGTTGTTCCACCAACATTAGCTATTGCATCTGTAATTATTAATTCATCAATATCAGTTTCAGAATAATCAAAAAAACCTTTAAATATTTCTTTGATAGTTAAACATATTTTATTTGATTCTTTAGGTAATGTTACACTATATGTGCTAATATCAAAGATTTTAATATTTCTAGTATTAATACCAGATTGTGAAGGAAAGAAATAAGAAACTAATTCATCAATCTTAATCAATTTTGGTTTCTTTCTATCAAAAATATTAATGGTTTCAATCTTATTTTGATGACACCAACCATACATTTCAATATATTTTTTATTTAATTCTGGAATTAATTCTTTGAATGTTTTTTTATATATGACATCATAATAACGTTTCATCATAATATCATATAGCCCACATAATTCATTAAAACCTGTATTTAAAAAAGTATTAATCTTAGATTCTAATTTATTTGATATTTTTCTTTCTTTACCTATTTTATAATTTTTATATTGTTCATCAGTTTGATAAATAAATCCTTTACCTATAAAACACCAATAAAACGGTATATCAATTGTTACTTTTGTAATAATTACTTTATTAAACATAGGAGTTAAACGTCTAAATATTTCTGATTTAGGTGGTGTTTCGATATTCGAAAATATAAGAACATTTCCACCTTTAATTAGTTTTGTTTCTATATAATCAATTAATAAATCATTTTTTAATGTAAAAAAATTTTCATGCATAATTATGAAATTTAATTTTTTTAAAATAGTAATATTTTCATTCTTAACTTGTTTTGTAGTATTAATTTAACTTTGATATAAAATATCAAATCTATTAGTAGAACCTATAATACGATATCTATTTAATGTATCAATTAAATCTGTAATATTTTTTGTCGTATATTGGTTATTAATATTTGGTATATAAAATCCAATATTTATAATGTCGAATTCAGTTGATACATGTTTAAAATATCGATTCATAATATCAATCAATTTACATGCAAATAATGTTAAATAATTATCATTATTTAATGGAATTAATTGATAATTGTTAATTGTAATTGTAGAATCTTTAACTAATTGGTCACTAAAATAAATCAAATTTTCAACATTATTTTCAACAATTTTTGGTATTTTTTGAACTAATTTTAATTTTTCAACAGTTTTGGTTAAACGTTCTAAATTATAATTATACCAATATCTGCTCAAATAAAATTGGTTATAATAGATTAAATTAAAATTAATACCATCCAAACAATTAACCGCAGTTAAATAAGCAATAATATCTTTATCTAAGAATTTATTGTTATTTATAATATTTGTTATTCTTGTATATCTATTAATTATTGATTCATATGGATAATTTTTATAAAAATCTAATAATTCACTTGATTTATTTTTTTCATTATTAAAATATAAAAATGATGTATTTTCACGATTATCTTTATTTTTATGAGACTCAGATGAACCAGAATAGTCACTTTTTTTAGATAAACTTGTATTTTTAGAAGAAGAAAAATTTAAAGTAGTTGTAAACTTTTTTTTTCTAGTTTTTATATCATTGCTACTATTTGTATTATTAAATTTCACTTCAAACATTAAATCATTGAAAGTTAAAGCCATTTTAAATTTCTGTTAACTCTTTTCTTATTTAGATTGCTAGAAAAGATATTTAATCTATAAAAAAAAATAAATTCAATATTCAAAAATAATAATTAAGATATTTATTATCAATTTAAGTATTAATTAAGAATTATGATAAATTCATAATAATCATTTTTAAATTGAGAAATATATTCTGTATATTTGGAAAAATCATTATCAGTATTGAAATGAACATTACTACGAAGTCTCTCAACAATATTATCATATTCTTCTTTAATTAAAGAAGTAAAGTCATGATTTAGTTGATTTTCAATATTAGTTTTAATGAAAACGTCTACAATTTGATATGGTTTTAGATTTGCATCTTTTTTAGCTTTTTGTATATTTTTAATCATAATTTCCATTTGGTCTTCTAATGGTGTTGTAATAATTTCTTTACTTAATTGAATTAAAAGACCATTACTAGTGTAATCAATCAAATAATCACTAGCTTGTGATAAATTAGGAATTAAAGTCCATGCATCCGAAGTTATAGTATAACCTTTACAAATAATAGATTCTTTACCAATAAATTCATTTGGTTGCATTGTTTTTAATATATCTAGAACAGGCATTAAATCACGTTTTAATAATTGACCTAAGACTTGAGTATTTAATTTAATTGATAAATCTGTTTGATTATTTAAATCTAGGATTTGATAATTTATTTTATCAACTTTAATAGCAGTTAAAAGTTCACTTTCTAGTTCCTTAACATTGTTTAAAAAGTTCTGATTTTGATGTTTAATATAAACCTCTTTTGATTTCATACGAGTTCCAATACCTGCTCCAGCTTTTAAACCACGAAATGACATAACTACATCAACCATATTACTAACTTTTTCGCTAATAATATGGTCAAATACTAATGTGTTTGCATGATTTTCAAGCAATTCCATGTGAATAGATTCTTTACATGAAATATCCATATATTTATGCATCTCTTTATAAATCTTTTCACTGATAAAAGGTGCAATCGGAGAAATCAAGATTGAAAAGATTTTAAGAAGCTTCCATAAAGTGCTCAAACTTTGTTTTTGAACATCCTTACCATGAAACCCTTTCATATTTTCCTTTGAAAGATTAATATACCATTTTGAAAATAATTCCTCAAATTCTACCAAAATAGGCACAACTAGGTATAATTTAAATTCAGAATAATATTTCATCGATTTATCAATAACCTCTTTTAATTTACCTAGAATCCATTGATCATAAATCTGTGTTGATTCACATAAGATAAATTTATCATTTGTATTATTTTTATTATTTAACAAAAACAATTTGATTTCAGATTCTAGTAATTGGTAACAATTCATCAGTTGAACAACAAATCTAGCCTTTTGTTGAATACCATCTTCTTGGAATTTTAAAGGTTCTGAATGAGTAACTGGTGAATCAAGTAAATAAAGGCGTAATGAATCAGCTCCATATTTATAAACTACTTCTTCAGGATTAGGATAATTCTTATAACGTTTAGACATTTTAATCCATTTACCAGTAGTTGTAGGATCAGCAGATAGAATCAAACCATTAACAATTACATTTTTATAAGCTCTTTCTTCAAACAAAATAGTAGATAAAACCAATAAAGTATAAAACCATCCACGTGTTTGGTCTAATCCTTCACCAATAAAATCGGCTGGAAAATATTTAAGAAAAGTTTCACGTAATTCTTGATTTTTACCAGATAAAATGTCATAAATCTCAGTCCCTTTGTATTTATTCTCAACTGCAAATTTACCATATGGAACTGAACCTGATTCAAACCAACAGTCAAAAACATCAGTAATTCTGGTTAAATATGTTCCTGGATTTTTAAGTGATGGAATTTTAATATGGTCGATAAATTCACGATGAATATTAGTAATTGACCCTTCAGCAAGTCCAGCTAAGTTTTCCAATTCTTTGGTTGAACTGACGCAAATAATTTCGCTGAAATCCTCATTAACCCATAGGGGGACTGGAGTGCCCCAGAAACGATTGCGTCCAAATGACCAATCTCTTGGAGAGCTTAGCCATTGTGCGAAACGTGCTTCACCAACATTTGCAGGAATCCAATTAATTTCTTTATTCAATGCTAGAATTTTATCATTAATACTTTTAACATCAATAAACCATGAAGAAATAGTTTTCTGAATCAAAGGAGTATCAGAACGATAACAAAAAGGATATGAATGACTAATAGTCTTACTTTCCCATAAAAGCCCCAAATTCTTAAGGTCTTTAATTATTTGTTTATCAGCAATTTTAACATATTGACCGACATAATTACCGACAGTTAAACATCCTTTTTCATCAATTGGGCATGGAATACTATTAATGATATGAGGATTAATAATTTTCTCACGTAAACATACTCTAAAATCGTCTTCACCCATACCTGGTGCTAAATGAACAATACCAGTTCCTGCATCTACTTTGACATATGAATCCTCTAGAACAGTAAACATATTGTTATTATAAGTATTATTAATAGTCTTTAAATTATTATTAAAAGTAAATGGAGGATGATATTCAATTCCCATTAAAAAGTCACCCATAAATTCGAATAGAACAACAAATTTGTTATTTTTTTGTTCCCAAGTTTTAATGGATTCCTTGGCAATAATATAATATTCATCAATTGGAATAACTTCTTTAACATCATCTACATCATTTTTTTGAGGTTTAACTAAACAATATTGAATTTTCTTATTAATACAAACTGCTAAATTAGCCGTTAGAGAATAAGGAGTAGTAGTCCAAACTAGAAATGATATACTAACAGTATTTTTATCTTGATTTTTATTATTAATTTGTTCTTTGAGTTCAGCAAATTTATATTGTGTTTCAATTAATCGAAATTTAATAACAATACTCGGATCTTGGGTATCTTGATAATTAGATTTGGCTTCAAAATGAGAAAGACATGTTCCACAACCAGTTGAATAAGGCATTGGAGTCAGAGACCTATAAACCAACCCTTTATCAAAAATAGTTTTAAAAACACCCCAAACAGCATTCATAAACTCAAAATCCATTGTCTGATAACCATTTTTAAAATCAACCCAACGCCCCATTCTAGGAATGACTCGTTCCCAATCTTTAGCACATGAATTAACTAAAGAACAACAAGTTTCATTGAATTTAGCAATACCCATTTTAAAGATTTCATCAGTTGTTTTAATACCTAGAGTTTTTTCTCCAAGCTGTTCAATTGGTAAACCATGGTCATCAAAACCATTAATTCTAGGGACATGTTTTCCATTAATTGTTTGAAAACGGCAAACTGTATCTTTAATAGTTGCAGCTAGAAGATGACCATAATGAGGACTTCCAGTTGCAAAAGGTGGTCCATCATAAAAATTAAATAATGGACGTTCTTTTGATTGATTTAAAGTAGCTTGGAAAATTTGATTATCTTCCCAAAATTTAAAAATTTCTTCTTCAATATTCGGTAAATTAATTGTAGACATTATTAAAGATAATAATTAAATGTTTTAGATTATATTATAATCTAGAATTGGTATTAAATCATTTTTTTCTTCATTTTTTTCTTCATTTTTTTCTTCAATTTTTTCTTTTTCAACTTAAAAAAAATATTATAAAATTGATTTTGATATTTAATTATTATTTTATAACATTAACTTTTAACATACTTTTGCTACTAAATTCTATATTCTAGTCACACCATAAATGGAACCAGAATTACCTCTTTCACATGCACCACAATTACCTCCTATTCATTACATTTCACTCGAACAAATCACTGATAAAACTGCAATTCCTTTTTCAGATTTAGAAAAATCAGAAAAATATGCTCAAGAAATTATAGATATTTTTAACGGAAAATTAAAAAAATCATCTGATGCTGTTATTAATTATGCAATTGGTAGCTATTATTTTACCAAAAAAGAATATTTTGAAATGAAGAAACATTATCTATTAGCAATCAAACAGGGTCACACTAATGCTATGTATTGTTTGGCTCTATATTATATTAAAGAAACCGGACATGTTGAGCTGATGATAAAATATATGAAAATGGCAATTGAGAAAAATAACACACTAGCAATGATTTGGTTTGGCGATTATTGTCGTTATGTTGCTGAAAATTACGATGATATGATGAAATATTATCTATTAGCCATTAAATATGGAAATACTGATGGTATTATCAATATCGCAAATTATTATAAAGATATTAAAAATGACCATGTAGCTACAAAAAGATATTATACAAATGCGGCTGAAAAAGGAAATCATAAAGGAATGTTTCTTTTGGCTGAATATTATTATGTCATAGAAGATGACATGAAAAAAGCAAAAAAATATTATTTAATGGCTGCAGAACAAGGTAATTTTTTGGCCATGTATTTAACTGGAGTATTCTATTTTAAAGTAGAAAAAGATATTCCAAACGCATTGAAATTTTTTAAAATGGCAGCAGATAATGGTAATTCACATGCCATGAATGGGCTAGCCAATTATTATTATGATATTGATAATAATATTGAATTAGGCATTAAATATTATATAATGGCAGCTGACCATGGAAGTGTTGAAGCAATGGCATCTTTATCAAATCATTACTATCGACAGAAAGATTTTAAGTCCATGATTAAATACTCTGAACTGGCTGTCGCATATGGACATAAAGATTTATTTAATCATTTGGGAATATATTATAGTTCTTATGAAAAAAATTCGAAAAAAGCACTTGAATGGTTTCATTATGGAATTAAAAAGGATAATTCTGAATCTATGCTTTGTGCAGCTATTGAATATTATAATATTGGTCAATATGAAAAAACTGAAAAATATTACAAAGAAGCAATTGAAAAAGGAAATGACAAAGTTCATAATTACTTGGGCTTTTATTATCTGACATTTAAAAATGATTATCAAAAAGCTATTCAATGTTTTATGGATGGTATATTAAAAGGTGAAATTGATTGCTTGTTTAATATTGCAACTGTTTATTATCGATTTGAAAAATATGATTTAGCGGAAAAATATTTCCTATTATCAATTGAAAAAGGTAATAATACTGCCATTAATTGTCTTGGATTTTATTACCAAAATATTAAACAAGATTATCAAAAAGCATTGGAATTGTTTGAATCAGGAATCCAAAAAGGAGATAATGATTCATTGCTAAACATTGCATCTCTTTATTATCTACTTGGTAAATATGATTTGGCTGAGAAATATTTCTTAATGTCTGTAGAGAAAAATGACTGTGTAGCTGCCAATAATCTAGGCTTTTACTATCAACATGTAAAAAAAGATTTTCAAAATGCTGAAAAATATTATATGATTGCTCATGAAACAGGTGACCAATATTCTATTTATAATTTATATACCCTATACAAAATGCTAGAAGGTAAACAAGAAGAAATGGAAAAATATTATCAAACAGTTTTGCAAATTAATGCTCAAACTGGGATTTTTACTAATTTACTTAAATAAAATAGTATATAATACATTTGAAATCTGTATTTTTTTTTGTTTAATTTCATAAGCATAAAATTTAATTTAATTTTTGTTCTCTAAGAATTGTAACAAAAACACCAAGGTATACTTCTTATATATTTCTTTGCGCTTTTATCATGATTAAAAATATTTGATACAAGTTATTTATTCCATTTATTCTATTTACATTTATTTATAGAAATAAGTAATCTTAAGCAATACTAGATTTATTAATCCATGTAGTTCCATTATATCTATCAAAATTTAAATTACCTGATGCATCTACATATATTCTCCAATGTTTTGTATTATTACTTGAATTTTTAAGATATAAATAATCTATAGTATCATTACTGTTACCAATTGTTAAATTATCAATTGCTAAATTACCGCCAATATCTACAGTTGTAGCTGATAATGATAAAGTATTAGTTGCTGTTATACCCACATTAACTCCTGTTATACCAATATTATTTTTTGAAGTAATTAATACACCTGCAGTAGCTCCGGCATTTATTTCAATCCCACCATTAGAAGCCGTTAATTTTATAGCATAATTAGCTGTTTCACCACCATTAATTAAAACACTTTTGGTAGTAGATTCTAAAGTTAAATTACTAGTAGGAATAGTTAAACCTCCATTACTTATCATGGAATTCACAACTCTGGTATCATTGAAGTAAAGAAAAGTTCCAGTTTCAACAACATTAGAAGTGTTAATATGACCACTTACAGCAGATAAAGCTCTAGCATCATTAAAGTAAAGAAAAGTTCCAGTTTCAGCTAGATTTTGTGTTGTTTTAGTAGCTAATTTACTATCAAAACTACTATTAAATCTAGTATCATTGAAGTAAAGAAAAGTTCCAGTTTCAGGGACTTGTGAGGTATTAAGTTGACCACTTACAGCAGATAAAGCTCTAGCATCATTAAAGTAAAGGAAAGTTCCAGTTTCAGGGACTTGTGAGGTATTAAGTTGACCACTTACAGCAGATAAAGCTCTAGCATTATTGAAGTAAAGAAAAGTTCCAGTTTCAGGGACTTGTGAGGTATTAAGTTGTCCACTTACAGCAGATAAAGCTCTAGCATCATTAAAGTAAAGAAAAGTTCCAGTTTCAGCAACATTAGAAGTATTAATATGACCACTAACAGCAGATAAAGCTCTTTGATTTGTAAAATAAAGATTAGTTATACCAAACTCTACTATATCATTGGTTGTAACAACTGCTTTAACAGCACTAACAGCTCTCAAATCATTATAATATAAATTGATATATCCCTCATGTAAATCATCAGTTGATTTATTTGATAATTTAGTAGCAAAATGAGCATCAGTAAAATAAAGATTTGTTAAACCTCCTTCATGAATATCATTTGTAGTTAAAAGATGTGTAACCGCACTTATGGCTCTATTATCGGTAAAATAAAGATAAGAATCACCTTCAGTAATATAATCAGTTGTAATGAGAGAAATTTTATTTAGAAAATTATCATCTGTAAAATAAAGATTAGTTTCCCCTTCGGCAATATCTTCTGTTGTGATTAATGAAAGTTTTAAAAAAAAGTTATCATCAGTAAAATAAAGATTAGTTTCCCCTTCTGCAATATCTTCTGTTGTGATTAATGAAAGTTTTGAAAAAAAGTTATCATCAGTAAAATAAAGATTAGTTTCTCCTTCTGCAATATCTTCTGTTGTGATTAATGAAAGTTTTGAAAAAAAGTTATCATCAGTAAAATAAAGATTAGTTTCTCCTTCTGGTAAATCTTCGGTTGACATGAGATTTTTAACTGCACTAACAGTTCTATCATCAGTAAAATAAAGATTAGTTTCACCTTCAGTAATATAATCAGTAGTAATTAAAGAAATTTTATCTATAAAATTATCATTAGTTAAATAAAGATTAGTTGGTCCCTCGGTTATGTCTTCAGTTGTCATGAGATTTTTAACTGCAGTTACAACTCTATCATCAGTAAAATAAATATTAGATTCACCTTCTGCAATATAATCAGTTGTAATTAACGAAATTTTATCTATAAAATTACTATCTGTAAAATAAAGATTAGTTGTTCCCTCGGTTATGTCTTCAGTTGTAATATACAAAAGTTTTGTAAAAAAATTATAATCAGTAAAATAAAGGTTGGTTTCCCCAATTTCAATAACATCATCTGTTGTAATATGTCCTTTAACAGCATTAATTGCTCTTTGATTAGTAAAATATAAATTAGTTACTGCACTTTCATTAACATCAATTGTTGAAATATTACCTTTAACTGCAGTAATTGCACGCGCATTTGTAAAATATAAATTTGTAGAACCTTCGACTAAGTCATTAGTATTTCTTATATAACTGTCTGGTAAAGCACCATTTATTCTAACAATGCTATCACCATTCCCTATATCTATAGTTGATAATGTGTCAGTCCCAATATTAATATGTTTATTTTCTCCAACACTGATTTCAATATTACCTAATGTTTTAATATTAAATTGTCCATCTTTAGTATGATTTATTTCACTATTTGTATCAGTAAATTTTAGTCCTGAATCATCTGATATATCAAGATATTTAATAGTTTTACCTCTAAATTTATATGACATCTTACAGTTTTATTTGTTTTATCTTATATACTTTTTAGAAAAAAGTATTATCAAAAAACACTTTTTATAAAAAGTATTATCAAAAATAAAAAAAGTAAAAAAAAGATATAATAGGGTAAATTTGAAAGTCAATTATGAAATTTCTACCCATGAAAGTGAACCATTTACTGTTACTGCATTATTAGTTAAATTTACAGCTACGAATGTTAAAACTCTTGATGTTCCATTGATGCTACTATTTATTAGTGGGCTAGCCAAATATTTAGTAAAAGGAAATGAAGCGCCTGCTGAATAATCTGCGTATCCACAATCAAGTAAAACACCATTTGTGGTGGTATTTAATGTTCCAGTTATATCATATTCTGTAGATGAGTTATTATTATCTATATTATTCCATACTGGTGTCGTTAAATGTGTTGCATCTGGAAATAAGTATAAATCCCATTGAACAGAACGTGCAGATTGATTAAGAATTGTTAAACTTTTTAATAAAATAGATTTTCGAACATGTGGTTCTTCAGCTCTTAATTTAATTGAAATAATAGGTTTTGCTACATATTGATTACCATTAGTCCATGAAACACCTGTGGTTCTTCCGATTGAAAATGACAATCCTGATGGGTCATATCCTCCTTCAGAAATAATTGAAGCACATATCATTTTCATTTCTGGACCCGTTAATCCTGTTGTGCTAGAAGAAGAAAGTTCAAATCTAATTGGCAATTTTGCTGTTTTAATATATGGGACAGTAATCCCGGCACTACCACCAATTCCGGAATGGTCAAATGAATGACCTAAATAAAATTGACCATTTATAAAAAATCCAAATCTGACTCTACCAACACCTAACCATTCCATATCAATCGCAAATAATCTAGCATTTGCAAAATCAGTAGTAGTTAATGTAAATCCAGATGGTCCTAATCCATCAAATTTATCATAATTCCAACTAGAACGAATAACTCTTTCAGTATCAACATCATTTAAACGAATCACGGCATATAAATCTGTTCCATTTAATTCAAAGAAAACTCCATTTCCATTTCCTGCAACTACTGTTTTTTCTACTGAACTATCAAAACACCCAATTCTAGATATAACATTTGGAAGACCTCCATGTGTTTCTATTACGCTAGAAAATATCATTAATTTTGATTTACCTGGTTGATATGGAACATATTCGTATGATTGACGTATAACTTTTCCGGTTGAACCTGCAGCAATAGCCATTTGAACATATGAATTATTGATAATGGCATTTGATGTTGTGCCACTTCCTGATATAATTTCATCAATAAGAAATGGATTTTTACCAATTGAATGATTTATTTCAAATAATGTAACTGGATTACATACTCTTAAACGGTCAAAAGCATCTTGATTTCCTTGTGTATTAGTTAAAACTAATTTACCTGTTGTTAAAGAACCTGACATTTATTTATGTTAGATTTATGGTTTATTTTTATATTATTCTATTTTACATTTGTTATAGATTTTATTTGTTAGATTTTATATTTATCATTCGAAAAATTAGAGAACTTCTATCCATGTAAATGAACCATTAACATTAACAGTTCCACCGATTTGGATACCAGATAAACATAACATTTTAGATTTACCGATGATTGAACTGTTAACTCTTGGACTATCAATATATTTTTCAAAATCAAATGTTACACTAGCTTGAAAATCTGTGTATCCACTGTCTAATAAAATTCCATTTGTTGTTGATAAAGTAGTTGCTGAAACGTTATATTGACTACATGAATGAGTAGAATTCACATTGAACCACCCTGAATTATTTCCATCACCTCCAGAACCTCCTGTTAATGATGATGAATCAGGAAAAATATGTAAATCCCATTGAATATAATTTGAAGCAGATGCATTTAATACAGATAATGATTTTAATAGAAGTGTTTTACGGTTGTATGGTTCTGTTTCTTTCAATCTAATTGCAATAATTGGTGTCGGACTAGTTCCTATTGCTTTCGCAATAGTAGAACCAATTGCGAATGACATTCCTGATGCTTCATATCCTCCTTCTGATAATATACTAGAACATAACATTCTCATTTCCGGACCTGTTAATCCTCCTGTTGCGTCACATGATATTTCATGACGTAAAGGTAATTTTGCTGTTTTAATATAAGGTCCTGTTAGACCATCATTAGTGGGTAATCCTGTTATTCCAAATCCAGAATGATTAAAACAATGTCCAACCCAAAATTGTCCATTGATAAAAAATCCAAATCTAACTCTACCAATACCAACCCATTCCAAATCAATTGCAAATATCATACATTTTGAATAATCTGTAAGGGTTAATCCAGAAGGACCATAACCATCAAAATGGTCAAAATTCCAATTAGATTGCTTAACTTTTTCATTTGTGTCATTATCATTCAGACGAACAACAGCGTATAAATCAGAACCATTTAATTCAAAAAAAACACCATTACCTGTTCCAGCTGTGTATGTTTTCTCAATTGTGCTGTCAAAACAACCAATTCTAGATATTGTATTTGGTAACCCTCCATGAGTTTCTAAAATTCCAGATATAACAATTAATTTTGATTTACCAGGTTGATATGCAATATATTCATAAGTTTGTCTAATACATTTACCAGTAGTTCCTTGTGCGATTGACATTTCAATATATGAATTATCTAAATATTCTTTTGTTGTGGCTCCACCAATAAGATACTCGTCAATAATCGACGGCATTTTTCCGTTTGTTTGATTTATTTCAAATAAAGTAACTGGTTCTGATACTCTTAATCGGTCAAAAGCATCCTGATTTGCAGTGTTTTGAGTTAATATAAGTTTTCCTGTTGTTATAGTTCCAGACATTTAATATTAGTATTTATAGTTTATTTTTGTATATGTTTTTATTATATTTCTATTATATTTTTATTATCAAAGTATTTCATAAAAATTATAAAAAATACAAAAATATAAAAATTAAAAAATAAAAAATAATAAAATTGAACTAATATAATGATGATTTAAATTTTACTAAAATATATAGCTTTTGGTTGAGATATAAGATGGCTAAAAAGTCAGTATCTTTTAATAAACATCATGAAATCCTTTTATATGATGATAAACAAATTATTGAATCAGAAAATGAGAATGATACTGATTATGAAGATGAAGACCCTAAAGAAACATTAACTAAATTAATAAAAAATCGTTCTTGGGGTATTGAAGAATTTGGTGATGATTATGAATCAAATATTGAATTAAAACGTTTAGTTGAAACAACTTTTGAAAGTTTACGTCAAAAAGCAAATAATACTAACTTACTAATTCCTAATTTCGAAAGTAAACAAATTGCTCGTAAAGACCCCTTTATCAATCAGGAATTAAATGATATTCCTAAAATTCTTGGTAAAGATAATGATAATCATATGCAACCTTGTGAAAAATGTTCTGAACCCAAACAAATTTCATATAATCCTTGTCAAGTATGTTCGAGAGAGACTGTTGATGTTCGTTGTTTAAATTGTTATCCTAAAATACTAGATTTATGTTCTCCTAAATGTCGTGAAATTTATGAAGGTGATATGTCAGTTATTGAAATAACTAATGAACATGATGAAACTTTTATAATTATTGAAGATGATGGAAATAATATGGTTCTTAGAGTTGTTAATCATAAAATATTTTATGAAGAATTAAATGAAAAAGATTCAAAAATGATTAATAAACTGTGTCAAAATTGTAATGAAGAAGAAAATGAAAATAAAAAATACGATGAGGATAATCTAGAACTAGAACATGAACAAAATGAAACTATGAATTCTAGTTCTAATAATATTGAAATTAATTTTGAAAATGATATTGAGGTAGATACTAGACCTAGAATTGGTGTTGTTCCTTTAAAGTGTCATCATTGTAATTTAAATTATAGCTATTTGGTTGTCTGTGGTAAATGTTATCAAAATTCAGGAATGAAATATATTTGTGATGATTGTGATAGCTAATCATAACAATTAAATAATAAATAATTAAAAATAAAAATTCGACATAAATTTAATCTAAAATTATAATTTTATAACTTTTATTTATATAGTAAGTATATAAAATAATGATAACATTAAAAGATATTGAAGGTTCTAAATATTCACATATTTATAATAAAAATTTACCAGATAAGACATCCGAATTTTTTTGGTATTGTTTTAAAGAAAGTATTATTAATGCTATTAATGACATTAAATCAAAAAATACAACAAAAACATTTGGCTATATAACTAGTTTTGCAAATAATATTTTTGATATAGATAAAAAAAATAGGGAAAAAGAGTTTAATTTAAATGATAAATTATATTTTGAAAGTTTTACATCAAAAATCAGAATTTTTAGATAAATTACAAAAAGAAGAAAAATATGAAGATATTAATCTAGAAATAGAAACATTTATAAAATGGATTTCTAGGATGTTATT
>JACCDJ010553577.1_pt1 | contig 16793 bp, 17 predicted proteins | sample 7444481 | NCBI WGS metagenome assembly JACCDJ01 (sample SAMN15323435, study PRJNA562643) | freshwater metagenome | isolation source: river surface water | place: USA:Blue River Watershed | collected 2017-08-15 | reverse complement strand
GGTGAGCGCGAACCCAAGCAATGGCGTCATAGCGCTGTTCAGGAGATAAGTACTCGTTGTAGGCTTCATCCAAAACGATCACAACATTTTCAGGGACTTGGGTAATAAATGATTGAATAGCATCAGGCTGTAAATAGCTACCGGTTGGATTATTGGGATTCGCAATAAATACCAACTTAACTTGATCGCCTAAAGACCAAATGACCTTTAACATCGCTGGCAGATCATGGCCATAGTTGGCATCCGCAGAAACTTCAATGGCCTTTGCGCCAATAGCCTGAGTGGCTAAGGGATAGACCGCAAAAGCATGTCGAGAGAACACCACTGCATCTCCTGCATCCGCAACAGCTCGAGCGGTAAGCTCAAGGATGTCGTTACTACCATTACCGAGCGTAATCCAATCCTCTGGAACTGCAAGGCGCTTCGATAGAACTTGCTTTAACTCAAAGCCATTGGAGTCTGGGTAGCGCCCTAGATCGCTGGCCGCCTTCATCATCGCCTGTTTAGCCGATTCGGGCATTCCAAGAGGATTTTCATTGGAGGCCAACTTCACAATCTTGCTCTCGTCTAAGCCATATTGACGGGCAACCTCGCTAATGGGCCTGCCACCTACATAAGGAGCAATTGCTTGCACATGGTCTAAACCAATTTTCTTTGCCATTGAATTCAGTTGTACGTAATAAGGATGGGCCTAGTTTTTAGCTCTCGGGTAAGAGCCAAGCTTTTTATAGAACGCTGCGATTGTTTTTAACTCTTCAATAGCTTTGGCTACTTTTACATCGTCCGCATGGCCTTCAATATCGATATAAAAGTGATACTCCCAAGAGCCCTTGCGAGCTGGTCTTGACTCAAAGCGGGTCATCGAGACGCCATGTTTAGCTAATGGGCCTAGCAAATGATGAACAGCGCCAGGTTGATTTGAGACCGACAACACCAAAGAGGTTTGATCCTGACCGCAGGGTTGGCAAGCATATTGGCCTATCACTACGAAGCGAGTGCGATTATTTGGATCATCCTGAATTTGCGCAGCAATACTTTGTAGCCCATAAGCAATTTGAGCAGGATCCCCAGCGATAGCTGCAATACTTGTATCAACACTTGCCATACGAGCAGCTTCTGCATTGCTACTAACCGCTTGGCGTTGTAAGTGAGGGACATGCACACTCAACCATTGCTGACACTGGGCTAATGCTTGCGCGTGAGCACAGACCGTCTTGATACCATCCAAACTTCCGGTCTTGCTTAATAGGTGATGACGAATCGGCAATACCACCTCGCCGCTAATTTGTAGTGGGCTCTCCAACAGCAAGTCGAGAGTGCGGGAGATGGCACCCTCGCTAGAGTTCTCCACTGGCACTACCCCAAAATTTGCAGCGCCCTTCTCAACTGATTTAAAAACTTCATCCAAACTAACGCACGGTAAGCCTTGGACAGATTGACCAAAATACTGGTGCGCCGCCAGCTCTGAAAAGGTGCCTACGGGTCCTAAATAGGCAACTGTTTGTCTGGATTCCAACGCTCTGCACGCAGACATAATCTCACGCCAAATCGAAGCAATCCCATCTGCCAGCAAAGGCCCCGAATTTTTCTGGAGGACATTCTGAATGACTTGATTCTCACGCTCGGGTCTAAAAATGGGGGCCGAGGATTCATTTTTAATATGCCCGACCTCTTGTGCCGCCTTAGCTCTTTTGGTCAAAAGCTCCAAGAGTTGAGTATCAATCTCATCAATCTTGGCACGCAAGGGAGTTAAACGTTGTTCATCCTTTGACATTAGGCCCGCCTCTCAAATTCCTGCATGAACGCCAGCAAGGCTTCCACTCCAGCAATAGGCATTGCGTTGTAGATGCTCGCACGCATGCCACCTGCGGCTTTGTGCCCTCGCAGTGCAGCCAATCCTGCCTCATTGGACTGTGCCAAAAACTCTGCATTCAAACCTTCATCTTTCAGAAAAAAAGTGACATTCGTTCTAGATCGGCAATTTTTATTAACGCGACTCTCATAAAGAGAGCTTTGATCAATAAAGTCATACAACAAAGATGATTTGACCTGACTGCGGCGTTCCATCTCTTTAATTCCGCCCTGACGCTTAATCCACTTAAATACTAAGCCTGAAACGTAAATTGGGAAAGTGGGTGGGGTATTAAACATCGACTGATTAGCAACTTCCTTGGCCCAATCCCAAATCGATGGGGTGATTGCCATGGCATGACCGATCAAGTCTTTGCGAACAATGACAATCGTTACTCCAGCAGGTCCAATGTTCTTTTGGGCGCCAGCAAATAAAACTCCACATTGGCGCACATCCATTTTTTTCGAGAGGATATTGCTAGAAATGTCAGCAACCAAGGGGGCTGTGCCAACATCCGGAAAGTTTGCAAACTCAACGCCGCCAATCGTTTCATTGGCACAAATATGAACGTAGGCGGCATCGTTAGACAATTGCCAAGTACTTCGCTCAGGAATGCTTCTGAAGTGATCATTAAGGGATGTGGCCGCAACATGGGCTTCCCCATATTTTTGGGCCTCCTTCACTGATTTTTCAGACCAAATCCCTGTCACAATAAAATCAGCCTTGGGCTTTTTGGCAAGCGGCATCAGGTTCATGGGAATGGCAGCATTCTGACCAATACCACCGCCTTGCAATAACAAAATCTCGTAATCGTCGGGGATGGACATTAGCTCACGAAGATCGGCAAGCGTTTCTTCATAAACCGCCATGAACTCTTTGCTGCGATGGCTGATCTCCATCACGCTCGTACCAAGCCCATGCCAATTGAGCAACTCATCAGCAGTCTGTTGCAAGACCTCCTCTGGCAAGGTTGCTGGACCCGCTGCGAAGTTATAAATGCGGCGGTCAAAGCTCATGATAGTTTACGGTTTAGGATCGATGAGCTTAGGCATCGCCTGTCGGTGGCTCTGAATCTTTCTCAGACTGCTCATCACCAAGCTCATCATCATCGGAGTCGCTTTCAGCAATCCGCTGCAGACCAGATAAATGTGTTCCTTCATCGACATTGATTAAGGTAACCCCTTGCGTGGATCTGCCCATCTCCCGAATCTCAGAGACGCGGGTTCTAACCAGAACGCCACCGGTGGTAATCAACATGATCTGATCTTCGGGTGAGACTAATGCTGCAGCAACAACTTTGCCATTACGCTCGCTAGTCTGAATCGCAATCATCCCCTTCGTGCCACGACCATGACGAGTGTATTCAGCAATTGGCGTACGCTTACCAAAACCATTCTCAGTCGCGGTTAAGACGCTGCTCGGGGTAGCATCACTCATAGCAGCATCCGCACTCACTGGTGCGCCCTCTGCAATTTCTGCAGGCGCAACTAGCATCGCAATCACTTCCTGACCTTCGGCCAAGTTCATGCCACGAACCCCGCGAGCTGTTCGCCCCATCGGACGGACATCATTCTCATCAAAGCGTACTGCCTTACCGGCGTCGGAGAACAACATCACATCATGCTTGCCATCCGTAATTGCTGCACCGACTAAGAAATCGCCTTCATCCAAATCAACAGCGATGATGCCGGCTTTACGAGGATTGGAGAAATCCGATAAACGGGTTTTCTTAACCGTGCCGCGTCGGGTTGACATGAAAACATATTGATCATCCTGATAGCCTTTGATAGGCAATATGACCGTAATCTTCTCGCCCTCAATCAAGGGGAACATATTAACAATCGGCTTACCTCTAGAAGTTCGGCTGCCTTGCGGCACCTCCCAAACTTTTAACCAATACATCCGACCGCGATCGGAGAAGCAAAGAATGGTGTCGTGCGTATTCGCAACAAACAAGGTATCGATCCAATCCTCATCTTTAGTTGTTGCTGCTTGCTTGCCGCGCCCACCGCGTTTTTGAGCACGGTACTCGCTTAAGGGTTGGCTCTTCATATAGCCAGCATGCGACAAGGTCACCACCATATCCGTTGGGGTAATGAGGTCTTCTGTGAAAAGCTCTGTTGCGTTCATCTCGATATATGAACGACGACCTGTATCACCACCCGCCTGACCAAACTCGTCCTGCACTTCCTTCAACTCCGCCTCAATGACCTTGGTCACTCGATCTGGTTTAGCCAAAAGATCTAAGAGATCAGCAATCTGATCCATCACCTCTTTGTACTCAGCAACAATCTTGTCTTGCTCTAACCCTGTTAAGCGTTGCAAGCGCATTTGCAAAATCTCTTGAGCCTGTCCATCTGAAAGACGATAGAGCCCACTGTCTTGCATACCGTACTCTGGCAACAAACCCTCGGGTCGGAATGCATTGCGTCCACCAGGTGCCTCGCCCTCAGCTCTTGCGAGCATCTCACGCACCAAAGAAGAATCCCACGCTTCTGCCATGAGCTCTTGTTTAGCTTCAACTGGATTAGCGGCAGCTTTGATGATGGCAATAAAGCGATCAATATTAGCTAAGGCAACAGCAAGACCTTCCAAAACATGTCCACGCTCACGCGCCTTACGCAGTTCAAAGATCGTCCGTCTGGTAATCACTTCACGGCGATGTGCCAAGAAATATTCCAGCATTTGCTTTAAGTTGAGTAAGCGTGGTTGGTTATCCACCAAAGCCACCATGTTCATACCAAAGTTATCTTGGAGTTGCGTGCTCTTGTATAAATTGTTGAGCACGACCTCGGGCACCTCACCGCGCTTGAGTTCAATGACTACGCGCATTCCTGATTTATCTGACTCATCACGCAGATCAGAGATACCCTCAATCTTTTTATCATTGACAAGCTCGGCAATCCGCTCGAGTAAGTTTTTCTTATTAACCTGATAAGGCAACTCATCGACAATAATTGCCTGGCGTTGGCCTTTGTCCATATCTTCAAAATGGGTCTTGGCGCGCATAACTACTCTGCCCCGCCCAGTTCGATAGCCCTCTCGCACTCCCTGAACGCCGTATATGATTCCGGCAGTTGGAAAATCGGGAGCTGGCACAATTTCAATTAACTCATCAACTGTGCACTCAGGGTTATGGAGCACATGTAGACAAGCCCTGATAACCTCATCTAGATTATGAGGCGGGATATTGGTCGCCATACCCACGGCAATACCAGAGGATCCATTAATTAATAAATTAGGTACTTTGGCGGGGAGAATCAGGGGTTCTTTTTCGCTACCGTCGTAATTGGGGCCAAAATCAACGGTTTCTTTATCCAAATCAGCTAATAGCTCATGAGCTATCTTGCGAAGACGAATCTCGGTATAACGCATTGCTGCCGCGTTGTCCCCATCAACTGACCCAAAGTTACCCTGACCGTCTACCAGCATGTAGCGTAGGGAGAAATCCTGAGCCATCCGGACGATCGTGTCATAAACGGCAGTATCCCCGTGGGGATGATATTTACCGATTACGTCACCAACAATACGGGCCGATTTCTTAAAAGCCCGATTCCAATCGTTGTTTAATTCATACATCGCAAACAAAACCCTACGATGTACGGGTTTTAACCCGTCCCTCACGTCTGGTAAGGCTCGGCCGACGATAACGCTCATGGCGTAGTCCAGATAGGACCGCCGCATTTCGTCTTCTAGGGATATCGGGAGAGTTTCTTTAGCGGCTTGTTCCATCTCGAAATAATATCATTTCGCCGGCGCAGAACCTGTGCTAACATTCTGATAGTTGGTACCTATTTTAATATTGACGCTTTAAGCTTTTATGAGCTTTTAGGCATTTAGTCTGCATTAACTTATTTAAATGTTTTTTGAGGATAAAAAATGAACAAAACCCTAAAACTGATGCTCGCAGCATTGATTACTATTTCTGCTGGTTCAGTCATGGCTCAGCCAAAGAATGTTGACAACTGGGTCAACTCGACCGGAACTCCTTGGAGAAACGGCGACGGCACATTGTGCTGGCGTGATGCTGCCTGGACCCCTGCTACTGCTGCTGCTAATTGCGACGGCTGGCTTGCTCCAAAACCTGCGGCTGCCGCTAAGCCAGCTGCTAGCAAAGTAGCTCAAAAGAAAATTACCCTCCAAGCCGACACATTGTTTGACTTTGATAAGTCGACCTTGAAATCAGAGGGAATTGCTACTCTCAACAAGGTTGCTCAAGATATTACTAAGATGAAGCTTGAGGTAGTGATTATTGTTGGTTACACCGACAGTGTTGGTACCGATGCTTATAACATTGCCCTAGGTCAACGCCGTGCAAATGCCGTGAAGTCTTTCCTCACCAATGCTGGTGGTGTTGAGGCAACTCGCGTTTACACCGAGAGCAAAGGTAAAGCTGATCCTGTAGCGAGCAACGCTACTGCAGAAGGTCGTGCTAAGAACCGCCGTGCTGTGATCGAAGTAGTTGGTACACAGCCAGTTAAGTAATCTGTCTCTTAAGACTTTAAAAGCCCGGTTCGCCGGGCTTTTTTATTGGTTCTTTTGTATAGTGGTGGTTTTCTGCCCATAAGTGATTTCAGCCATGAGTAATGTAGACCAAAGCGAGATTGATAAATTTAGCGCCCTAGCCCATCGCTGGTGGGATCCTACAAGTGAGTTCAAACCTCTTCATGCTATCAATCCCCTCCGCTTAGGCTGGATTGAGTCGATCACTGCACTGGCTGGTAAAAAAGTATTAGATGTTGGCTGTGGCGGAGGTATCTTAGCTGAATCTTTATCCAAAGCCGGTGGCGTCGTTACAGGAATAGATTTATCGGCAAAGGCTTTAAAGGTGGCTGAACTGCATCAATTAGAAAGCGGTACATCTGTTCGTTATCGCTCAATTGCAGCGGAGGATTTAGCCAAAGAAGAGCCTGAGCAATATGATGTAGTGACCTGCATGGAAATGTTAGAGCACGTTCCAGATCCAAGCTCAGTCGTTCAAGCATGTGCCTCTCTTTGTAAGCCCGGTGGAAATATTTTCTTTTCTACCCTGAACCGCAACCCTAAGTCGTATTTATTTGCCATTATTGGAGCGGAGTACATCCTGAAGCTATTGCCCAAGGGAACACATGAGTACGATAAATTTATCAAGCCATCAGAGTTAGCAAACTTCACAAGGCAAGCAGGTCTTGAGCTAAATGAGATTAAGGGTATGACCTATAACCCAATTACCCAGATCTATCGACTAGGCAGCGATACGGATGTGAACTATATGATTGCTACACGCAAACCATAGCTATGCCATCTCTTCCTTCATTTGAGGGGGTCTTCTTTGATCTGGATGGCACCTTAGCCGACACTGCTCCTGATCTGGTGGCTGCAGCAAACCGCTTATTAATTGCTAAGAACAAGTTACCGATGCCCTATGAGACTCTGCGACCCATGGCATCCGCGGGCGCCAGAGGATTGATCCAAAAAAGTTTTGGGATCAATAAAGATCATCCGGAGTTTATTGCTTTGCGAGATCAATTTTTAAGCTTCTACGAGGAAGCTCTCTTGGTTCATAGCAAGCTTTACGAGGGCATGGAAGAATTACTGCAAAGGCTCGAAGATGAAAAGCTTCCATGGGGTATTGTGACCAATAAACAAGAACGTTTTACCGTTCCACTCACCGAGCAAATGGGCCTCATGCAGCGAGCGCATTGTGTCGTTTCTGGTGATACCACCCCTTTCTCCAAGCCCCATCCGGAACCCATTTTGCATGCCGCTAAGCTAGCTAAAGTTGACCCCAAAAAAGCACTCTATGTAGGTGACGATATTAGAGATATTGTATCGGGCAAGGCAGCTGGGATGCATACCGCTGCAGCCTTGTATGGCTATTGTGGCTGTGACGAACCCCCTCACCAATGGGGGGCTGACTACCAAATTCAGCATCCTTGGGAACTTCAGCAAATCATCTTTGCAAAATAAGGTGTGCAATTTAAGTCCAAACGACTTAAAATTGTGACCCCAATGCAAGGAATTCCGGGGTCGACATGGTTTCGACGTGGATTACAAAGCATCAAGGGCATACCGAGGACCCGTTATCTCGTAAATCAATGGGAATGCAATAACTGCTAACGACGAACGTTACGCACTAGCCGCTTAATTGCGGCTGCCCCTGAACTGATTCTCTCTTGGGTCAGGTAGCGAAAGCTACATCAGGGTCATATACAAGAGATAAGGTCATCTCGAGTCACGAGGGATGATTCGAAAATCTAGTGAATCGCTAATGCAAAGCGTGTCGATTCGCGTTGCACTGGTTAAATCAAATAATTAGACTAAGTATGTAGAACTTGTTGTAGAGTGTTTGCGGACGCGGGTTCGATTCCCGCCGACTCCACCATTATTGATAATGGTGCTGTCTAGCTTTAACAATAAACCCCTTATGGAATAAAAACGTAAGGGGTTTTTTGTTGTCTATAGAAATACTATAAGCCCCTTTATTCGTTAATGATAATGATTCTCATTTAGAATTGAGTCTCTATTCATTAATCAGAAAGGGTGTAGGAATGACTTATTCAGGATCATTTAAGAAAGGGATTGTTTCAATTGGCATGTTGATGGCGCTATTCTCACAGCCAGTTTTGGCTGGAGATGGTTTATTTGGCTGGATCTACACCCTCGATCTGCAGCCAAAAGGGAAATGGGAATTTGAGCAACGACTGCAACTCAATAAGCAACAGGCAGCAGGCACCTATGACTCTTGGTTTTCAAGATCAGAAATTGAGTATGGGCTTACTAATGATTTGCAGGTAGCGGCATATCTAAATTCGTATTACGTCAGCGCAAACCAAAATTACACCAATCAGGATGCCTGTGAGGGTGAGCCTTCCTGCACGGGTGGCTATCCCGTTCCCTCCTCGCATGATCCTGCAAGCGCCTATCGCAAGTCTGGGATCGAAGGTGCCTCATTAGAGGCCATATATCGCTTTACTAATCCAGTGACTTCACCCGTAGGCGTAGGGGTTTACTTTGAGCCGACGATTGGGAAAAACAAAAATGAGTTAGCCGCACGACTGCTATTGCAATCTAATTTCCTAGATGATCAATTGGTTCTAGCTGGTAACGTTGTCGTTGCTAATGAACGACTTAAATTTATCGATAACGGCAATGTTCCAGAGTCCATGTTGGATTTCTTAGTTGGTGCCAGCTATCGCTTTGCCCCCAAATGGCGTGCAGGTGTCGAGGCCCGTTTTCATAATGACTACTCAGAACTGAACCTGCGTAACCAAATTCAACGCGCCACTTTTGTTGGACCAAATCTGCAATATGCCACCAAGGATTGGTGGGCAACTATCGCATGGCGCTATCAACTCAAAGGGGGTAACTGCATGGGTGGTGGTGAGGCCGAATGCTCAAACGGTCGAGTATGGGACAGCCACTCACTGAACGAGTTCATGTTTAAGTTTGGTATCCCCCTCAATTGACATGAATCCCGCCCAATCCAGTATCGCAATGCTTATTGGATGCATTGCGATCAGTGCGCCAGCGATCGTTGAGGCCCGTATCTATCTTTCTATAAAGCAAGTGAAAAGTTTGTTCTTTCCTAAGGAAGTATTGAAAAAGAGCCCCATCATCATCAGCGATGATTTACAAAAAAAGATGCGCTCAATCTCAAGCGTCCGGCATCCCTTTAAGGGAGACAAAATCTGGAAGACAGCAGATGGATCATGGCTAATCGTTGATGAAGTATTAGGTAAGCATGAAATGATCACCTATGCCGTTGCGATTAATTCCAAAGGAGAGATCCTTGGTATTGAAATTATTGAATATGTGGAATCTTATGGCTATGAAATTCAAGGGGATGATTGGCGAAGACAGTTTATTGGTAAAACTGCCAGTCATCCAATTAAGCTCAAACAAGATATACAAAATATCTCAGGCGCTACCCTATCAGCGAAACACGTGACCGATGGTGTGAAGCGAGTCATGGCCTTATATGACATTGCGCTGAAATCCGAATGATGACTCGATGCAAAGTTTTTTTAGGTACCTATGTTGAGATTTCGGTTAGGAATCAAGATGGGGCATTCAAATCACTTGCACTTGAGGCAATAAATGAGGCTTTTCAAGAAATCGCTATGGTTGATAAGCTCATGAATATTCACCAGAAAGATAGCGAGCTATCGAAGATAAATCGATTAGCCCCATTTGGAATAACAAAATTACATCCCTGTATTCAAGAGGTTTTACTAATAGCGAGTGATTTATATCGGCAATCGAATGGATTGTTCGATTGCACCTACGACCCCAAACTAGACCACTGCTCGCATTCCTTTGATGATATTGAGTGGTTGGATAAGGATCATATTCATTTCAAGAGCCCCATATCGATCAATCTCAATGGGATTGCCAAAGGATATGCGGTAGATAAAGCGGTTGAGGTGCTAGAAAACTTTGGTATTACGAATGGTCTGGTGAATGCAGGTGGCGATCTACGCTTGTTTGGGGATGCACCAGCATTGATTTATATTCGCAACCCTATCAACCCCCTGCTTGCCAATGCAATTGGCAACATGAACAATGTTTCTGTAGCCAGTTCAGGCAACTACCTCCAAGCGCATTTGTTTAATCCACAAAGAAAAAGTACTATCCGTACAGATTCTTCTTTTACGGTGATCGCTCCCCAATGTGTTTATGCAGATGGCTTGACCAAGGTATTAGCTTCTCTGGGACATAGTAAGCATCCCTGCTTTTCTCATTACAACAGCATTGGATTAGTCATTAAAGGATAAAAATGAGTCGTTTAGGAAAAATGCCATCCTGGCAAAGGAGTTTTATCTTATCTTCCTTCTTTCTCTGTGCCCTATCGGGTCTCGTCTATTTCTTTTTCCCTCAATTACAACTATATGTTTTTATTCCCGCATCCCGTTTTATCTTAGCTACCCACGGAATCTCTGCTAGCTTTGTATTGATTGCGCTTGGCTTAGTGTTGCCAGTTCATCTCAAAGCTGGCTGGCTTGCAAAGAGCAATCGCCTTTCTGGTGTATTCCAAATTGTCTGTTTGTTGACCCTAATAGGAAGCGGCTTTCTACTCTACTATGGGCCTGAACCTTTGCGAGATTTAACCCTATTGGCCCATTACGTATTTGGCTTTTTCTTTATTGGATTTTTCTTGAGCCATCTATTTATCAGGCGCAAAGGAAGTCGATCCCATCAAAACATGGCTTCCATTTCTTTACGAACGCGATAGGCGTCGGTTGTTTTATCAATGGCGACATCGTCCCAACAAAGGCTTTGACCCTTTTTAACAGGTCGCACCACTTTCACTTGATGCGCCAAGCCTAAAGGCAATCCACCCATTTGTGATGATTTTTTAGCTGGTAAGAGTTTGCCCCAAACCGTATATCCACCCTCTCCATCTAATACATCTCCAGGATTTAGATCGCGCTTGGCAGTAGCAACCACGTCAGCATTCCAGCAATAAGGAACTCCAGTAGCTTCTTTTCGAAGAGCAACGCTAGCTACCGACATACCGACTTCTAGACCAATTAAGTGCCAACGCTTATAGAGCGTAAAGTAACGCCCGCTGGGGTCAGTATGTGCTTTATATTCTTCAAAACAATTTTTGATGTATTCGGTTTCAGCCTCAACTGTGACCCAGATGCCCATGCGAATGTCATAAGGGATTGTTCTGCCATCTTTTTCAAGGGATGAGATTACTTCTACCATTCCCTTTTGTTCAAGGTGCCCGCCTTCACTCATAGGTCTTGTGACAACTGGGATATCTTCAACGCTAGCAGGAGGGTAGAGCAAACCATTGCTTGGGACGAGTAGCCCTGTTGCATTGGCAACCGCAGTCGATTCGATAGAGGGTTTAGAGCCATCCAAAAAGCTATTAAACATTTTTGGGTTTAATCCACCTCGTACCGCTTGCTCAGGGCTAAGACCGTAATGATTCCATACTGTATCTGGGGTGGAATCAGCATAATGCGGCAACCACTTATGGCCACGGCCTGCTGCGACTACTGGGAATCCACAGGTACGCGCCCAATCTACTAAATCACAAATTAAGGCAGGCTGATCACCAAATGCTAGGGAATAAATCACCTTAGCCTCTTTGGCCTTTTTTGCCAATAGCGGTCCACAAAATGCATCAGCCTCTACGGTGACATTCACTACATGCTTACTTTGGGAGAAAGCTTTTAAACAATGTTCGACTGCAGCAATGGGGTTGCCAGTACATTCCACAATTACATCAATCTGTGGTGCATTAACTAATTTTGTCCAATCGTCTGTAATAAAGCAGCTTTTTTCCTGAACTGCCATCTCAATCGATTTGGCCTGAATCCGGTTCATATCCCATCCAACCCGCTTTAAATTGGTTCTAGCAGCATCTGGGGATAAATCAGCAATTCCAACTAAATGGACCCCTGGAGTTCTGGGTATTTGTGCCAGATACATGGCGCCAAATTTACCGGCTCCGATTAAACCAACTCGAATAGGATTCTGATGACGTTCGCGTTCTTGTAACTGTTGATAAAGGCTCATGAAATTTAGTTATATCGCTGTTAATCGGTTATGTTGATAGTCATCAATCGCTTGCTCAATCTCTTCACGGGTGTTCATCACAAACGGTCCGTGTTGAACAATGGGTTCATGAAGGGGTTTTGCTGCCAACACAATCGCCTTTGCTCCCTGCTCTGAGGCGGTAATGTTCAATTGATCACCCTCACTCAAAATAATTGCTGATTGTTTGGGTGAGGCCTGTAAGGCTGAGCCGATCTTCAGATCGCCCTCGTAGATATAGATGAAAGCGTTATGGGTAATGGGTATTGAATGAGAAAAAGACTCTTGAGCGTGTAGGTGAATATCAAAAAAGAGTGGTTCGGTACTTAAACCATAAATAGGACCACGAATAACTTCCCCACGCAGATTGCGATACTCACCAGCGATCACTTTGATAAGGCCTCCGCCTGGAAGAGTGCTGCGAGGAATCGCATCCTCTTGAATGTCCTGATAGCCGGCTGGCTTCATTTTTTCTTTAGCGGGTAAATTAATCCACAGTTGAAAGCCGCGCATTGCACCACTTTCTTGCTGTGGCATCTCTGAATGAATAATGCCTCGACCAGCGGTCATCCATTGGACGCCGCCTGTTTTTAAATGCCCCCGATTACCCAAATGATCTTCATGCAACATATGGCCCTCGAGCATATAGGTCACGGTCTCAAAACCGCGATGGGGGTGCGGAGGAAAGCCAGCTACATAATCATTAGGATCATTGGATGAGAACTCATCCAACATCAAGAAGGGATCCAAGCGTTGGCGATCTTGCCCACCCAAACTTCGGCGCAGACGGACTCCTGCGCCATCCGATGTAAGGACCCCAGGAATAATGCGCGTAATTTCTCGATTCATAATTTAAGAGCTTGGTGGGTGGTCTTCGGGATGAATATCTAATGCGATTAAGAAACGAGAGACCATATTGTAGCTAGCGATTACGCCCACTAACTCTACTAAGGCAGTGCTTCCTAATACGTTTAAGAGTCGCTCCATTAATGCGGGATCAACTTTAATGTGACGGGTCATTTGCAAGGTTAACTCCAGGACATCATTTTCTAAATCACTAAAACAGTCTGGGTTAAATGTTTTTTGGCCAAGGTGGTGCATAGCATCCACTTGCTCTTGCGTCCCTCCTGCTTTTAGAAACGGTGGCGCATGGTGAAAGAACTCATATTCGGCACCATTCAGAATCGCGACGCCACACATACCAAGCTCTTTTAATTTGGGATCTAAAGATAGCTTCTCTCGAACATTGCCGATGAAGACATTCCAGCCCCTGGCAAACGGTTCGCTATGCAACAACATGCGATCAAGGTTAATAAACTGACCGCCACGCCGCTTTCTGATCTCAGCAACCAGATCAGCGGGTTCTGATAAATCAAGGGGTTGATACGGTATTAAGCGGGAATTTGACATGATTGTAGGGGTTCGATGTTTTTCTTTCCCTCTAGTTTAGCGACAAACTTGATTAATAATACGGCTTATGAACGATTTAACGAATGAGCCCAAGTCACTACCTATCCTAAATATTGCTGGGTATCAGTTTGTTCGCTTAGATCAATTAGAGTCTTTGCGGGAGTCTTTACAAGAATCCGCCCTTCTTCATCAACTCAAGGGGACCATTCTTCTTGCCGAAGAAGGTATTAATTTATTTCTGGCAGGTCTAGAAAATGATATTCAAGAATTCCTAAACACTCTACGAGCAGATCCTCGACTGCGAACTTTTACAACAAAAGATAGTTGGTCGTCATCCCAGCCTTTTCGTAAGTTGCTGATCAAGATAAAGAAAGAGATTATCCGGATGAATCATCCGACAATCACCCCAGAAAAAGGTAGGGCAAAATTTATTGCTCCTGAGAAGTTAAAGCAATGGCTTGACCAAGGGCATGATGATTTAGGACGACCCGTAGTAATGATTGATACACGCAATAGCTTTGAAGTGGAATATGGCAGCTTTGACAATGCCATGCACTTCAATATCAATAAATTTAGTGAGTTTCCGAAGGCGATTGAATCGCATCTTTCGGAACTTGCTGATAAGACCTTAGTAAGCTTTTGTACGGGCGGGATTCGTTGCGAGAAATCTGGCTTATACCTGCGAGAGCGTGGCTTAGAGCATAGCTACCAATTGGATGGCGGCATTCTCCAATACTTCGAAGATATTGGCTCCGCACACTACCAAGGAGACTGCTTTGTCTTTGATGAGCGCGAAACTCTAGAGCCAACCCTGGCAGCCAAGCCGCAAGGTCGACTCAAACCTAAAAAAACGAATCCCTAATCAGATTTACCGACTAAGTTGAAGTGCTCTACAGCTGGGGGCTGGATAAAAAATGGTCCGACAATGCTGCGCCATTCTGTAAATGCTGGTGACCCTCGAAAATCAACCATATGATTTTCTAATGTGTCCCAGTAGATCATCAAAAGATAGCGGTTTGGGGACTCAATACTGTGGTTTACTTTAAAACCCCGAAATCCCTTGGCTGGAGCAATGGCTGTGCGCACTCCTCGAACAATAGCCTCATCAAACTCGGCTTGTTTGCTTTCCTCTATACGTATGTCAACGACCTCTAAAATCATCTGGCTTCCTTTTAAAATCTTTACTAGAAACATCAATTATCATCGATTTATCACCGATTTAATACAAGGATGACTATTTTCTGTATGCAAGCAAAACCAAAAATTGTCGTTTTGGGTGACTATGAGCAATGCCTCCAACGCTTTGCAGATTGGTCATCCATTGCCGAGCGTTCGCAACTCAGCTTTCACCATGAACCTCTTTCTGGAGAGGCTCTGTATGAAGTAGTCAAGGATGCAGAGGTAATTGCCTTGGTTCGAGATCGCTCTCCCTTTAATGCTGAACTGATTGCTCGCCTCCCTAAGCTCCAATTATTTTTATTTACGGGTGCTCGAAACAATCTTCTAGACCATCAAGTACTGATTAATCGGGGGATTCCGATAGCGTGCACGTCTGGAGGTCCGTCAAAAGAAACAACCGCTGAACTCACATGGGCGCTGATCCTCGCCGCTACTAAAAATATCGTTGATCAAACTCAATTACTACAGCAAGGTCAATGGCGCAATTCTGACTCTGTCTTACCGATGTTAAGCGGTCAACGCCTTGGCATTATTGGTCTTGGCGCCATTGGCGGCATTGTTGCCAAGGTAGGAGCAGCATTTGGTATGGATGTTGTTTGCTGGAGCCCTAATATGACCCCGGAGAGAGCTAAAGCTGCTCATTGCGAGTTCGTTCCACTTGACACTCTTTTGCAAACCTCAAAAGTGGTTAGTCTTCATTTAGTAGTAGGTCCAAATACAAAAGGTCTCATGAATAAAGAACGGCTACAACTTATGCGAGCAGATTCTGTGTTGGTGAATACGGCGCGTTCTGCATTAATTGTTACTACTGATTTAATGGAAGCTCTGAAGATGGGTCGCCCCGGTAAGGCAGCCCTAGATGTGTTCGATATAGAGCCCATTCCACAGGACTCTCCCTTGCGACATACTCCAAATCTACTCATGAGCCCTCACCTCGGTTTTATCGCAGAGCCCATCTTTAGCAGTTTTGCAAAAGGTATGGTTGACTCACTTACAGCATGGCTTAATGGCAAACCCATCCCCTTACCTTTTAAATAAATATTCTCCATAAAGCCCACGGTGCAACACAGTCCTGGTCACTTATTTATCACATTCACCTTCATTGGTTTATCGGGTTTTGGTGGTGTATTGCCATGGGCTAGACGCACTTTAGTGGAACAAAAGAAATGGCTCAGCGCACAAGAGTTCAATGCTCTCTTAGGCGTCTGTCAACTGGTGCCAGGGCCTAATATCGTGAACTTAGCTGTCTGCGTTGGACAGCGATTTGGAGGTCTACGTGGAGCCATTGCCGCAGTGGCAGGACTAATGCTTGCCCCAATGACCGTTGTCATTCTGCTGGCGCTTTTGTACGATCACTATGGTCAATTTGAACAGGTGCAAGGAATGTTACGGGGCATTTCAGCTGTTGGTGTTGGATTGATTGCTGCTACTGGTTTTAAGATGCTCAAAGAGGAGATCTCGTATCTTCCAATGCTGATTGTGATTGCAATTAGCATTGTCATGGCGACTGTATTTCATTTGGCCTTAGGCTGGGTGGTTGCCATCACTCTTCCCTTAGCTCTCCTGTTTGCCTGGAATAAAGCCAAATGATGATCGGCTTATTAGGCTTATTTATCAAGCTATCTCTGTTTTCCTTAATTGCCTTTGGTGGAGTCAATGCACTGCTGCCCACTCTTTATGATATTTCTGTAAATCAAGAAAAATGGATTGATGCAGATACTTTTATTCATTACTTTGCAATTGCTCAAGCGGCGCCAGGCCCCAATCTTTTAACGGTCACACTCATTGGTTGGAATGCGTTTGGCTTGGCTGGGGCATTACT
>JACCDJ011729992.1_pt1 | contig 16815 bp, 16 predicted proteins | sample 7444481 | NCBI WGS metagenome assembly JACCDJ01 (sample SAMN15323435, study PRJNA562643) | freshwater metagenome | isolation source: river surface water | place: USA:Blue River Watershed | collected 2017-08-15 | reverse complement strand
CCGCCCGGACGCTTTGGATCTTTAAGTCCAGCACGTGTACGACGAATTGCCTGTGAGAGCGCCTTGATCGCTTGATCTTGGCCAATTACGCGGCGGTGAAGTTCATCTTCCATACGAAGAAGTCGGGCAGTCTCTTCTTCAGTAAGTTTGAAGACTGGAATTCCAGTTGATGCTGAAAGCACTTGAGCGATTAGCTCTTCATCAACTTCAGTGACCTTATCAAGATCAGTTGCCTTCCAATTCTTCTCAGCTGCATTGCGCTCTTCGATAAGAGTCTTCTCTTTATCGCGTAACGCAGCAGCGCCTTCAAAGTCCTGACCATCAATTGCAGATTCTTTCGCCTTACGTGCCGCTGCGATCTTCTCATCGAATTCGCGTAGCTCGACAGGTGCTGTCATTCGCTTAATGCGAAGACGAGATCCCGCCTCATCAATAAGGTCGATCGCTTTATCTGGCAAGAAGCGATCTGAAACGTAACGATCAGCCATATTTGCAGCGGCAGCAAGTGCGCCATCTGTAATGGATACACGGTGATGCGTCTCGTAACGATCGCGAAGACCCTTCAAAATTTCAATGGTGTGAGCAACTGATGGCTCTTTCACCTGAATTGGTTGAAAGCGGCGCTCAAGAGCAGCATCCTTCTCAACGTGCTTGCGATACTCATCAAGAGTTGTTGCACCAATTGTCTGGAGCTCACCGCGTGCGAGCATTGGCTTCAAGATGCTGGCAGCATCGATCGCACCTTCTGCAGCGCCTGCGCCAACAAGTGTGTGAATTTCATCGATAAAGAGAATGATGTCGCCGCGAGTTTTAATCTCTTTAAGCACCTTCTTCAAGCGCTCTTCGAAATCTCCACGGTAACGAGATCCGGCAACGAGTGCGCCGAGATCAAGTGAGTAGAGCTGCTTATCTTTAAGGGTTTCTGGCACATCGTTCTTGGCAATTGCTTGTGCAAGACCCTCAACGACTGCAGTCTTTCCAACACCTGGTTCACCGATAAGTACTGGGTTATTTTTTGTGCGACGTGAAAGAACCTGCATCACGCGTTCGATTTCAAGATCGCGACCGATTACTGGATCAAGCTTTCCTTCACGCGCTGCCGCTGTGAGGTTACGTCCAAATTGATCAAGGACTAGCGATGTTGATGGAGTTCCTTCTGCAGGTCCACCTTGTGTGACCGCTTCTTTTCCTTGATATCCGGAGAGAAGTTGAATAACTTGCTGGCGTACGCGATTGAGATCTGCGCCGAGCTTTACCAATACCTGTGCTGCAACACCTTCGCCCTCGCGAATAAGTCCAAGGAGGATGTGTTCAGTACCGATGTAGTTATGTCCAAGCTGGAGTGCTTCACGGAGTGAGAGTTCGAGAACTTTCTTTGCACGCGGAGTAAATGGAATGTGGCCAGATGGTGCTGGCTGTCCTTGGCCGATGATCTCTTCGACTTGTGCGCGAACTGCTTCAAGTGAGATGCCGAGTGATTCCAGTCCCTTTGCAGCAACACCTTCGCCTTCGTGGATGAGTCCAAGGAGGATGTGTTCGGTGCCGATGTAATTGTGATTGAGCATGCGTGCTTCTTCTTGAGCCAAGACAACTACACGTCGGGCTCGATCGGTAAAGCGCTCAAACATCGGCAGACCTCTTTTCTCGGTAACTACTGGCAAGCCTATAACTTCGCCCACCCACGGCGCGAGGCGAAGTTACCGGCTCAGGTAGAACCCCAGATCTAGGGGCGATATTCCCAAAAAAGGGCTCTATATGGGCCTAAAGTCTAGAGAATCTTGAGCATACGGGTATTGCCGAGGGTATTGGGCTTAACCGACTCGAGATCAAGGAATTCGGCAACACCTGTGTCATAGGAACGCAAGAGCTCTGAGTACACATCAGGATCAACAGGTGTTCCATGGATTTCTTCAAAGCCATGTCGACTAAAGAATTTAGTTTCAAAGGTGAGGCAGAAGATTCGCTCAACTCCCACTAAATGTGCACGTTCAATAATCGCTTCAAGAATTTTATGTCCGACACCTTGGCCTTTGAGACGATCGAGAACCGCAACTGTACGAACTTCAGCGAGATCTTCCCACAAAACGTGGAGTGCTCCGCATCCAACTACAAGATCATCTTCGACGGCGACTGTAAATTCTTGAACATCTTCATAAAGCATGACTGTCTCTTTATTAAGAAGACGTCCTCCGAGTGTGTATGTATCAATCAGCGCGCGAATACCTGGAATATCTTTTGTGCGTGCTGGGCGAATCTCAATAGACACTAATCAACCTCAGGCTTAACCAGTGGGAACAAAATAGTTTCGCGAATTCCAAGTCCTGTAAGCGCCATCAGCAATCGATCAGCACCCATTCCCATTCCACCCATTGGAGGCATACCAAACTCCATTGCGCGTAAGAAATCTTCATCAAGTTGCATTGCCTCGAGATCACCCTTTGCACCGAGCGCTGCTTGCTCTAGTAAACGCTCGCGCTGAATTACAGGATCGATCAACTCTGAATAACCGGTTGCAAGTTCGAATCCGTCGACGTAGAGATCCCACTTTTCGGCAACGCCAGGAATCTCGCGGTGTGCACGCACAAGTGGAGATGTATCAACTGGATATCCCATGACAAATGTTGGTTCAATCAATTTATCTTGAGATACATGCTCAAAAATCTCTTCTGCCAGCTTTCCAGTCACCCATTTTGGATCAATCTTCATACCCAACTTGGTGGCAATCTTCTTCAATTCTTCAATAGGAGTAAGGGCTGTAACGGTTTCGCCGACTCCTTCAGAGATGGCATCGTAGAGAGAAATTTCCTTCCACTGCCCGCCGAGATTTGATTGACGCCCATCAACATGTGTGACCACATGTGAACCAGAGATTGCCATCGCTGCATTTTGAATCAGCGAACGAGTGAGATCTGCGATTGATTTCCAATCGCCATATGCCTGATACGTCTCAATCATTGCAAACTCTGGTGAGTGTGAAGAATCAGCGCCTTCATTACGAAAGTTACGGTTAATCTCAAAGACGCGCTCAAGACCGCCTGCTACGCAACGCTTAAGGAATAGTTCCGGTGCGATGCGAAGGAAGAGATCGATGTCGTAGGCATTGGAAAAAGTTTTAAATGGTCGCGCAGCAGCTCCACCGTGCATCACCTGCAACATAGGAGTTTCAACTTCGATAAAGTCTTGGCTCGCAAAAGTCTCGCGAAGTGAGCGCATTACCTTTGGGCGCAAACGTGCAATCGTGCGAGCCTCTGGTCTGACAATGAGATCGACGTAACGCATACGAACGCGAGTCTCTTCTGACATTGGCTTGTGATCATTTGGTAGCGGACGGAGAGATTTAGATGCTATCGCCCACGAATCTGCAAGGAGTGAAAGCTCTCCACGCTTTGAGGTAATAATTTCACCCGTAACGCTAACAATATCTCCGAGGTCTACATCGCTCTTCCACGCATCAAGTTGTTCTTGCCCAACCTTGTCGAGTGAGAGCATTGCTTGAAGTTCTGTACCGTCTCCTTCACGCAAAGTTGCAAAGCAGAGTTTTCCGGTATCGCGCTTAAAGATAATTCGCCCTGTGAGTGATGCCTGATCTCCTGTTGCAGTATCTGTCTCTAAATCTGCGTACTTCTCGCGAACCGCTTTAAGAGTGTGTGTGCGCGCAACAGCAACTGGGTATGGATCGACTCCGCGTTCAATTAAATGGGCGCGCTTTTCCCGACGAATCCGCAGTTGTTCTGGGAGGTCGTCTTCGGCCGGTACTGGAGGTTGCGTGCTCATAGGATCAGGAGTCTACCTTTTAGACATTTTTCTCATGAATCAGGCGCAATCCAATAAGCGTTAAATCTGGCTCGTATTCATCAATTGACTGGCTGACATCAATGACAAGTGGGGCTAATCCTCCAGTTGCGATGACAGTGGGTGCTTGGTCATAGCTCAAAGCCAACTCAGCAGTGATTTTTTCTACGAGGCCATCAACTTGTCCTGCAAATCCAAAGATTGTTCCTGATTGCAGCGCCTCAACTGTGTTCTTACCGATTGCATTTTTGGGACGAACTAATTCAACTTTGCGAAGTTGAGCAGCACGTGAGGCGAGTGCATCGACAGAGATCTCAATTCCTGGAGCCAGTGCTCCTCCCAAAAATTCACCTTTGGGTGAGACCACATCGAGGTTAGTCGATGTTCCGAAATCAACAACGATCGCTGGGCCACCATAGAGAGTATGTGCAGCCAGAGTATTAACAATACGATCTGCACCAATCTCTTTTGGATTGTCTACCAGTAGAGGTACGCCTGTCTTAGTTCCAGGTTCAACAATGGTTGTTGGAATATCTGAGAAATATGTTGCAATCATCGTACGAAGTTCGCGCAGCGTTGCTGGGACTGTTGAACAGATTGAAAGGCCAGTGATTGCATACCCGTGTACAAGAGCGTTGACTTGAAGTGACATCTCATCAGCGGTTGAGCGAGGATCCGTCTTTACACGCCATGATTTGATGAGATCTTCTCCATCAAATAAACCTAAGACCGTGTTGGTATTACCCACATCGATTGTTAATAGCATGACTACTCCGCTCTCATTGATAACTTCATATTTCTAACTTCATATCTAAACCAATATCTAAAACTGGTGCTGAATGGGTAAGTGCACCGATAGCTAAGTAATCGACGCCAGATTGGGCATATGCCAGCGCGTTCTCCAGAGAAATTCCACCTGATGCCTCTAACTTAAATCGCCCCGCAACAAATTCAACTGCCTCTTTGCATTGAGCGGTCGTCATATTATCGAGCAGAATCAAGTCAGGGTTCTGGCTCGCAACTTCCTTGAGCTGATCAAGAGAATCAACTTCTATCTCAATTAAAGCTTCTGGGAACGCTGCGCGAACCTTGGAAAATGCTGCGATGACTCCTCCAGCGGCTGCAATGTGATTATCTTTAATCAGGGCAGCATCACTGAGTGATAAGCGATGATTAGCGCCACCACCTGCAACGACTGCAGCCTTTTCAAGTAGGCGCATTCCTGGAGTTGTCTTACGTGTATCCCTAATTGTGCACTTGGTGCCAGCGACTGCTTTTACCCAAGTGTTTGTCAGTGTTGCAATTCCACCAAGATGGCCAAGAAAATTAAGTGCAGTACGTTCTGCTAACAAGATGGCACGAGTATCACCGCGCACTGTCATCAGAACTGATCCAGGCTTGACTGCATCGCCATCCTTAAGATGGATTTGAATATCTTGGATGCCAACTTCACGCAGCGTTGCTTCCGCCATCTCAACTCCGGCAATAACGCCTGCCTTGCGCGCAACGAAATCTGCAATAACGCGTTCACTTCCAGAGACAGTTGCGACAGAGGTAATGTCTTGGCCTCCTGCTAGATCTTCAGCTAGCGCTTTGCGGATGAGATCGAGATCAACCATTACTTAACCTCCTGATATTCGGTATGCCAATTACCGCTTTGATCGAGCGTTTGAATAATGCGCTTTCGCCAAAGATCGCTGGTCTCTGGAAAATCTGCTCGCCAATGCGAACCACGAGTCTCTTGGCGAATAAGGGCTGCCTTCAAAATCGCCTGTGCAAGTTGGAAGAGATTTGTTGTCTCCCACGCCTCTACACATGGGGTAGTACTTTTGCGATCTCCGATGCGCGTGAGATCAGAACTTGTTTCAACGAGTGAATCTGAAGAGCGTAGAACACCTGCGCCGCGACTCATACTTACTTGAATTCGATTGCGCACTTCAGGATCAAGGAGAATCTCAGTTGAGTTATTTGCAATCGGTTCTGCAATCTCAGCCAGTGTCGCTGCGATATCACTTGCGATGCGGGCACTAAAGACGAGACCTTCCAAGAGTGAGTTAGATGCCAAGCGATTAGCACCATGGACACCAGAACATGCAGTTTCACCACAGGCATAGAGACCGTTCACGCTGGTGCGGCCATTGAGATCAACGCGTACGCCACCTGATGCGTAATGAGATGCGGGAGCAACTGGAATCAAATCCTTTACTGGGTTAATGCCATGCGCAATACAGGATGCGTAAATTGTGGGGAATCGTTTTTCAAACCCATCAAGATGGCGCACATCAAGCCAGACATGCGATTTACCGCTTGCAACCATCTTATTCATAATCGCAATTGCAACGACATCTCGTGGCGCAAGTTCACCGAGTGGATGAACATCGTTCATAAATCGATCACCATCGTGATCAACCAGGTATGCACCTTCACCACGAACTGCTTCACTGATAAGCGGTTGTTGTCCTTCAGAGCTCTCACCGAGCCATAGAACTGTTGGGTGAAATTGAATGAATTCCACATCTGCAACTGCAGCTCCTGCACGAAGTGCTAGCGCAACGCCATCTCCAGTTGATACCGATGGATTAGTTGTCTGCGCAAATACCTGCCCAAGTCCACCCGTTGCAAGTACAACTGCGCGGGCACGAGCTTGTCCCACACCATCACGGCTTCCTTCACCAATCACGTGGAGAGTGACTCCACAGACTGCGCCATCTTTATCTTTAAGTGCATCAAGGACCAGAGCATGTTCAATCAACTCAATCTGTGGATCGCTATTGATTGCAGCGATCAGTGCACGTTCTACTTCAGCACCTGTTGCATCTCCACCTGCATGAATAATGCGATTCTGTAAATGTCCGCCCTCGCGAGTAAGTGACATCTCACCACTTGCCTCAAGATCAAACTTTGCACCGCGTGCAATAAGAGTACGAACCGCATCTGGACCTTCTGTAACCAATACTCGTACTGCTTGGCTATCGCAGAGACCAGCTCCTGCAACCAAGGTATCTTTTTCATGCGCAAGTGGTGAGTCATCTTCGCCGAGCGCTGCAGCGATTCCGCCTTGTGCCCACTTAGTTGAGCCTTCATCAACTTTTGCCTTCGTAACAAGTAGAACAGATAAACCAAAGGTGCGAACTTGTAGCGCCGTTGTGAGTCCTGCAATTCCAGAGCCAACGACAATCACATCGGCCTGTGCGCTCCACCCTGGTGCAGGGGCCAGTAACTTCATCAGTGAGCCCCTAGTTTCATAGACATATTGTCAATCAAACGTATGCCTTTAATCCAGCCAGCGATAATCGCTCGAGCGTGCAGCGTAGATTTATGTGCTGGAGTGAACTCATTTTCATCGATGATCTCTGCGTAATCACAGGTAAATGCATCTTCCTCGCTAAGAATCTGCTGCAGTCGGGATTGAGCAGATTCCAGACTCTGTTCATTAGCTGCCGCGAAAAGCGATCTAGAAATAACAGTTGCTGCCTTACGTCCTTCAGAATCAAGGCGCACATTGCGAGAAGAGAGCGCAAGACCATCACTTTCTCTGACTGTTGGTGCCGCAATAATCTTTACATCTGAGTTAATTCTCTTAATCAGTGTCAGCTGTTGAAAATCTTTCTCGCCAAAGATCGCACTCTCTGGTTGAGCTAATTCAAAGAGGCGACTGACAACAGTGACAACCCCATCGAAATGTCCGGGACGAGAAGCTCCTTCATAAATGTCTCCCAAAGGACCAGCTGAAACTCTTTGAAAACCCTCTGGGTAGAGCTCTTCATATCGCGGAAACCAGAGATGAGTAACGCCAGCATCTTGTGCCATCTCAATATCTTTCTCAGGTGTGCGCGGGTACTTTTCTAAATCTTCGGCGTTCTCAAATTGCAATGGGTTAACAAAGATCGATGCTAAAACTTGTTCACTATGTGAGGTGGCAATTTTAAAGAGTGACTGATGACCGCTATGAAGTGCACCCATCGTTGGAACAAATGCGCAGCCGTGAACCAGCTCTGAGGCATCTGTAACTATCTTCATGGCTCCAGTCCTTTCAGGTACCGGGCTCGACAATTAAGTAAAGTTTAGAGCCTTACTGCTCTTGCTCCAAAAGTGCGCGTAAAAGTCCATCGATTCGACCGTGCGTTAACAAGATTCCATCAGGTTCGATTTCATGCCACGGTTGGATCACGAAAATTCGCTCATGAGCACGAGGATGTGGCAGTAGTAGCTCATCGCTGTAACTCAAAATGCTTCCATACTGAATGAGATCAAGATCAATAGTGCGCGGTCCCCAGTGCTCTTTTCGCTCTCGTCCGAGCGCTGCCTCAATCCCATGCAGCATGCTTAAGAAATCTGATGCTGGAAGATCACTCTCTGCGAGTGCCACGGCGTTGATGTAATCAGGTTGTGCGGGTCCTCCAACAGGTTTTGTTACATACATCGAAGAGAGCGCGATGAGATCCGTTGCCTCCCTAAGGAGTGCCACAGCTAGATCAATGTTTTCTTGAGGGTTGCCTAGATTGGCACCGATTGCAATTACTGCCTTCATCGTGTGATTGTGACCGAGATATCTTCAAAATTAACATCCACTGGTGCATCTGGTTTATGGACAGTCACACTGACTGAAGTAATTTGTGGATAAGTAGATGAAATTTCTTCTGCGATTCTGCCTGCAAGACGTTCGATTAATTGCACACGTTCGCCAACAATATTGTCGTAAGCGATCTGCGCAAGATCTGCATAGTTAATTGTTTGCGTTAAATCATCAGAGAGTGACGCTGCTCTCAAATCTAAAGTGACCAATAAATCAACGCTAAATTCTTGTCCCTCGATTGCTTCATGTGGCAGTACGCCGTGATAGCCGAGTGCCTTAATCCCGTTTACTCTGATCTGATCAGACACCTGCAATCACCGCCTTATGTGGAGCCACGCTATGAACTCTAACGCCCCAGATACCAGTAGTGAGAAGATCTTCTGTAATTTTTAACGTTGCTGCTTCGCGATCGAGTGGTGAGTCCCCACCTAGGAAACGTTTGCGCGATGCACCAACAAGGACTGGATATCCTAGATCAACAATTTCAGCGATTCGGTGGATGAGCTCCCAGTTGTGGTCACTCTCTTTTGCAAAACCAATACCTGGATCAAGAATGAGATTCTCTTTTGCAATTCCTGCGGCAAGGGCCTTTTCGACTTGTTCCTGAAGCTCTGCTTTAACTTCTTCCACAACGTTGTGATAGATCGCTTTGGAATTCATATCAATTGAATGTCCGCGCCAATGCATCAGGATGTAGGAGCAACCTAATTCGGCAGCTACGTGGTGCATCTGTGTATCTGCCAGTCCACCACTGACATCGTTAATGTAGGTAGCACCGGCTGCAACAGCAGCACGCGCTACACCTGAGCGCATTGTGTCTATTGAAATCACTGCGCCATGTTTTGATAGTTCTTTGATTATCGGAATAACGCGAGCTAACTCTTCTTCCTCAGTGATTCGCTCCGCACCAGGACGCGTGGATTCGCCACCAATATCGATGATATCGGCACCTTCGGCGAGCATTTCCAAGCCATGAGATACGGCAGAATCAAAAGATTCAAACTTTCCACCATCTGAAAATGAATCTGGTGTGACGTTGAGAATGCCCATCACTAACATTAGAAAACTCTCGTTAGCGATTCGTAATTAGGCTAATTGCCTCTGCTCGAGTTGCTGCATCACGTAATGCACCACGTACAGCACTTGTTGTTGTGCGCGCTTGTGATTTCTTTACGCCACGCATCGACATGCACAAATGTTCGCAATCGATAATCACTATCACACCAAGTGGGTTAAGAATCTTCACCATGGCATCAGCAATCTGAGTTGTTAAACGTTCTTGTACTTGGGGACGCTTTGCGTACAGGTCAACAAGTCGTGCAATTTTAGATAGACCAGTGATTTTGCCACGGGGAATGTAGCCAACGTGGGCGACTCCATGAAAAGGCGTCAGGTGATGTTCACACTGTGAAAAGACTTCGATATCGCGAATAATCACTAGCTCTTCATGTCCGATATCAAAAGTTGTTGTAAGAACATCTTCTGGGGATTGCCACAATCCACCAAAGTTCTCTTTATAGGCCCGTGCTACGCGCGCTGGAGTCTCTTTTAAGCCTTCTCTATCTGGATCTTCGCCGATAGCAATAAGAAGTTCACGTATTGCAGCCTCAGCTCGTGCCTGATCATATGGACGCAGCGCACGACCATCATCGGGACCAGATGAGACTGGTGAAATATCACTCACTCGAAGGCGCCTTCTTCTTACGTGTTGGACGCTTTGGAGACTCTTCAATAATTTTCTTTTCAGGAATTGCAACAGGCGGCTGTGAACTTGGTACGCGATGTATAGATCCCGTCCATGCTGGCCTGCGTGGCCATGATGTTACCTTTGCAAAGATTACTTCGATCTCTTCTTTATTGAGTGTCTCTCGTTCAAGTAGTTCAAGAACCATCTGATCAAGAATTGAGCGATTAGCAACCAAGATATCGAAGGCTTCTTGATGCGCGTTTTCAATTAGTGAGCGAACCTCACCATCGACAACGGCAGCAACATTTTCTGAGTAGTCACGCTGATGACCGTAGTCACGACCCATAAATGGTGCAGAACTATCGTTTCCAAGTTTGATTGCACCGATTGCTTCAGTCATTCCGTATTGAGTCACCATCGCACGAGCAAGTGCTGTCGCTTTCTCAATGTCATTTGATGCACCGGTGGATGGATCATGGAAGATAAGTTCTTCTGCTGCACGACCACCAAGTGAGTAAGCCAACTGATCAAGTAGTTGATTACGAGTAGTTGAGTACTTGTCATCATCAGGCAAGACCATCGTGTATCCGAGTGCGCGACCGCGAGGCATGATTGTAATTTTGTGGACAGGATCTGTATGCGGAAGTGCGCGGGCAACGAGTGCGTGACCAGCCTCGTGGTAGGCAGTCACGCGGCGCTCTTCTTCGGACATCAGACGCGACTTACGTTGTGGGCCAGCCATCACGCGATCGATAGCTTCATCTAAGTGGTGATCTGTAATGACTTTCTCGCCCTCACGCGCGGTAAGTAACGCCGCTTCGTTAAGAACATTTGCAAGATCTGCACCAGTAAATCCAGGAGTACGACGTGCAAAACTCTTCAGATCAACATTATCTGAGATTGGCTTGTTCTTTGCATGTACCTTCAAAATATCTTCGCGGCCCTTAAGATCTGGACGATCTACTGGAATCTGACGATCAAAACGACCAGGACGTAAAAGTGCTGGATCTAGAACATCGGGTCGGTTTGTTGCAGCTATAAGAATTACTTGGCTATCGCCTTCAAATCCATCCATCTCAACAAGAAGTTGGTTAAGTGTCTGCTCGCGTTCATCGTGTCCACCACCCATGCCAGCACCTCGCTGGCGACCAACGGCGTCGATCTCATCAACGAAGACAATTGCCGGTGCATGTAACTTTGCTTGCGCGAAGAGATCGCGAACACGTGAAGCACCAACGCCGACAAACATTTCAACAAAGTCAGAACCTGAGATTGAATAGAACGGAACCTTTGCTTCACCAGCAACTGCTCGTGCAAGTAAGGTCTTACCTGTTCCTGGAGGGCCATAGAGCAGGACTCCTTTCGGAATCTTTGCGCCTAAGAGTGAATACTTCGCAGGGTTGGCAAGAAAATCTTTAATTTCTTCTAATTCGGCGATCGCTTCATCTGCGCCAGCTACATCTGCAAAAGTATTCTGCGGAACATCATTATTTTGCAGCTTGGCACGAGATTTTCCAAATGAGAAAACTTTGTTTCCGCCTTGCGCCTGGCTCATCAGGAAGAAGAAGAGAAGGCCAATTAGTAAGAACGGGAAGAATGAGAAGAGAAAGCTCACCAGAAGTGATTGCTTGGCAACATCAACGCTCCAACCCTTTGGAGGTGGATTACCAGTTAAAGCATCGACAAGGGTTGGCTCTTGGCGGGCAATATATGATGCTTCTACCTTGGCCGAACCATTGATGAGTTTGCCTGATTTAAGTTCTAGACGAATCTTCTGTGAATTATCAACCAATACTGCTGACTCAACATCAGATTTTGTAATCGCATCAAGTGCTTGTGATGTCTTGATTGGCTCGTACCGATTGCCGGCACCAGAGATTTGACCAAACACTGACACTGCAACAATCGCGACGATGATCCAGAAAAGTGGACCACGCATAAGGCGCTTAAATCGAGTTTGTGCAACTTGTGGAGTCGCAGAAGTTTTCTTCTTCGGTGTCTGCTTTTTAGTCACTGACTTCATAGTGGCTACTTATTCATACATGTGCTTTGCAAGCACACCGATAAAGTCGAGGTTACGATACTTCTCATCAAAATCTAAGCCGTAGCCGACGACGAAATCCTTCGGAATATCAAAGCCAACATATTTAACATCAACCTCAACTTTGGCTGCTTCTGGCTTACGCAAAATTGTCAGAATTTCGACTGTACCAGCACCACGCGCGACAAGATTGGCACGGAGCCAAGAGAGAGTTAAACCTGAGTCAACAATGTCTTCCACAATCAAAATGTTGCGACCGGTGATATCGCGATCAAGATCTTTGAGAATTCGAACGACGCCACTTGATTCTGTTCCTGAACCATAAGAAGAGACAGCCATCCAATCCATTTCGATGTGACGCTGCATCGCGCGAGTCAGATCTGCCATCGCCATGATTGCACCTTTAAGAACGCCGATAAGAAGTAAATCTTTTCCTTCGTAATCTTTATCAACTTGTGCAGCCAACTCTGCGATTCGCGAAGATAATTGTTCTTCCGTTGCAATAACGCGTTCGACATCGGTACCGACTGCTTGTAGATCCACCGGGTGGGTCTCCTTCGAAAGTGGGCTAGCGATGAGGCTAGCTGCGGGCGTAGGCCGAAAGTCTGCCCGAAATTCGAGCAACCTTCACACCGCCTGGAAGGCTGATCTCGCCCTGACCATGCCATGAGGTGATCAGCGCCTCAACTGCGCTCACATGGTCGGCTGTAACTGAGCCCATCGGCGCTCCTTGAGCGTAGATCGCCCTGCGAATCAGGCGAGTGCGGATGGCCTTAGGCAAGCCCGCTAGAAATTCAATTTCGAGGGATGCCAGATCGTGGCCTTCTGCAGTGCGATCGGTGAGCTCATCGAGTGCATCGGCATCATCACGCAGAAGGGATGCGGTGCGCGCCAGAGCTTCTGCAATACCGGGCCCAATCTCTTTCTCCATAATTGGAAGAACTTGAGTACGCACACGAACGCGCGAAAATTCCGTATTGAAATTATGTGGATCACTCCATGCATCTAAACCAAGATCTTTGCATGCTCGCTCGGTTACTTCACGAGTCACCGATAAGAACGGTCGAACAATTTTTCCGTTGACAGCTGCCATTCCAGAAAGTGATCTAGCACCTGATCCGCGCGCTAAACCTAAGAGAACGCTCTCGGCCTGATCATCACGAGTATGTCCAAGGAAAATCTGAATCGCACCAAGTTGTTCTGCAATTGTATGAAGTGCAGCATATCGTGCATTTCGTGCACCGGATTCAAGTCCTGAACTTTGATCAACGTTAACTTGTTGAGAAATAATCTCGCTATAACCAATTCGTTCTAATTGGTTAACCACTTTTCGCGCTTGGATATCTGAGCCATCTTGCAGTTGATGATCAATAGTGACACCGATACAAGAAATCAAAAACTCATTCGCTTCGGCAAGTAGTGAACCAGCTAGGGCAAGTGAATCGGCACCACCGGAGACTGCAACAAGAATGCGATCACCTGCTGATAATTTCTCTAAATGAGGGCGAACCGCAGAGCGAAGTTCTACGATTGCCTGAGTCATGCCTTAATGCTAGACCCGACCGCCAAATGGCATAAGGCCTTTCACGCTATAAATACTCGAGTAGAGAAGTCCACGATCTTTTGAATTAGCTTCCCACATCATTCCATCGCCAGCATAAATCGTAATGTGGTGAATTGAGGAAATAGTTCCCTTGTATGAGTAGAACAAAAGGTCGCCTGGAACAAGTTCGTTGAGTGAGACATGTTTTGTATAGCCCGCATAGAGAGATGAGTTAAGGCGATCCCAGTTAGGCCAGCCCAATCCAGCCGATTTATAAGCGGCATAGACAAGACCTGAGCAGTCGAATGAATTCGGACCCTCTGATCCCCAGATGTAAGGCTTGCGTGCGAGAACTTGCTTCTTCGCAAATGCAACTGCGGCGGCACGTTGTGCTTCCGTTGATCGGATTGTCGAACGTCCCTTAAATCCTAAATCTGGCCAGATTTTTTTCTGTCCGCCTGTATTTGCAGCTGTATTTGCTTGACTCTCTTCCAAAAGCGCAAGCGCTCTCTGTTGCTCGAGAGTAATTCGAACGCGTTTAGCACTTGCTAAATCTCGAGCCAACTTATCTTGGATCGCTTGCAGACGATCTACCTCTTTTTGCTGTTCAGCGCGTGCATCATCGGCCACTTTCTTTGCAGCAGCTACTTTGGCAGTTGCACTCTGTTGTGCAATTTTCGCCTCATCGGCAACTTTCTTTGCCGCTCGCGCAACAACTTCAGCTGCCTTAAAGCGACCGAGTGCGACAGTGTTCTTACTTCCTAAATTATCTAGGATTGAAATTTGATCAATTAAATCTTGTGGGCCATTAGCACTAAGCAAAGGTTGAATATCTGAAAAACTTCCACCCATAATGTAGGCATTGCTTGCTAACTTTCCAATTACAGCATGTGTGGCAGAAACTTCATCTGCTGCCTCCTGTGCTTTTTTTGCCGCCTCAACTGCGGCCGCTGTTGCAATCGCTAACTCTTTCTTTGCTGCCGTGAAGAGTGCTTGGGCTGCATTTGCTTTAACAGTAAGAGTTCGAAGAGTTTGATTTGCCGCAGCTAACTTTTTTGCAGCGGCAGCGGCCGCGGCCTTCTTTGCCGCTTCTGCTTTCTTGGCTGCTTCAATCTGTGCCAGCGTTGGCTTGGGAGTTGCTGCAAATGCTGGCGAGGCAGGGGTCGCCGATAGAGCTAGGCCAAAGATCATGGCGATAGCGATCAATCTACGACGGTTTTTCACGATAAGCCTCTCGTTACAAGGCTCACGATAAATCAGGAAGCTTAGTAATTCCTGTTAAAAGAGTAAGTGTCGCTAGTTGGCTACATCTCTTCGGGAAAAAAGTATGGATGCAATAACGGCACCAACACCGATATAGATCGCAGCAAGGGTCATCCCATGTGTGTAGCTCACTTGTGGTGTGCCACCAACAGCGATGACATTTAATTGATTTCCTGGAAGCCACTCGAGTGTTGAACTCTTGACTGCGCCCAGCAAGTTTTCGATGATGAGAATCCAAAGTACTCCAATTGCAATGGAGCTAATTGGCGAACGAAGTAGTAGCCCCATAACCATTCCGATTAGCCCAAAGCCAACTACTGAGATTGCCACGTTGATATTGGTTTGAAATATCTTCGTCCAACCCTCTGTTGTGAACCAAAGTGAACGTTCTACCTTCGCTCCTGGAGCTAGGAAGTATGAGATCAGGATTGAAACAAAACCGGAAATTAAAACCATAATAAGGGCAAAGATTTTCATTGAGATTAACTTGCCAGCGAGAAGACGCAGACGTCCTGGTTGTCGCACTAAGAGATTGCGCAATGTGCCGTAGGTGTACTCCTGCGCAGTCTGTGCGGCGAAAACACAGTAGGCGATGATGCCGAGCAAACCCGCTACATTTGAGAAACCGATAACCGATCCCCCAAAGGAAGAGAGCATCTCCCTTGAAATTGGATTTGCAGGATCTGAATTTCCACGAGGAGAGTCAATAAGAAGGTAGAGCAGAGATGTAAATAGGCCAGTAAAGAAGAGCGCTGCTCCAATTGTTCCAAGAAAGAGTGTTGGTCTACGGAGTTTGCGCCATTCGGCTCTGATGACACGAATCATTACTTATCTCCTGTCATTTCAAAGAATGTCTCTTCCAGATTTGGTAGCTGTGGTGAAAGTTGAGTTAGAACAATCCCCGCCTCAAATGCTTTCTTATTAAGCGTTCCCGCCCAATCAGCTGGCCCTTCAATGTGAGCAATTCCAGATTGAATATGCGCCTTATGTCCATCGGCAACTGCGATTGCAACAACTTTATCTAGATCGCTAGCGTTTTCTGCACGGACTAACATAAATGGCTGTTGTGCTTCAAAGAGTTGTTGAATTGGTCCAGCAAAGACAACTTCGCCTTTACGTAACATCACTATGTAATCGCTAATGATCTCTAACTCTGAAAGCAAATGTGAAGATACAAAAACAGTAGTTCCTTTATCTGCCAATCCGCGCAATAAATCGCGAATTTCTTGAATACCTTCCGGGTCTAGCCCGTTAGTTGGTTCATCAAGAATCAAGATTTTTGGATCTGGCAACAATGCTGCTGCAATTCCCAAACGTTGTTTCATGCCCAGTGAATAAGTTTTAAATTTCGATTGTGCTCGATCTGCTAATCCGACAGTTGCAAGAACTTCCCCAACTCGTTCGTGGCTAAAGCCGCCAAGAGTTGCTAAAACGTGGAGATTTTCCGCTCCAGATAGCGCTGGATAAAAGGCTGGGCCTTCGATCATCGCACCAACATGCTTGAGGTACTCATCCGGATCGTTAATTGAATGTCCCAGGATCTGTCCGGTGCCACCAGTAGGTGAGATCAAGCCAAGCAACATTCGAATTGTTGTGGTCTTTCCCGCACCATTTGGGCCAACAAAGCCGCAAATGCTTCCTAGCGGCACTTCAAAGTTGGCATGCGAGACAGCAAAACGAGAATCGTATTTCTTGCTGAGATCTTGAACTGAGAGGGCTATTGATTGAGCGTGCATGTAGTGAATATAGCGTGCGCAGATTAAGATTTCACCATGAGTAAAGATGTCTGGGGCTATCAGCCACGCGTTTCCCGACAAGAGCCAGATTGGGAAATTAATCCACAAACTGCTGCTGTCCGCGCCGGTCTTGCACGTTCTGGTTTTGGCGAGACCGCAGAAGCTCCCTATCTCTCT
>JACCDJ011448401.1_pt1 | contig 16826 bp, 13 predicted proteins | sample 7444481 | NCBI WGS metagenome assembly JACCDJ01 (sample SAMN15323435, study PRJNA562643) | freshwater metagenome | isolation source: river surface water | place: USA:Blue River Watershed | collected 2017-08-15 | reverse complement strand
TTTTTAGATGGTAATATGAGTCTTTTCTTTTCCATTATTCAGCTGGTGGGAACGCCCCTAAAGGACCAAAACGTTTTATGAATTTATCAACACCTGTGTTACCCGGTCTTAATCCAAAATAGAATTGAAACGGAGTGGATAGGATTTGTTTAGTTCCTGAATAATAATCTTGTGTTCTTCTTATTATGAAATCCATAGAACTATCCCATGTTAAACTATGCCATGTTCCCGCAGTACCGTATCTCGTATAGAGAATACCTGAGGTAGGATTTAAAGATGTACCTCCTGTCACCCATAAATAAGTAAAGCCAGGATATTGTGTGTCATATGATGTATGATTATCTGTTACAGAATCCTCCACAACATCAAATTCAACTGAGTTCGTTACATTCAATCCACTAAATGACAATCCACTATAAGTGTATGTCATTGGTAATAACAGATATGGGTCTGATGGGTCATTTGTACCACCTGTTAAACTATAACCATATGTCATTCCCTGAAGGGGTTGACTTTCTATTAATGTATAATCCCAAGATTGGTCATCTTTCGTAGCATCATTATATGGTCCAAATCCCGTACCTCCCTTTTCCCATAAAAAGAATGGTACTTCTTGAGAAGCTTCTGTTAATCTACCGGGTTCATTTAAACATGCACGTACTCTTTGTCCGTCATTATCTAATTCCATAGTAATAGGTGTTGGTCCCCAAATACTTGTTCCATTTTTAAAGACAGCAGGATATGTTTCAGGGTCAAGAATTTGATATGAATAACCAAGATATTTTGGACTTTGTAGATTAAACTCTTCAATACCAACTTCATTATTAATTGATATTAATTGAAGAATATCTCCGTCGAGAACTTTTCTACCAAATCCAGATTGTTGGAATCCGTCATTGTCAAAAAATTCATTCAAACTAAATCCATCATTCGCTTCAGTATCCATTCTATAATTGATAACTAAACCGAGTAATTCACCAAAACTTTGAAATGAGGATGGACCTATTGACCTCACAACAGAACAGTTAGGGTCAAGTGTGGGGTCTGTACATATTTCTTTAATGAACTCATCTCTTGGACCTAAATCAACCATTGTGGTTGGATGTCCTAATCTTTTTTGATTTGTAGAATATGTTTCTCCTTGGAAAACACCAAATCCTGATGATTTAGTTGAACGATAGTAAAATCTTTTTACTGCACTTCCGCTATTATTTTCTTTAACTTTATAATAAAGTAAATCAGTACAGTAATTTGTTCGTGCCACATTTAAATCAAGCACCTCTTCATCATTCCATCTAACCTTTGCTTTAAATTGAAAGAAATATAGTGAACCACTTAACCAATTATCAATATATCCGTAGTTCACAATTCCACCACAGAACATTGTTCCAACTCTTTTTCTTCTTCTATATTCTTTTAATATTGCGAATATTCTTCCAACACTTTGTGTTCCGGGTAAAAAGTAAAATACCCCATTACTGAATTCACTATATGCTCTACCACCACTATCAGCCGGAGTATTTGGTGCATATGTTTCACCATCATATGATGTTGGTAAACCATAATTCGTATTATCCGATAATCTGGTTGCGGTAACATCCGCACCTGAAGGAAGTGAGCTGGGACTATATTGAGTTCTTCCCGTTCCAACATAATATGTTACAACAATATTTTCATTATACGGTACATCATATAAATCACAACCATCTTCTAATTGTGTTGTTACTGATGACGGATTTTCAACCTCGTTTTTATCTCTTATCTCACAATCATAAACCTGTGAATCACTAAAAATACCACTTGGGTCTTGGAATGTTAGTGTATAACTTAAACATCCATATGGTGGGTTTGGGTCATAGTTTACGGTAATACTAAATCCGGTGTCACCAGTAGAAGTGATTGGTGTTAATGGAACAATTGTGGTTGTACCTCCTGTTGTGGTGTGGGTTAAAACATAATTTGATTGGTTAGCAACAAAATCTTGTGCACTTGTACATTGGTCGGTATTCCATATTAATGTTGCACCCGAACACGTACCTCCCGTATATGGGTTGGTTGAATAATATACATCGCCAGCAACACTTAAATTTCTATTATTCTCATCGCTACTACCTGTAATATCTATAGTACCAACTTCACAATAGTCAATTTCATTTAAACCTCCCTGAGCGGTACCAAATTCACTTTCTCCGTTACATTCTTCACATTCAGGGTAGTTTATTAAATATAATTTTCTTTGTGTTGCATCTTGGAATCTATATGCACCTTTTCTGATTACTCTCGCCAATCTTCTAATCGGCCAGAAATCCACTGCATCTGCCAAACCATGAAGGAAATAAGCAACAACATTCGTTAAGAAGAATGTAAATAAATTAATTAAGTGTTCAAATAATAATAGAACATCGGCAATTAATAATTGAAATGTGTAATTTCTAAATCCAAAATTAACCGGTGGTGTTAATGAACTACTAGCGCAATCCTCTTCTTCAGATGGTACTAATTCTTTTAACCCTAAAAATCTATCTTTTGTAAATGAATTACCTTTGAAATATGAACCTTGGAAAGATGATACGGTGTATACTTTGTTGTAGTTTAATCTATAAAAATAATCTTCGGGATAATAAAACCCATCGGTATTACTTAGTATATAATTTTCAACTGCGTGAGATGGATAGTCATCATAGTTAGTCGAAAACGCATATGATTTATCAACGTCATTACTGTATTCTCTAATGTTTGGAACTAAGTAATCTGCATTTGCTCTTACCCTTTCTAATCCTTCGTCAGATAAACTAAATCTAAATCTATAACATGCCGAAGTAGGGATACCTTTATTTGGGTCATTGGTGTACTCATTTTCACCAAATTCATTGGTGTACAGGTAATCCATGTTCATTGTTATTGGAACAATAAATGAACCATCTTCGTCAATATCTTCATTAAGTTCTACTTGTTCAAGAATCGGTCTGTATTCCTCGTCTTTTTTACTTGTGAATCGTATTGCTTCTACTTTACCTGTTTTGGTTACAAGGTCACACTTACGACCCATTTTTCTTCTTGGTGCACAGTTTTTGTTCAACGAACTTTTACCTGTGTCAGTAAACGTACCACCAATAACATATGCTTTAGGTTCGATTCTTACCCCTTTATTTGATAAGTCAAAATCAGTTCTTGTAATTCCAATTTCACACAAATCTTCATTTCCCCAAAACGGATAAACCTCAATCGTTTGATTAAACGAAACAATTTGTGGTAATGCATCAAGGTCTTCAGAAGTTTTAAATGTGTATTCGTTTTTAAATTGGTCAACTCCCATTCCTTGACGAATAAAATCATCGGGTCTTAATGAAAAACAACCAATATCTGAAAGGTCGACATCAACATGGATGGTTTGAGTTCCAAGAGGAACTCCCCAAATCATGAAGTCACCAGCATCATTTGTTTTTGCGGTGTACTTGTAGTATTTCTCGTAAACCTCAAGAACCTCTTCTCTTGTTAAAACATCTTTTTGGTCAGGAAATGTACCTGTCGGAGCATGTCCTCCGTGTTGTTTTCTTGATGGAAGTAAGTTGTATCTATGTCCCGTATCATTTTTATCAGATACAGTTGTAAATGGATATAATTTAGAAACCACGGGGTCTTCACTATCACCCTCACTTAATGGGACGAATATTGAAATTCTTGCATTAGGTACACCGAAACCATTGTTAACCGATATTCTACCCACAACTACTCCATAATCGGAGCACATTGATGTATAAACATCCGTTTGGGTGAATTTTAATGATAAAATTTCCAATAAGTCATAGTCCTGTTTTAATTCAACTGTGACTTTTTGGTCCCTACCTATATTTGTGGTTATTCTGTGTTTCTGCATACCTTACCTATATAAATAGAAATCTATTTATTTTCTTAAAAAATACAGAAAATAAAAATTAGAATGTAGTCGAACCGAGAGTTTTGACTCTTATTTTGATATCTTTATTCGGGAATCTTATTTGGAAAATCTGATTTGATTTCATGTAGATTGTCATATCAGATTGTAAGATTTCTTTTGTTGATGGGTCAGAATAAGATTGCGCAACTTCTGCACTTGAGTATTCTCCACCGGTTAGATTGAAAACTCTCACATCTACGACGTTTACAACACCGTTAACTTGACCAATTAAACGATTTAAATCACCAACAAGTAATGGGTCTCCCATTTTTCTTTTTTCGATTGCGAAATAATCAACAATATCCTCAATTGAGTTTGTGATAATTTCGGTTTGATTGCCGTTTTTATCGATAACCAAATCAATTTCAAGTCCCATGTCAATTACCTGACCACTTTCAATATCCACATAATCGTTAATCATACGATATTCGGATAGGTAATTTAAAATGTTGTTTTTCAATGTGGTAGATACGGTATCAGAAAGATTTCCGTTCTCGTCATATGATAACAATTTGATTTTTACCTTGTTATCTTCTTCCATTACATTAACCTTAGCAGGTGCTCCATATGTAGATGGCATTGTTTCAATCAATGATTTATAATCATTCAATGTAACCGCCCTGTTTTGTGCCGCAAAGTTGTATGCAATCATGTTTCTGATTTCATCAATTGAAGGTTGGTCAGCTCCACCGATTGCCGGTGTAATGTTTGTTACAATTAGAGATTGATTTACTTGGGTGTTTATTGATGAATTTGGTCCCGTTAATACAAAATCCACATCATCAATACTTGTAATGACGTTCACTCCCAAATTACTGTCTTTACCTCCACCAATACGATATTTGATGAATACTGTGGTTCCTACTTTAGGTAATGCACCTAATGACATATTATTTAGGTATGTTCCCAAGTTTACTTTTAGTGAACCATTCATATAATCATCAAGATTATCCATCGGGTCCACGTTACCACTACCAAAGGTTACTGAGAAGTAACTTTCAGGGGTATATTCTGTAATAAATTTATTGGCAACTGAAATATATTTTCCTGCTCTGAAATTATCTCTATCAGAAGCATTTGTTGGGTCCTGAACGAATACTTTATCTTGGATTAAAGATTTAACCTCATACCATTTATTCGTTGGGTCTAAGAATTCTGAGTTTGTCGGGTTACCGGCGAATGATGTTCCGTCTTTATGGATTACCGCTGTCACACCCAAAACATTTTGTTCAGGTAAATAAAGTTTTAAGAAAGGTTTTTGGTCAAGTTCAGTTATAACTTTTCTGAAAATTCTTGTAACACCGTTAACAACCGCTTCTCTTTTAACAATTGTATATGATACTAATCTATTGTTACCATCAAAATTTGGAATCTTTAATCTGTTAGGTTCTCCTTTACTATTGAATGGGTTAGCAAAATCAATATCCTCAATCGTTTCAAATGATTGTCCACCACCACTAACCTGAGCACCGGCTTTAATTGTACCCAAATAACGTTCATCTTCTTTATCACCTCTAACAGGGACATTTATACTAAAATCACACAATGCAACTGAAGGTCTCGTACCCGGTAATCTGATACCATATGTTTTAGCAATATGAAAAAGAGATTGTCTTTGTTGTGCAAAGTCCAACATCGTTTCTTGCCAAACTCTATCAATATGGTAATGTAAGTTATCGGTAACCGCCGCGTTTAAATCTAATAATACAGAATAAATTGACGCATCATTAGTATTCTTTACTAAATCAGGATAATATTCTTTTGTGAGATTAACTAATTCTTGTCTTAACCCCGCAAAATCTCTTGTTGCGTATGATATCTTTTTAGCCATGTTATATGTTAATAATTATAAAATCTGACGAACTAAATGGTTCATTATTAATGTCGTAATCGAGTCTAACTTTCGCAGTGTATGGTTTACTTGAACTATCTGATACCCTAAATAATCTTGCATCGTCTTCCTCACTCACACTTCTTGGTTCCTCATCATCTTGGTCCGCAGCAGTAATTCTTATTGATGTGATATCCAAATTAGGAATGTATTTTTTTACCGTGGTTCTTATCTCATCCTCAATCATTTGGAATGTAACCGCGTCGTTTGGTTCAAAAATGAACTCATACAATCTTGTACCAAAATCAGGTAAATAATAACGTGTACCTCTTCTGGTTAAAATTAGATGTAATAGATTCGCCCTAATCTCCCTGTCAGGTGCTTCTGTCATCTCAAGGAAATTACCTTTTCTACTCTCTCTAAATGGATAATCTATACCATACGTTGTCGCCATATCAATAAATATAAAGAAAGCCGGAATACATATAAATAAAAAATCCCGACTAATGTCGGGATTATGTAGGTTTAGTGTTAACTTATTTTAGGAACCACATCCTTCACACTCAAATGGTGAATCTGTGGGTCTTGATATATTAACCATCTCCATTAACTTCATTTCTTCTGAAGTGTCCTGAATAAAGTTATTAGTTGTTGGTACCTCGATAGCTTCAGAAACAGGTTTAACGGTAGAAGTATCAATTCCTAACCCTTTTAGTGGGTCAACCGCTGCTCTTGTTCTGAGGTAGTACATACCTGTTTTCAACCCAAGTTTCCAACCGTAAAGATGTGCCGCCAATACTTTTTGTTTGGAAGCATTATCAATGAATAAATTCAATGATTGTGATTGGTCAATGAAGATTGAACGATTTGCCGCCATGGATAAGATTCTCTTTTGTGACATCTCCCATACGGTTTTAAACACCTCTTTGATATCTGTTGGGATTTCAGGAATGTTCTGAACCGAACCGTTTTCCATAATCAACTTTTTCTTGATATCGTCTGACCATATTTTTCTTTCGAGTAATACTTTAACTAAGTGTTTGTTTACCACAATAAATTCACCACCAAGAGTTCTTCTTGAGAATAAATTAGATGTGAATGGTTCGAACGCTTCGTTGTTACCTAAAATTTGTGCGGTAGATGCAGTTGGCATAGGTGCCACCAATAATGAATTTCTAACACCGAATTTTAAAATCTCTTTTCTTAAAGATTTCCAATCCCATCTACCACTCAAATCCTTATCGGATTTACCCCATAATTGATATTGGAAAATACCTTCAGAAAGTGGTGAACCATTAAAGGTTTCGTATGCTCCGTTTTCTTTAGCAACATCTTTTGATGAAGCTAGTGCCGCAAAATAAATTGTTTCGAAAATATCCGTTTGTAATTTGTCGGCATTTTCACTTTCAAATGGTAGTGACAACATACAGAATACATCCGCCAATCCTTGAACACCTAAACCAACAGGTCTGTGTCTCATATTTGAACGTTTTGTTTCCTCAGTTGGGTAGAAGTTCAAGTCAATTACGTTATTCAAATTTTGTACAACTTGGTAGGTGTACTCATATAATAATTCATGACTGAATTCACCATCTACCACATATTTTGGTAACGCAATTGATGCTAAGTTACAAACCGCTTGTTCTTCAGGACTTGAGTACTCAATAATCTCCGTACATAAATTTGAAGATTTAATTGTTCCCAAATTCTTTTGATTTGATTTGTAGTTTGCCGAGTCTTTATATAACATATAAGGTGTTCCCGTTTCAATCTGTGCAGTAAGAATTGAATCCATCAATTTTCTCGCCTTAACAGTTTTACGTGCTCTACCTTCTTGTTCGTATTGTTCGTATAAACGAGTGAACGCCTTGTCCGATGGTGAATCATAAACATCCGAAAGTCCTGGTGCCTCATCTGGTGAAAATAATGACCAATCACCATCTTGTTCAACTCGTTGCATAAATAAATCAGGTGTCCACATTGCCAAGAACAAATCTCTTGCTCTCATCTCTTCTTTACCGTGATTCTTTCTTAAATCAATAAATTCGAAAACGTCTGCGTGCCATGGTTCGAGGTAAATAGCAAAAGAACCTTTTCTTTTACCACCCTGATTAATCCAACGAGCAACCTCATTATATGTTTTCATCATAGGAAGAAGGCCATCAGATTCCCCACCCGTACCTTTAATATATGAACCTTTAGCTCTTACATCGTGTACGTGTAATCCGATACCACCCGCCCATTTAGAAATCTTAGCAACGTCCTTAATGGTATCAAATAAACCATCAATATCATCACCTTTGTTTCCAATCAAGAAACAAGAAGACATTTGTGGACGACGAGTTCCTGCATTGAATAGTGTTGGTGTTGCGTGGGTGTAAAAATGTTGTGATAAATCATCATAGATTCTCAAAGCCATTTCCAAATTACCATTACAAATACCAACGGCAACTCTCATGTACATGTATTGAGGTCTCTCAACAATACGTTTACCAATCTTTAAAAGATATGAACGTTCTAATGTTTTAAAACCAAAATAATCAAAATCCAAATCACGTTCTTGTCTGATTGCACCGTCAAGAACTTCTCTATTCTGATGAACAAACTTAGCAACATTATCATCAATTAATGATGATTCTTTACCTGTTTTTGGTTCAATAAATGAGTGTAGTTCTTTTATTGCTTGTGAGAACTTCTTTGGAGTTGTTTTATGTAGATTGGATACCGCCAAACGACCTGCTAACTTCGCATAATCAGGATGTGTTGTTACTAACGATGCCGCAGTTTCTGCCGCCAATATATCAAGTTCTACAGTTGAGATTCCATCATATATACCTTGTGTCACTTTAAGAGTAACTAAGGTTGGGTCCACATATTCAATATCCAAATCATCACAGAAGTATTGCATTCTTCTTGTGATTTTATCATATCGCATCTCCTCGAGGGAGCCATCTCTTTTCTTTACTTTCATATCATTCAATTATTTAAAAATCGATATCATCGATATTGGTTATGTCATCAATAGATGAATTGTTGGATACTCCTGCCTTTTGATATTCGGCAACTCTTTTTTCAAAGAAATTTGTTTTACCTTGAATCGCAATGTTCTCCATGAAATCAAATGGGTTAGATGAATTGTAAACCTTAGGTACACCTAATGAAACCAATAATCTATCGGTAACAAATTCCAAATATTGTGACATAAGGTCAGAGTTCATACCAATTAAACGAACTGGTAGTGCCTCAAGGATGAATTCCTTTTCGATTTCTAATGCCCCACAAATAATCTCTTTAATTTTAGCTTGTGTAAGTTTCTTTTGAATGTGATTGTTGTACAAATGACAAGCAAAATCACAGTGCATTCCCTCATCACGAGAAATGAGCTCATTTGAGAATGTCAATCCTGGCATTAAACCACGTTTTTTGAGCCAGAAAATAGAACAGAATGAGCCAGAAAAGAAAATACCTTCAACCGCAGCAAATGCAATAAGTCGTTCAACGAATGAGTCGGAGTTAATCCACTTGATTGCCCATTCCGCCTTCTTCTTGATAGCCGGTACCGTCTCAATTGCATTGAACAGAAGGTTTTGTTCTTCCTTGTCTTTAATATATGTATCAATCAATAATGAGTATGTCTCACTATGAATGTTCTCCATCATAATTTGGAATCCGTAGAACATTTTAGCTTCAGTATATTGAACTTCATTAACAAAGTTCATCGCCAAATTTTCATTCACGATACCATCAGAAGCCGCGAAAAACGCCAAAACGTGTTTTACGAAGTGTTGTTCATCTTCGTTTAATTTACTTTCCCAATCATTAATATCTTGGGCTAAGTCAATTTCTTCTGCGGTCCAAAAGCATGCTTCTTGTTGTTTGTAAAGTTTCCAAATATCGTGGTGTTCGATTGGGAAGAGGACAAAACGTCCCGGATTTTCTTGTAAAATCTTTTCTTTCATGTTCTAATAAAGTTTTTGATTATCGATTTAACAGCTCTTGTCTTTTCTTAAACATCTCAGCTGCTCTGTTTGAATTTGTTTTGACTTTTTCCTCTTGGTGTCCAAGTAGGGTTGTTTGTGTTTCGGTGTCAATCACCAAGAACTTGTTGTCAAACTTACAGTTGTTCCAAATGATACCATCTTGACCAATACGTGATTTAAGTAGGGTCATTGTTGCCAAATTGTGTTCTTTCTGTTCGAGAGTTTTACCAACAGACAATACAACGTGTCCAATTTGTGCCTTTTTGATAGAACCACCCATTTGGTCAGTTGTAACAACTTCAGATGAGATTGATTCTCTGTTACCTTGAGTTGCCGTCCAAATAGCAATATCGAATTCTCCCGTCATTGCCTCCAAACTTCTCATAACAGAACCCTCACCTTTCCATTCTTCACCAAAATTACTTCTCTCAGGTGAAATACAATCGACATAATCAATTACTAATAAGTCCAATTTCTTACCATCAGAAAGATGTTTTCTGATTCTTGATTTGATTTCAGAAATGGTGATTGAATCACTTGGTAACTTAATAATGTTTAAGGAACCTTGACTTGTTTGTTGAATTTCTTCAACCATTCTTTTAACTTCATCTTTTCTTTCAGGTTGTTCATCTGGTTCAATTCCTGTCCAAAGTGTGAAGTGTTTCTTTTTAATATTTGATGGATTGTCTTCAAAGAAGATTTGAAGTACATTGAAATCGTGATTGTATGCCGTGTTAGAGAACAAGGTTAACAAAGTTGTTTTACCTGTACCAGTTGGTGCCAACACCACTCCGAGTTCTCCTCTACCCAAACCACCTTTCAAAACATTATCAACTCCGGTAATTCCTGTTGGAATTGCTTGTCGATTATCTTTTTCAAGTGCAGAATCGATGTCGTGAAACACATCCATGGATTCTTCGGGAGGAAGACCAACTTGTAGAGCTTTTTGTATAATACCTTCAATTGTTGGGTACTCATGAAATGCTCCATTGTCAATAATAGAATTGATTTTCTTTAACTCCTTTCTAAGGTTTTGTTGTTTACAGAAATTCAACGCTTCATCTTTCACTAATGAAGCATCCTGTGTGTTTTCTTTGATTGCTTCAAGAGTGTCCAAATGGATTCTTGCACTTTCCGGTGACCCCATTTCTGAAGTTATTTTAAGTGCCAAACTATCATAGTTCGGAACTTTGGAATACTTCTTATAGTATTCTTTAATATGTTCAGAAATGAATTTAAAAGATACGTTATCAAAGTACTTGTTCTCGATTACATCAATGATTTGTTCCCCATATTTTTTGTCCTCAATAATTGCTTTTAATAATGCTTGCTGGAATGATGTTCCGAGTGTTCCAAAGTTCTTTTCGCTCATTGTTTTATTTTTTGTTTATTATAGTTGATAAGTTAAATAAGTTGTTTCCAAATCCCTAGAAGATAAAATAGCGGTAAGGTCCGCCAAATATCTTTTCAGGTGGGGACGAATGTCTACCGTATACCTCACCTTTGGATGGAAGAAGTATGCGGGAAACTGTCTTTGAATAAATACATCGTCTCCTATCTTAATTTCGAGCAAAAAGTTTTCTTTTTCCACGTCTTCGTTAGGTTCTGCACTGTCCAAACCGTAAAAATAATCACGATTTTCATTTAGATAATCCAAAGTTTTTGATTTCAAATCATACTCGATTTCTTCACAAATATTTTTTACATAGTAGTGCATGTCTAGCGAGCGACGAGATTTTGGGTTGTGTCCTTTTACGTTAAAATAACGTTGTACGACGATGTTTCCTTCAAGAGTTAAAAGGAATTCAAATTTAGTTAAATCTTGATTAGTCATTGGTTTTAATTTTAATGATTTTTTTATTTTTTTCTTTTCTGGTTAATCTGAGGAATGGATTTAGGAAATTAATCCAAGCGTCATCTGATTTAGGGAGTAGGAGAAAAATTCCGTCCTCCATCATCATCTTCATAGTATTCTTGTATGAACGTCCTTCGGGGTCAAGAGGGTCGGTTATTAAAGAGTTTATTGCCTCCTTCGCCTCGTCTGTTAAGAATGGGTCATCAAGACTTACAATTCGATTGTTAACATCAAAAAACTCTTCACCTAAAACCCCATATTTGGTCACTCCCGTGAGCAAATTGGTTACGAGACGATTATCCTTATCTTCTTCGAAAAGGTTGTTAAAACGTTCTCTAATGAATTCTAATGTGATTGCTTCGGTCCTTAGTTCAGGTACCATTGTGAGTAATCTTCTAACACCTAAGTTTTTGATACCTGCGATGTTGTCAGATGGGTCACCACATAACATTTTGACCAATTTGATGTTTTCTATTCGTATCTCTTCATGGTCATATACAAACATATCATTTGGTTGATACATTTTACTATGTGAAGGGTTGAATAATCTTGTGTTTTCTGAAACAAGTTGGGTGAGGTCACCGTCGGATGAATATATGATGATATTCTCTTTTGGTGAGTTTTGTGAGTAGTATGCAATCGAATCATCGGTTTCACAATAATCATACTCACCCTGTCTAACGAACAACTCCTCAAGGTACTGTTTTACCCTATTTCGTTGTTGTCCGTATGCGTGAACCTGTTCTTCGGTTCTAACTCGTTCTCTTCTATTTTCTTTATATTGATGGTAGTATCTCTTGCGAGATGAGGAACCTTCTTTTCCATCCCAAAAAACGACGACTTTGTCTAATCTGTGGACCTCAATCGACCTGCGTAGGGTATTGATAAAGTGGTATAACCCACCAATGTGATTACCCTTATGAAAGTGATTTTTAAGTCCAAAAAAACCAATGGTCAATAAGTTGTCTCCATCGACCAATAAAACATTAGACATTGCGTCTTTTACTATTATTTGTTAAACAATCAATCTTCTGTGTCTTCGTCAGGTATTGGTTCGAACTTGATGTCGGTTACACTCGACACCGTCTCTCCAAATAATTTACTGATATAATCAAGGTGTTCTTTGATGTAAAGTTCTCTTGATACCTTTTCTTCTGCCGGTTCTTTTGCCTTCATAAAACCATGAGGTGTAACCATAATCTTACCGTCACCAAATTGAATACCGTTAACGTGATTTTTCATAACGGTAATCTTACTTCTTGTTGCGATAGTGATGGTTCTCTTATTCCTTGTGATTGGAATTTTAGTGGTTCCCGCATTTTTCTCGTTACCGAAACGGAATACCAATGTTGAGTTCAACCACACCGATTCACCACCTTTCGCTTTGATTTTCGGTTGTTCGTATGGGTTACTTGGTAATTCTACCCATGGTTGGTTTACAATTACAAGTGTATTTGTATGAGGTTTATCAGACCTTCTTGAACCTGAGATACGTTGGTTAATACCCATACCAATTTTATCTGATAGTACAGATGCGTTGTGTTGTTTACCACCTTTACCTTCCCATGTCATCTTACAAGGTACTGAACCAACTGAATCCCACAAGAACAATAAATCATAAGGGATATCACCCTTTTCTTGTGCATCAATCATTTCATTGATGAAATCGGTGATTTGTTCGATGTATTCAAAATCATTTCTGAAAATGAAGTCACCTGTAAATGTAATTTCACCTGTTGATGGGTCAACTTCTTCTTGTACAGGAATACCCATAATATTTGCGTGGTCAAACGCAAACTTTTGTTCAGTAATAATGAACACAGGTAAGATTCCCTTTTTGATTGCGTCTGCCGCTGCTGATAATAATGCGGTTGTTTTACCCGTATCTGAGTGACCTAAGAACATATTGATATGTCCAAGAGCGGGACCCGGTAAACCCGTTGCATCCAAAAACGCATCACCCAAATCCAAAAACCTATCAGGTTTGTAGGTCATTTTACTTGAGTACTTGGATGTTATACTCGAAATTGAAAAATCTTTTTTCTTAATTGCCATATTGATATTTTTTAAAAAGGAACACCCTCAAGGACAAAATGTCCAAGAGAGTGTCCTTGAGGTTTTTTAGAACGGTAAATCGTCATCAGTTTCTGCGTCGTCCTGAGGGTCAACCACAGGAGTAGCGGGTGAAACATTAGCCGGAGGTGGCATCAATGTGGTTTCTTCTTCTGAATTAGAAACCCATTTTTTGTTTTCTGAATCCCATTTAGGAACTTCACCTTTGGCAATCATTTCCAAGTACTCTTCAGGTTTTTTGGAATAAACATCAGCCCAAGTCAATTCATCATTAACCCATGATTGTGCGACACTACTATCTGTATGTAGTGGAGATGCATCTTCAGGGATGATGGATGTGATTGTGGTATACTCACGACCATTACCTGCTTTGGTTAAACCCAAAGTGATAATAAGGTCACGACCTGTGTTCATTTCGGTGATGTCACCTTTGTTTTTGAAAAGTGGGAAGATTTTGTCAAGGATTCCCTCTCCTTTACTGTTGTGTTTAAAACGCCAGAACTTTACTCCGTCCTGTTCGTTTTCTCTATCAATAACTTTTACAATGTAGAACTTACGAGCTCTGTATTGACGAGCAAGAACCTTATCCGATTCCAAACCTGTCATCATAAGTGCGTCATATACCTCGTTTAAAGGTGAACGCTTTCCTTCTTGTTTAGGGTCATATAATTTAACCCAATTTCCATCTACTTGTACTTCGTGGTAATAAACTTCCTTAAAAGGAGAACCACCATCGGTAGTAGGGAGGATACGAATACGTTTTTCACCACTACGAGCACCTTTTGGTAAAAGGGTGGTGAAGTATTTCTTTAATCGGTCTTCTTGCGAAACCTTGTTTGCATTGTTGCCGCCAGCGGCTTGTTTGTTTTTTTCGTACTGAGCCAGTACTGCATCAAATGTTGACATAAATCTTAATTTTAAGTTGTTATAAGTAAAGTATAAGAAAAAAAAACCGGATTACAAAATCCGGTCTTAAAGTTTTTCAAAAATGTTTTGTGGAGTATTACTCTAATGTAAGAAGATACAAAAGTTTATTCAATAAACCAAGCATCTCGTCTTTTAAATTTAAAAGGTCAGTATCTCTTTTAGGGTCTAAGTCTTCTGAAAACTCAACTAATGCATCAACACAAACCGAAATCATATCTTTCGGGTTCATATCTGATAAATTTATAAGTTTTATATTATTTGTTTCTTCATCTAAAACAAACCTTCCGTATTTTCCCATTGCGACTTCAACAAATTCATCTATTAAATCTGTTAAATCACCATAAGCATTACCAAATGCTTCGTGACGGGCAACTCCTTTAGTTTGCCAATGATTAATCTTTAATTGAAGATGTAAACCTAATAAGAAGTTTACTTTAGAAGCTAAATTCATCTTGTTCTTCGTTTGGGTTGAACGTGTCTCTTATTGTTTCTTGTGAATAATTTTGAATGTCGTCTTTTGTTAAAACATACTCATTCTTACCACTTGCTCTCATCTCACCTTGTTTTTGTGCGAAGAACTGTTGTGGGTTTTGGTTAAATGGGTATGAATCCAATGAACGCATTTGTAATCTTTCTTCAGGACTTGGTTCTTTAACTTGTTCGATTTTATTACCTAACTCGTCAATTTTAGCCATTACCATATCCATGTTAGCCAATTTCTGTTCCAAATCATTCAATTTGGTGAAGACATCATCCATTTTAGTTATTACTCCTTGGTGTTCACTCTTAGAATCGTCAAGGTCGTTCTTAATAGATTTGGTCATATTAACTAAATCTGTGATATCCAATTCTTCGGTATCAGATTCTGCCGGTGCTTCAGGTGCCGGTGCTCCCATTTCAGGTGCTGCCCCTTCTGCCGGTGGTGGTAATTCACCTGCCGGTGCTTCCATTCCCGGTTCAGCCGGTGCTTCGGGTGCTGGAGGTAACTCCTGCTCGTTCATAAGTTTTCTTGCGTACTTATTGATTTGATTAAATCGAGCAACCTCTTCTAATAGTTTTTTTTCCAATTCCATAGTATTAATCTTGTAATAATTGTCTTCCGTCTTCGGTTATGAATTTTTTATTGATTCTTTCAACAATACCATCCTTACTTCTGATAATATAACATTCACCAGTTTTAAGGTCACACTCTTCTCTTTCCATACCATCGTTAGAAACGTTCTTTACGTTCTTCGGTGCCATGTAGTTGTTAAGTGCACTATTTAATTTTTCGTTATTCATAGTATTTTCTTTTATAAATATCCGAGAAATGGTAAAATCCATGAAAAAACCACCGCTCTTATTAATAAATAACTAATACAGGAAATATTCAACTGCCACATAATCATGGTGATTTCGTCAATAATACTTTCTATTGGGTGTTTCCTCACATAGAAGTATCTAAAAAGGACAACCCACATTAAAATGTTAAGAAATGCGGTTAATGTCATGACATCTTAAAGTATATCACTTCACCTTCGTGAATACCTAACTCTGACATCAATGCCGGTGACATACCCATTCCATATCCATCAACCTTTGGTCCTACTGAAATCGGTCCCTGTACCGTAATGGGTCCGAGATTGACATCTAATTGGTAATTGGGATTAAGTGTCAACGTTTTATCATTCTTAGGGTTTTTAAATGTTGTTTTTGCGGTTCTAATCTTAGATGCACTTGCGGTACCAAGTTGGAACTTAGTATTATAGAACTTCATATTTGAACCACTAACATCTCCCCATTTAACCCCTTCTGCAATATTGAATGTCGTACCACTTTCAATTGGGTATTTTTCTCCACCCATTTTAACCACAATTGCTCTTAACCAAGTATCACCATTATCCACTTTTTGAATTGCGGGTTCATTATTGTATCCGTTATATGGTACACCAAATTCGGTAATACCCACTTTTGGTGTTGTTTTAGTAATCTCTTCACCCGGCACAGAAACTGAACCCATATCGGTGATATAAGATACACCATCGTAAACAACAGGTTTTTGTGTACCTGTTTTTGTTGACTCTTGTTGTTTAAGTATTGCCTTAGCTTTACTTGTCATTTTATCAAATAGTACACGGTAACTCGCGATAAAGGAATCTTTAGGGTCAGGTAATGACGTGTATGGGATTCTTGTACCAACAAATGAGGTATTAATCACATTACCCTTGATTGAATGACTTACTT
>JACCDJ011166749.1_pt1 | contig 16841 bp, 18 predicted proteins | sample 7444481 | NCBI WGS metagenome assembly JACCDJ01 (sample SAMN15323435, study PRJNA562643) | freshwater metagenome | isolation source: river surface water | place: USA:Blue River Watershed | collected 2017-08-15 | reverse complement strand
TGGCTTTGGACAGTGACTTAATTGCAACCGCCATGACCAGCTCAATATCAACTTGAGTGGAGTTAATTGTTCCCTTGGAATGGCGATAGTAACCAATAATCTGATTAGACTGCGAGAGAAAGAGAACTACGAAATGCTCTTGAATTTCCATTCCTTCAAACAAGACATCCTTAATAAACTGATAAGCGTCCTTTGAAGACCGAACTTGATTAAAGGCGATTTTCTCTTCCTTAAACGTGATGTCGATTTCCCTAACGGTGAATTCCTTTTGAAGTGATTTCATCTTGGCGTCAAGGTCGTTAAGATCTACACCGTCCAAGACGATGGTTCCGTGATGCTTAGGTATGACGTATGGTTTCATTCTTAATCTGCGATTTGGATGTATTCTGAATAGGTGATTGAGGCGTTGGGGTTCTTGAGGCTTACCCTCTGCATGAGCTTGCGACGCGAGAATATCCAAAGCCACGGGCGTTCACGCTCACCCCAGTAAACTACCTGCACCAAGGTGTCGTGGTAGCTTAGTTCTAAATGCTGTTGTTTGCCAATAGATTTACCACGGACGCTAAAAAATCCATCGTCGTAGTCAAAGTAGCTTTTTTGAATCGTGTCGAATAGGACGGAATCCCTTAAGAATACCGTAGCTGGAGTGGTAACCGCAAATCCAGTGGTGTTAATGGATTGCGCTTTAGCTAGCCTGACTTTTAGTCGTCGAATTTCATCTGCTAAATCTGGAAAAAGCGCCACGAACTCATCTCTTTTTAAGCTGAGAACCTGATTCTGGGTTGCCAAACGTCCATTTTCTAAGCGCAAGGTCGCAAGCTCTTGATTCCGTAGTTCTATTGATTGGAATAATCGCTGATAATCAGACCGTTGAATGCTCCACCGATACCAAAAGAAGCAGGTGAAACCAAAGCCCAAAACGAGTAATGCGGAGGCAACTATTCTTAAACGTGCCATCTAGGTCATCGGGTTACTTGGTCGTTGCGTTTCTGCCCAGATGTAGGCTGAAAGCACGGTCATGAGACCTGCAATACAGCTAGTTGCCACGATTTCTAGTCTAAGCATCATGGACACATAGGTGGTCACCACCAAAAACGCCATGGCAGCCAAGCTGATTTTAAAGCGGGTTCGCTTGCTCATTTCTAAAATCTTGTCCATTGTCCGTCAAAAAATTCCAAAACGAGACTTCCACTCTCCATAGACAAGCGGCTGTTGCCGTTTTCATCTAGATTCTCTGGGCTTGCTACCCAATAGATGAATCCATCCGACACCACCATACTCTGGCGCTGGCCCAGAAATACCTGGGGAGCAGAAAACCGCTTTACCCCAGATACTTCCTGAGCAGACACCGTGTCCAGACAATTGGTGATTTGCTTGGCCTTGACGCGATCCATTAGTTGTAGCAGTACGAAACGGTGATCACATCATCTCCTTCAGTGGTGTACGGCACCGTATAGGTTACCCGTTTTGTACCGGCTGTGTACGTGATGGTCTTTACTTGCAAGCCATTGAAAAACACCAGTGGCTCGAAACCACCAGCCACGGGGCGCGAAACGTCAACACTCATAGGCGTGCTGGCTGCGCCACTAAGTAACGTGAAGGCCTCGCTAACTTGGGTAAAGGCCGCTTCTTTAGAATTGGCAGCAGTTAAGGCGTTGTTCGCGGTAGACTGCGCTGCAGCGGCATTGCTGACGGCTGTGTTAGCTGTACTCTGAGCAGATGCGGCAGCTGTCGCAGCTTCCTCCGCAGATCTGAGTGCAGCTGCAGCATCAGAAACAGCTCCATTGGCCGTGGTCTGCGCCGCAGCGGCATTGCTCACAGCCGTGTTGGCCGTGGCTTGCGCACTTGCCGCAGCCGTGGTGGCAGAATTGGCCGTAGACAAGGCATTATTTGCCGTAGTCGTTGTGGTTGCCAGACCCGATTCCATCGTGTCTAGGTTTACAGCCTGCGTCACTGTCAAGTGCCCAACTTTGGTCTTTTCAGCGTCGGTGTATGCGTTGGTGTTGGCATTACTCTCGTAGGCCGTCTTTACCGACGAGGCAGAAATGGCATTGGAAAAGATGTCTTCATCGGCCACCTTGACAAAAGTCGAAGTCGAGCCGTTGCCATTGGTGATGGCCGTAACCAGGTACAAAGCCCACTTCCCGTCGCCGTCGTTGGTGACAAATACACGGTCGGTGACTTTAAGACCGGTCAAAGCATTGCGCGCTGTAGTGTCTGCCACACTGCGGGCGTTTTCTGCACCGGCGACAAGAGAGTTGACCTCCGCCTGGGAGTACACCCCAAGGTTTGATCGCGCACTGGCCGCGTTGATGTCTGAGAGGTTATTGGATTTTTTGACAACCGCAGAATCTAGGGCTTTGGCGTCAAGGGCAGTTTGCAGTCCACTGACCTGTTTGAGTTTGATTAATTCGCTCATATTATTTGTTGTTTAAGGGGTTAATTGATTGAGATTGGGTAGCGGATGATCATTTCATCGTCTGTTTCGAGCGGAAACCTGCCATGCCAGTACAGCCGATCACCTTTAATGTGGAAGTCGGCTTCAATGCCGTAGTTATAGAGCACATTATTAACGGTGAGAAACAGGCTCTGGGTGTCCGATACCTGTGCCGGGAAATAGAAAGCCGATTCGCCGTTTGAAGGAATCACGACGGCCTCTGCCTGCCAGTCAATATTGCCACCGACGCCGGTGCCCGTTTCAATTTCCTGACAGGTAGAAATCCGAAACGTCTCACCGTCAATCACAATCTCATCATTGACCGTATCACCGATCAGATGAAGGATCTGCTTTGCCGTGAAGGTGAAGTACTCACCAGTGCGTAGGGATTTAACTCTAAATGCCATTTCGTTTCTTTCTGTTTCTTCTATACCACAGCCAGCCTGCAAGTCCCAACAGAAGCAGCGCTCCAGAAGAAATGCCCGACGACGACGTGACTATTGCCAGCCCTTTTTTTTTATCACATCGGCAATGCTGGCCGCACTGGCGACAATTGCTTTACGGTAGCCTTCGCGGTTGTCGCCGTTGGCCTCAGCGATGTAGGCGCTTTGTGATATCGCTTTGGCGTAAGCTGTGGTATCGTGGCTTACCGCAAGAGCCGATTTGTATTTGCTGGAAATCAGCCTGGCAAAATCATAAAAGCTGTCTTGTGCTGATTGGTACACCCTGAATTTCAGGGCATACTTGTTTTGGCCCACCGAGAAGCTGCCGTCCCAAAACTCATTGGGAGCACCTGCGGCGGTGATGCCGAAGAAGTTCTTTCGTACCCGTGCGCCATAGCTGGATCCCCATCCGCTCTCTACTGCTGCTTGGGCCAAAATGACTTCAGGGTTTAATCCAAAGCGAGCCCCTGCTTTTTGGGCCATGGGGTAATAGGTCGTCGTAAAGGTCTCTTTATCCATTGTTACAGGTATTGTACTTGACGGGAATCCACCCAGCGGTCGCTACCGCCTGCGGTTCTAAAAAGGGTAAACTCATGGCCTTGACCGCTGAGGGTCATTACCGGATATCCCAAGAGAACGTTGGTCGGTACCTGGCTGATGGGTTTAAACTGTTCGTCCATGACCACCGCCGGGGCACTAGTTACAACCCTAGCCCCGGCCATAGATATCCATCCAAGTCCTGCAATAGGAAGCAAGTACCGGGTTACTCCCTTGGTGGAAGGATAGCGAGATTCCATGGTCTGCGAGGTGGAAAATTGCTCAACGTAGTTGCTTGAAGCTGACACCCACAATAGCCTAGTCTTGCCGGCATCTTTGGCGAAGGTGCTGGGCACTCCACTACTGGCCACACGGTAGGCTACCTCAATGAACTTAACGTCGTTGTCGGAATCGTAATGCTGCTTTCCCGTAGCGTAGCCGATAAACTCGCCGGCCTTGGCGGTCTTAAAAATGTTTTTGTTTTCGTCCACCTCGTACCAGGCTCCGTGGTAGGAAGCGTCAGGTGAGGTGCGCACAAATACGGTCTGCTTGGCAACAATCAGTTTTTGCGGCGAGGTGTAGACTCCGCCCGGACCAATTGACGATCCGTTGCCGGAACTCGTATTGATTCGGTTATTAGAAATAGCCTGCAGAAAGGCATTGAAGTCCTCGCTGGAAAGCTCGCTTTGCAGGTCTTTGATCAGTTCATCCCGGTAGAGACTGCGGTAGGCCACCGCTACGGCATCCAGGTTTTGGATCTGGGAGGCGATCTGCTTGATTGCTGTCTCGTTAGTGCCGTCGGTCCACATCAGCCAAGAGAATCCGCTGGGGTTGATGGCGGAACGCAGGGACATAGCTTGCCGCACCTCAGGCGACTGATCGGCCAAGGCAGTGGTTTTTCGCTCCTTCCAATTTTTTAGGGCATTGGCAGTTAACCGGTAGCCCAAAAACAGGCCGCCGGCAATTACCACCCCTTTGATAAGGCGCGTTTCCAACATATCTATGTCCACACGTTTTTTCATGTAAGTAGTAGTTTGACGCGCATTCTAACCGTGGCATTCTGCATGCTTTTGGCAATGGCCTTCCACTGCTGCGCATTAAAATGTCCGCTCATACTCTGCATGGCTTGGGCGATTTCCAGGGCTTCGGCCTCGGTCTTTGCGCTGATCTGTATTTCTTTTTTTACGGTCATACGGTGCCTTGTTTTTGGTTTAGCTGCGACAAAAGCGTCGCAATCAGTGCCGGGTTGTTGCTGAGTTCGACAAACACCAGGTAGAGGTGTCCCAATTGGGTATCATCCAGCCCTTGCATAAACTCGGTCACCAGCTCTATGATGGTCTCCCTTTGCCCTTTAGGCTCTCCTGCTTTGCTGAGCTCTTGGGACTGATCGATGCCCGCAAGCATCCCTAGGGTGCTGCCAAGTCCAGTAGAGCTCAGCATCTTGGCAAGTCCCGGCAAGGCCAGGCCAATGATGCCCGAGTAGTACTCGATGTTCTTCTTGGCCTCAACTACACCTTCGAGTTCCTGGAGCTGGCTTTTGAGCTCGTTGTTTTCACTTTCCAACTCATCGCGGTAGCTGCGAAGCTCCTCGAGCTCGTCGCTGCGGCGTATCTCCTGGAGTTTTTGGTTTACCAACTCGGCGACCTCTGCTTGCCCTAGTCCCCGGAATTCCTCCTGCGCCGGCATCCTGATCTCTGGGCCCATGTCCAGTTGATAGGTTTTGCTCCACAAGATTTCTTCCTTATCGCCTCTTAGCTCGATGCGCATCTTGTCGGGCTCCTCGGATGCCACAAAGTCGCGCATGAGTTTAGGAAAGTTATCTGGTGCGGCGCGATCTATCCCGTTGAGCTTCTTTCCCCTTTTGGACAAATGCACAGAGCATAGCACCCCCTCATATCCCTGAACCGACAGTGCTCTGATGGCGTTTTTCACCTGCTTGGCAATGCCGTACATCTTGTTTTTGTGCTGCTCGTGGTTCATGCTCTTGGAATGGCTCTCACAAACTCTAGTTGACTGACAACTCCCAAATCAGGGAGCTTGATGCTCATCTGCCCGGAAAACTCCTGGATCTTGGTGATGGTCTTGGCGGCCCAGCTCTCATCGACATTCAACACCGAGGTCTCGCTGGCAATCTGAACCCCTTGCGGAAGCTCATGGGTAAGTAGGTAGTAGTACCCTCGGTTGGCATCAGTGCTTATTCGCAAAGCGTTGGGCGGGATTACCAGGGTAAACAGATCCAAGTAATAGTCTTGAATCTGCCGAGAGGCCAAAAGACGCTCGATGTATGCTATCGATTCAATGGAGATCATCGGTTCACGTGTAGGCTAAAGGTGAAGCGCACCGAGTACGGGGCGAATCCCCGATCGTCGGCCATATCCTGCGCACCCAAATCGCGGTAAAAGCCCGTCACCAGGCGGTTGTCTTCAATGGCAACCGAAAGAGGGAGAAGGCCCGGACGATGTTGCGTTTCTTCGTCAAAACCTTGCTGGCTGACATAAGGCACTATGAAGTTGACCGGATGGACTTTCTTGCCCTCAAACTCCAACGAGTACTCGCCAAAGACGGGGATTACCGGTCGGACCGTGGGTATGTGACCCACCACAACTGCCTGTAAGCCAATGCACCGCTTGGCATCGCCCGGAAGACGAAAATCAATGGGTACGGCCTGCTCAGCGCGGTACACCTGAATCGTCTTGGTTAACCTTCTGATACCCTCCATGCCTTATCGGCTTTCTTCGTTTACCAACCACAGAAATACTTTGGCCTCGTAAGGGTACGTGGTCCCCACTAGACCTGCATCCCTGAACTTTCCTTCAAAGGCGGCACCCCCTGCTTCGATGAATTCTTCAAGAAAGAAGAATTTGTGGTTTGGTGCCACACCTAGCCCGGCGGTAATCAGCCGCACATCGTGATCTTCATCAAAAATGTCCGTACCACCAACCTTAAAACTCAGCGTTGACCCATACTCGAGCAAAGGACTAGGGAGGGCCACAAATACCCCACGGACACGCTTGTACCGCTTGTCGGTCTCGCCCGTATAGCGCACCGAGGCCAGAGCACTCGGCACGTCTATACGGATCAACTGAAACTTATGGTCCTTCATGGCTTACCCTCCCTGCTTTAGGCCTTGATGATGATGGTTCCGCGCATGATGGCCTTGATGTAGGACCGAACCGGCGCGTTGGTAGCCCACTCGAGGTTGAACTCGATGGTCTGCTGGTCTTTAATCAGCTTGGGGTTGTCCAAGACGTAATGACCCACCGGGATGTTCTGTCCCGTGGTGTTGAACAGTTCGCACGAAGCGTTCTGAATCAAAGTCGTGCCGTTGGCGTTGAACTCAAACTCGCCATTGCGCAAGTAGTCCGGCAATACCCCGAAGTTCACGTCGCCGAAGCTCTCGCCGTCGGCAGCAACGCCAGCCAAGAGCGTAAGGCCGCTAAGCATGAACATATTGCCCTTCTCAAGTTTCGCGCTTGAAAGGTTGCTCTGGGAAACAACCTTGTTGTCGTCGTCCTTAAAGAGCTTCTGAACCTTTGAGCCTGAGATGTCTTTTACCACATAGTAGGCGGCATCAACCGCCTGTAGGGTCTGCTTGGCCAGGCCCTCTTGGATTTCTGAGGGCAGCATGTGAATGCGTTTTTCCAGCTCACCACGCGACCCACGGCTGGGCGCTACCATACGGGTCTTGCTGGCCATGGCTTTTACGGATTTAGCGAACGAGCGTTTGGCTTGGGGGGTCGCACCCTCTAAGGCCGTCAACAGCTCATCTTCACTGATTGCTCCAAGCAACGTGAATTCGCTCTGAGTGATTTCTCCTAGTGTCATTTTCTTGATTTTTTTTAGATGATTTCAAAGTCGGCCTCGATGGGTTGAGGATCCACGGCAGGGCCAGTGCTGCGATCCATAGTTTCTGCGTAGCTGGGGGCTGCTGCCAAAAGCGGCAAGTCGGGGTTGTAGCGAGGAATTGTCAAATTGATGGGATCCTGGTACACCGACATGGGCTCTCCAAGGCCGGCGATTTCGCGGAGGCCAGGGATGCCTGCCAAAAGATCTTTTTTCAAGATCACCTGCACCGAGCTCACCACGCCCGACGCGCCAACGCCGGCAGCAACGAGCTTTAAATTGGGGTCCTTGAGCTTGAGGGCCCCAAATACCCCTGCGCCCAACTGGACAAGGGGTTTGGCAAGCTTTTTCACCTGGAACCCGGGCACAGTGTCGTCCACCTTCAACATCTTGTCGATGGCCTTACCACCCATGGTTCCGATGATGAGCCCGCCGGAAATCATGGCCAGAGACTTGAGTTCTCCTACCATGGCTTGATTGGTTGATTGCTTTCTCATAAGATTGGGATTTATAGAAGTTTGAGTTTTTTAATCTTTGTTTTGCTGGTTTTTCTCGGTGTTGAGCCCAAGGTCGTCTTCTTAGCTGGGGCCCGTTTAGCCGATGAAACCCTCGGTTTTGCTGGCGCTCCCGCCAATGCCTTTGCCTTGCTTTTTGGTTTAAGCAACTTGTAGATGCCGTAGGTAACCCCTCCAAGTCCAAGGGCGGTGATAATGGGATGTTCCTTGATGAAGCTCATCACACCCCCACCACTGGATGAATTTGAATCACCCGCGGATGTAGCCGCTGAAGCACTAGCATCTGGATAGGTCCGGGACGTTAAGGCAGCACTGGAATTGGCATTTGGCAACGCGTTGGTCATGCCATTATTAAGCGCCTCTGCCTCTTTGGCCAGATTGCCTGTATTCGCATCTTCACCCGTAGAGAGCAGTCCGGCGTCCTTTAGGAATTTCAGCGTTGCTACAATGACAGGGGTAGCTGCTGCAATGCTAGCTGCTAGGGTAATTGGCTCTCCAAACTGCTGGGTTCCGCTTAATCCGCCCGCCTTTCCTTGAAGGATAGCATTCTTTAGGGTATTTCGATCACCTTGCAGTTTATCGGCAAATAGGCCTTCAACTTTCGTTAGGGCCGACTTAGCTTGTTCCCACTGGGTAGCTGGTATTCCATTCTTCGCTGCTTGCTCCTTCGAGCTGTATGCCCACTTGAGCTTGGAGGCCATGTTGCGTAAATTCAGCTTCATTGCAAGCAAAAAGCCACCCCGAGCAGCCAAGCTGATGGGGTTGTACTGGATCACTGCCTTGGCAACAGTTTTCGCCGCTGTCTTTACACCAGTTCCCGCGTTTTGGGAAAACGTTTTGACGCCTTGAAAGAAGTTTTTGGCGGCGCCCAAGCCTTCTTGACCATAGAGGCCATGAAGCTGGTTGAGCTGCTGCTCGTTGGCGGCCAAAACTTCGAGAGCCGCGTCGCGCTTGTCGGTATTCCAGTGCTGGATGGCGTAGTCCAACATCTTAATAAAGCCTTCCGGATCTTCCACATGAGCAATCATGTTGGGGTATTGCGCGAGGGTATTACGACTAGAAACTAGGTATTTAAACATCGCATCCAGCTGAACTTGGCCGGAGGCATCGCCCATCTCAAAGCCCAAAAGGGTCTCCTCAAGTGGGTCGTCCGTACCGCTTAGCACGGCGACATCTATTCCTTGTAGATTCATACTGAAATCTTGGTTTTGCGTGAATGGTTTTTCGTAGTTGAACTCAGAGAGTACCGGATCGATGATGATGGTTTGCTCGCCATCGGGTACGACTACGTATACGTGCTGGAAATGATCGCCGCCGTACTTGGTTATGCGGAACGAGTGCGGGATTTTTAGGTTCGTTAGGATGCTCGAGCAGAAAATGGCAAAGCAGTCGCAGTCAACTCCAGTCTGACGTTCCGCCCAGCTTCTGGCAGGCCGTCGCAGCTGTTCCAGCCCGCGCTTGTCGAGCTTGTACTGAATGTTGTGGTACAGAAACTCCCAAATGTTTTGGCAGGTGGCCTTGGTGCTGCCTCCCTTCAATACCGGTGCTATACCCTTGGTGTCATTGATATACTTCCACACCACACGCTTCATCAGCTCCACGGTTTCGGTTACCTCGCCGTCTTGGATGACAATCCTGTCTTGGGTCTCCGGCTTTGGGAAGTACTTGTCGTACTTCTTGCCGTCCTGGATAGGACGGTAGCCCGTAGTAATGGATCCTATGCGGTAGGGAGAACTCATACCAGCTTTTCAGGTGTGGATTCGTACGGGTTTCCGTCGACATAGGTCGAATACTTGTATTCCAACGGAATAGCAAGCGTGGAAAACTCCAATTTGCCAGTGTTCTTGTACGTTGAAATCAGTGAAGGGACCTTAGATACCAAGGTTGACATATAGGCTGTAAGGCTGGTCCAGGCAATGGCAATCTCCGCGGTATCAAGTGAGGTTTGTGCAAGCGGCTGAATCGTGTAGACCTTGTTCTCTGGTACAGAACTCGCTAGGTATTTGCCGTCGCTGGTAAGGATAATGACAGGTTTAGTTACCGTAATGGAATCCTTGGTAGGATTATCCACGGCAACTTCCATGCGTACTGTGATTCCGCTGATATCCACCTTGTGGATGCGCGGATTTAGCGTACGCACCACCGAATTATCACTAATGCGCTTTAAGCCCCAAAGCCTGCTGCCCAAGAGCAATAAACCTACCGAAAGTCCTATGGCGATGACCTTATTCATTTGCCTGACTTGCGCAGTTTGTAATACTGGTAGAGGCTGTCCCAGGCTACCTTGACGCAGTAACCAACTGATGCAGATACCACTGCATAAAATGCAACGTCTACAATGCCATGCAGAGAAATGGATGAAAGAGTCTGCTGTTCAGCTAGCGCCCTTGAAACACCTCCAACCATTCCGGAGGCTGTGGTAGCTATAGATAGACTGTTATCGTGCTGCATCTTTTGGGATTCACTCAGATTGTGAAGCCAAAGATGGAGGGGTGGTTTAGGCTAGGGGTGGTTAACGGTGGTGTAGGATTGCAAAAGGTTGTGTATTGTGGTGAAGAGTGGAACGGCGCTGATTATTAGGTTTTAAAGTTCTTTAAAATCGCGTCAAGATGATAGAATTGTATCATGTTTTTTTTGTGGCGAATTATTAGAATTGCCTATTAACAACTTAAACATGACAAACAATATATACTTACTACCCAAACTAACAAGTTATTCTGGGCCACGGGCAACAAATCAATCCCATGTTCACAATAGTTATTATCATACCTGGGATAACAAATTTGGATCTACGGTATGACTTTAGTTGGCTACAGGAATACCCAAGATTCCTATTTGCTGGTTTTGTGAGCAATAAAGAGAGGGGGTAGTAAATACCATCAAAGTATTATGATAGGTATCGAGAGATTAAATATCGCACTCGCCATCGTCAAATAAACTTATTCACAAAAAATCTGAATTATGAAGAACTCAAACATAAACTTGATAGCACTTATTTTCGCTCTCTTTATTCCTAATATCATTCAGGCTCAAGAATGTGCAGGTATCATTCTAGAAAGTGCAAATGGGGCTGAACAACTTGGCTGCGGAAGGAGTGGGTCGGATTACTTATCTCACTATCGCCATTTAGAAACTTACATTCCTAATCAAAATACGGCTGAAAAAGTTTTACATGTCAATCTGATAGTTTGGCAGCTTGATGATGGTACTGGAAATTGGCAAAACAACAGTGCTCAACTGAGTCGACTAAATCAAATTATGGAATGGGTCAATACCCAATACTTCGATAAAAATGCTGCGCCCTCTGACCCAATTCCAGGGGTCACAGAATTATTAAATTTGGATAAGAAAATTCACATCGAATTAGAGGGAATTTACTTTTTCCAAAACTCTGCTTGCGCTCTAAGCAGTTCTGCTGGAAATAAGGTGAGTTTTCTACTTGCTAATGCCCCTGAACTGCTGAATGAATTAAATATTCATATTATCTCCAATCAATTAAGTTTCTCTGGTGCAACAGGATATTCGAATGGGCCAAATGTGGATTATCCACTTATTGTATCTTCTAATGACCCAAATGGAATGGGGTATAATTGTACACCAGGGCCCAATGTACCTTGTCCTATTTCTGTGGCAAGTTACCGGGACTGGAATTATGCACACCATTTAGCCCACGAAATAGCCCATAACTTGGACTTGCAGCACGTCTATAACAGTGGCCGTGAGGAATGTGACATGTATGGTTTGGATTACATGGACGACATTTTTCCAATAAATGCAACCTGGTGTAACCCACCTTCACCCCCTAGTGGATGCAATGTGTGTGTGCAAAATATGGGAAGTTATGTTCAAGCTAGTGTATCAACTACAGATGGATGGACGAATAATTTAATGAATGGATATGAGGGAAATTATATCTCCCCAAAGCAAGCTGGTAAGATTCATCGTGCATGTAGTACTCTCAAAATAGGTAGGTTTGTCAGTGGATTTTCCGCGACACCAATTGAACTCAACCAAAATGAAACTTGGGATTTCCCTATGCAATTATTTCAACCATTGATTATTAAAAGTGGTAGCACACTGACTTTAACATGCGAACTCAGGATGCCTCAGGATGGATATATTTTAATCGAACCTGGTGCTAAACTTTTAATTGACGGAGGACGAGTCACAAAGAGTAATAGTCACGCCGGTGAGTGGTGGAAAGGTATTTATTTGCAAGGCGACAACACAAAGGCACAAATTGACGCTCTTCAAGCAAAAATTGAGATTATCAACGGTGGAACAATTTCTTATGCTCGTGATGCTATTACGACAATTGGTATTGACCAAAGTGGCAACTGGATTTGGGGTACTCAAGGAGGAATCATCGAGGCTAATAATGCTAACTTCATAAATAACCGTCGTGACATTCAATTCCTAGCATATACTCCACCATTCTCAAAAAATGAAAAATACCGGTGCTCTATCACCAATTCCAACTTTGAAAGAAATGTTGATTATTCAATCGAAGTAGTTGAGCCAAGTATCACTGCATGGAATGTTTTTGGACTTCAAATCAGACATTGTACGTTCACTTCTGACCCTACCGTCACTAATATCTCGTATAAAGGCGGAGCAATTTATACACTCGGTGCAACTTATCAGGTTCACGAGAATAATTTAGGACAAGGGTGCTCTTTCAGCGGATATGCTGACGCCATCCGTTCAATAGGTAGCTTGTCAGTTGCTTTTCCTATTTCAATCATAGGGGCCATATTTTCAGACAATATTCACTCTATCTACATTTCTGGGAGTGAGGGCACTCAAGTTTCATATAACAATATCAGCGTAAGAGGTAACCATAACCACACACCAATAAATCTCCCATGGCAGTTTAGTGCTTATGGCATTTATTTAGATGGTTGTCAAATGTTTAATATTAATGACAACACAGTACTGAATCTAGACGGTGTAAACAATTTGTCTGTAGGAATTGTAGTTAAAGACAGCTATGGGACATCAGATAATGTGCATAACAACACTGTTGATGCTTTCTATAACGGTTTTCAGGCCTTGGGCATAAATAGGCGTCCAACAAACGCTAGTGAAGGAGTGAAGTTGACCTGCAATAACATGGGGTCAACCACGGCAAATTCAACAGATTTCCTTGTGGAGGACAATGGTTCGTTGCCAAATGATTTATCCACCTCTACTAATCAACTGCCGAACAATCAATTCTCAATATCAGCCGGCAATCGAAATTTTGATAACCTCGGACCGGGAATATTTTATGAGTATGGCACTGGTAATTCCCGTGTTTCACCAACAAACTATTTAGGATTGACCATCATCCCGTACTCCGGACTAGCCGATGTTCCTGGTAGTTGCATTAGTTTTCCAAAGCCACCTATTACTAATTCAAATCCTGTATTCGAAGACCTGTTTTTAAGTGAAGGACTGCTGCAGTCAAAAGAACAACTTAAAAAGCAACTCGTAGATGAAGGAAGTACTCCTGAATTGGAGGCTAAGATCATCATGGCAAGTAGTCCCATTGATCAGCAGATGTTATATATCGATTTAATGAATATATCACCATATGTATCAATTGAAAACCTAGAGAGACTGATCACTCTTTCGGGATTTCCCGAGCTCGCTCTGAGAAACATCTTCGTCGCCAACCCTCATGGCGCAAGAGAACCTCAATTATGGGAAGGCTTGGTGAATCGAGTTCCACTACTTAGTCAACAGACATTAATTGACATTGAAAATGGGCAGCAAACCATAACATTGATGGATGTCCTGAATCGCGACATTGCGTATCTTCAATCCAAAAGTCAATCATGCTATAGTGATCTAATGAAATTTTATTCGGAAAAAATGAGTGACACGAACATTAATTATCTTGATAGTCTTCATAGCTTATTATCCAACACTAATTCATTACACCTACGCCATTCATTAATTGAGCAGTACATCAGTGAAGGAAATTCCAACGCTGCTCAATTCGAAATTAGCAATATTGCTAACAACTGTTTAATCACCGAGGACGAAGTAAATTATAACAATTCACTTCTAGATGTATATAACATTCTCGTCGATTGCATTAACTTTTCAAAAAGGCCTAACAACCTTTCTGCCGTCGAAATTTCTAAACTGTACCAAATAGAATCGTACAATTTGGGTCGACCCTCAAGTCTTGCTCGATACCTTCTTTCATTGAACGGTCAATCATTTTCCTACGTTGAGCCCATTTTTCAAGTAACCACAGCAAATAAAATGGAAACAAGGCGGGACCTCGATCGTCCAGATCACATTGACTATCAGATCCGCGCTACTCCAAACCCCGTATCTGAAAGTTTAACGATCACTTGGGACTGGGTGAAATTAATTGATTATTCAAAACTTCAAATTATACTTTTTGATATGCACGGCAAACAAATTTTTGAAATCTCAAATGTACCTGTAATCGAAAATTCCGCACATGTTCGAATTAAAGGTTTTCCTACAGCATATTATTTACTAGAGATAAGGGCCGATGGTACAAAAATCCACTCAGAAAAAATTCAATTGATTGAATAAAATTGTAGAATGTATGCTATACTTTAATAATGCCCTTCTGATTTCGTGCCTACTTGTAACAGGTTCATTGTTGGCTCAACCCCAAATTAATCGAATTGATTCTTTGTACGGAGGAACCCCGGGAGGAAGTATTATCCGAGATGATAGCACCTATGTTCTTCTGACTAGCTATAACATGAGCTTACACCCAAGTGATATTCAAATAATTCGACTAGATCTTATGGGGAATATTATCGACTCTTCAACATTTGCAAGGCCGGACATTTCTTTAACAATTCCTGGGAATGCTCTTAAAAAACTATATAATCAGAATATGATTGGTGTGATAAACCACTGGGTCAACTCTGATTCCACCTATGTTGAGTTCGTTAAATTTAATACTTCGTTAGATACAGTACATACTAAGTTATACTTCGAAAAAGATCACTACATGCCTTTTATAAGCGACATGGAGATCGAAACTGACTCCACATTTATTGTTTCAGGTGGCTATTACCGTAAAGAAAATAACAAGTGGAGATTCAGTATGATGTTGACCAAGTTGGATACGAATTTCAACATTATCTGGAATCAAAAATTTGATTATCCCTTAATGGACTCTAATTGGGAGGGTGGCTATACAGACGCCTACTTAGAATTAGATAATTACGGTTCAATAATCGTCTCTGGTGGTTGTAGGATCATAGGACCCTATTCGCCATATCCAAACCCTAATCCAAATTACTATTACAGTTCATATGTTGGCCGATTTTCGATTGAAAATGGGGATAGTATTTGGGTAAAGGATATTCGTACAGTTGAGCCTGGTTCACAACTTTGCTTTGTCAAAGATAATGGCGATGGAGAATATCGATTTATTTACAGAGCCATTACGTATTACTCTGGAAATTCCTTCGGCATTCGTGCACTTCGATTTGGTGCTATTGACACTAATGGTACATTATTATGGAGTACACGGTTTATGCAAATGAACTTTTTATATAATATCTGGGACATGACAACCACCCTTGATGGGAATTATTATGTTTCTGGTAATTATGTAGTCAGTGATAGCACAGAGCCTAGTGGCATTTACCTCCGGGGCGGTTGTTTGAAAATTTCACCTCAAGGAGATAGTCTTTGGTTCAGAGAACTAGTGTGGAATGATTCTTCAGATTTTCATGAGATTTATTCATTTCAGGAATGTCCAGATTCCGGGTTCATTCATTTAGGCCAAATGGCGGATCGCGATTTTGATATTAATCCTAACCGTTCAGTATATTCTTGGGTGGTTAAAACAGATAAGTGGGGGTGTGTAGTTTCCGGGTGTGAGTCCTTAAATGTCCAAGAATACTTGTCAGATTCATTTAGTCCATTGGTTTACCCCAACCCAACATATGATGGGACAATTTATATAGATATTAATCAAGAAGGTGCCGTCCCAATAAAGATGTTTGATTTGACAGGCCGGTTATTATTTTCTGACCATGTATTTTCTATAAATGGCGTTATACAAATCGACGGGAGTTCTATCTCCCATTTATCCAATGGGTTTTATTTAATTCAAGTTGACACATGGATAGAGAAAATATTAATACAAATGCATTAACAAAACTATTCTTGAGATCGATTTTCATGTTAACTGAATGCCTGGATTGTTTCATCTATTAGCACTGCTCAACTTGCCATGTACTAAACGTTGTAGCTAATTTTTAATAACAGAGTTGATAAGAAAATTTAGTTATTCGGACTAATGATAACGTCAGACGAAAAACTTTGTAAAAGATGTTAGGGGTTCTTATCACGTTTCAAGGTTCCCCAATTACCCCAACAATCTCTCTCACCATTTCTGGCGTCAACAATTTCAACCCCTTGGCATATCCGATAGATTGAAGCTTATCCATCAAGGATTCATTCCTCGTTATCCAAATCCTCAACCGGTTCGATGCACTCATCGGAGTAGCGCCTGGTAAATACAATTGAGCCAACTCCCCAAACCCATACGTCCTGATTTTAAACTTCTCATAATCCATGGCACAAGGTTCGGAAATTCTTTTTCTCAGGTAATGAGCAAAAAGCTGCATCTCTGCGCAAATTTTCAAGGCGATTTTCCTATTTCAAATCATATATCTCTATGTAGTGCAATGTGCAATACCCTATATATGGGGATTGCACTTTGCACTAATGGGGGTGATTGTGAATCTGCACTTGCACGAACCCTTGCATTCACTGGGCTAGAGGTAGATTTACCCTTTCACTCATAGCCATCATTTCATCGGCGATTTTTTTGTCAACGATTCGGGCGTAATGCTGGGTGCTCTGAATGTTCGTGTGTCCCATCATTCGACTTACTGCCTCAATCGAAATTCCATTCTGTAGGGTTACCGTCGTTGCAAAAGTGTGGCGCGCTACGTGGAAGGTTAGATTCTTTTCAATTCCAACGATGTTCGCGATCTCCTTCAAGTACGCGTTCAGCTTCTGATTGCTTATTACTGGCAATACAGTATCCTCGGCAGACAGGGCAGACAG
>JACCDJ011404917.1_pt1 | contig 16851 bp, 11 predicted proteins | sample 7444481 | NCBI WGS metagenome assembly JACCDJ01 (sample SAMN15323435, study PRJNA562643) | freshwater metagenome | isolation source: river surface water | place: USA:Blue River Watershed | collected 2017-08-15 | reverse complement strand
TTATCTACAAGTAGTTTAAGTTATTTTTATTGGCTTCAAGAAAAAGTACATGAGCAGGAACGCTTTGCCATGATTGATGCGGGGCAATTGAATGAAATCAAAGCCGAAAACGACGATTCAAAAAAGGGTAGAAAAGAGGATCAAATAAAATTTGTAGTGAAAGATAAATCCATTTTACCCAAGGGATATCATTGGGAAGAAAAGGGTCGTGAATTTAGCTACAAAGAGATGTTCTATGATATTGTTTCTATTACTAAAACGCCAGCAGGTTGGGAGATTATTGCTGCATCCGATGAAGATGAAGCAGCAATTGTTGCCAATCAAAACAAAACACATCATCTGAGCAAAGAGTTAGATGCTTCCTCCACCTCTAATTCGAAATCTAAGGATTCCAAGATCAAATTGAATCCGACATACTCAGTATATGAATCTCTCCAATTAAGCAAGCATAGGGTTATTGTTGCCAGCTTAGTAATTAATACATATCCATTCTATGCTACGCCAATTTTGAGTAGCTATACAGGAGAGATTTTACACCCGCCTGAAACTGTCTAATTCATAAGACAGGCTTGTCAAGTGGAATTATTCATTTGATAGGCGTTCATATTCATTTTAAAATAATTATAATGCGTTTAATATTTAGCGTACTAATTGTTTTTTGTATGACGTTGAACTTGATGGCGCAATCTGATACTACAAGTAAATCCTTGCAAGATGTAGTGATCTATGCCAATAAGTTTCCAACGCTTTCAAAAAATATTGTACAAAGGGTGGTTGCCTTAACCGATAAAGTATTGCTTCAGCAGCAAGCCAATACAGCAGATATTTTGACCGCTTCGGGTCAAGTATTTGTTCAAAAAAGTCAAGCAGGAGGCGGAAGCCCAGTGGTTAGAGGATTTGAAGCTAGTAGGGTTTTATTGATGGTAGATGGTGTGCGTATGAATAGTGCTATTTTTAGGGCGGGTCATTTGCAAAATATCATCACGGTAGATAATCTAATCTTGGATCGTGTTGAAATTAATTATGGCCCAAGTTCCACTTTATATGGTAGTGATGCATTGGGTGGGGTAGTTAATTTATTTACGAAACAGCCCCAGCTATTTAAATCTAATCTTGCGTCAAAAAAAGCACCTTGGAAAGCCAATGGAAATGTAATTTATAGGTATGGCAATGGTCAAAATGAACATCGTCAGCATATTGACTTTAATATTGCCAACAACAAATGGGCTTATCTGACATCTTTTACTAAAAGTAGTTTTGGAGATATGCGTCAAGGAAATAAGAGATTGTCGGCCTATCCAGATTTTGGTAAAAGATTTTTTTATGTCGCTAGAGAAAATAACACTGATGTTATTAAAGACAATAGTGCATCAGTCAATAGTCAAAAGTTAAGCGGATACAATCAAACTGATTTATTACAGAAAGTATTGTATCAACCAAATGAACATACCGCTCATTTATTGAATGTGCAAATCTCTAATTCTTCTAATATCAATCGTTACGATCGTTTAACCGAAACGAATAGAGGTATGCCTGTATATGCAGAGTGGTATTATGGACCTCAGGTTCGAAATATGCTTGGGTATAAATTGACTAAAGAGCAATTGAGTGGCTATTTTCAGGAGTTCACTGCTAATGTCAACTACCAGCATTTAGAAGAGAGTAGGATAAGTAGAAAGTTTAAATCAAACAATAAGGATTACAGGTTTGAAGCGGTTGATTTAGTCGGCTTAAACATGGATCTATTACATGTTGGAAAATCAAGTGAACTGCATCTTGGTATGGAGTCTTATTATAATAAAGTTGGCTCCACAGCTTATCGAAATAATATCGCAACCAATTTGCAAACTGCAATTACCACAAGGTATAGCGATGGACCAACTAACATGGCCAATCATGCAATTTATGCGCAACATACTCAGTTTTTGGCAGGCAATTGGGTATTGAATAGCGGCATACGTTTGAACAATGTGCAATTGAATGCTAACTTTAAAGACACAGCACTAATGCATTTTCCATTTACGGATGCCAAACAAAATAATACTGCAGTAACTGGCAACTTAGGTATGGCTTACAATGGTGCAGATGGATTAAGGGTTGCTTTTGGGCTAAGCAGTGGATTTAGAGCGCCCAATGTGGATGATTTAACTAAAGTATTTGATACTAGGACTGGATATGTAGTAGTGCCAAATAAGGATCTAAAACCTGAGTATACTTATAATGCAGAATTGAATGTATCTAAAACAACTGCTATCTATAGTATTGGTGCTTCACTTTTTTACACCTGGTTTAAAAATGCATTGGTGGTAGATCAATTCAAATGGAATAATGCAAGTTCAATTTTGTACCAAGGTATAGTGAGTGATGTATATGCTACACAAAATAAAGCGAAGGCGGTTGTATATGGCTTTAATATCAATGGATCTGCGCATTTAACGACTAACACTATTTTGGCGGCAACGTATACTTACACCAAGGGCAGGTATAATAATGGTGCACTAGAAATGCCTTTAGACCATATCCCCCCAACCTATGGCAGGATTGGGTTAAAGCATGATGTAAAGCAATTTTCTGCTGAATTATTCACCGTGTTCAATGGATGGAAGCATATTGAGGATTACAATTTGAATGGCGAAGATAATGAAATTTACGCCACTAAGGATGGTATGCCAGGTTGGCAGATCTGGAATATCAACACAAGCTATCAAGCGAATAAAAAGATAAGTTTAAGTTTTCAAATTGAAAACATAGCCGACTTAAATTATCGATATTTTGCAAGTGGGATTTCTGCGCTAGGCAGAAATTATATACTTCAAGCTAAGTTTAGTTTTTAGTTTTTTCATCTTGTTTAAAATAAAAAGAGGCAGTCCAAAAGGCTGCCTCTTTTTATAAGTTAGTCATAAGTATCAAATCAGTGATTATTATTACTTTTTTAATGCTGCGATATTGCTTGAGAAGATCTTAACAGCAATGGCCAATAAGATAACACCAAAGAATTTACGAACAGCTAAAAGGCCTCCTGGGCCAAGCATACGTTCAATAAAGTTGAGTGATTTTAATACAATATAGATAATCACTAAATTGATAATGATACCTGCTGCAATATAAGCTTCATCAAAATTAGCTTTTAGGGACATGATTGTAGTTAAGGTCCCACTTCCAGCAATGATAGGGAAGGCGATGGGCACTACCGCACCGGCATGTTCATTTTTATCTCCTTTAAATATTTCATGTCCTAATACCATCTCAAGTCCCAAAAGAAAAATCACAATTGATCCACCAACTGCGAATGATTTTACATCCAATCCTAATATTTGTAAAAAGGGTTTTCCTAAAAACAAGAATAAGATCATCAGTCCACCAGAGATGAGTGTTACTTTAAAGGATTTAATCACCCCTACTTTTTCTTTCATCGAAATCAATAATGGGATAGAACCCACGATATCAATTACGGCGAATAAAGTAAAGACAATTGTAAGGAGTTCGTCTAATTTGAATACCATAAAAAAAGCTTTGTATGAAGATACAAAGCTTTTTTAAATTTACTAACCCATTAAAATCTAATTCAAACGTATCCCAAATTGCATCATCCTTCCAATGGCATTGTAACCACTGATTTCACTGAAATTGTCATTCAATAGATTTTGACCATTCGCGAATAAGATTATACGATTGCTCCATTTGTATTGAATAGCGGCATTAAGCAATGTATAATAGCCTAATGTCACATCTGGAGTGGCATACCCGCCTACGTCCTTACGTTCGCTAATAAATCTTCCTGTTAGGCTAGCATCCCATTTTTTATTGATGGTATAATGCCATTGAAGATTTAAGCTGTGTTTTGGACGCTTTAATAAATAATTATAGGTAATTGTATCGGTGGTGGTGATTCTATTTTGATTGGTTTCTTGTCCATTCATTAAGGTGTAGTTCAATGAAAATTGATGCTGTTCATTGATGGGATGTTGTATCTCAATTTCTAATCCATGGACTTTTTGTTGGATAAAATTGAAAAAGTTATAATCAATATAGTTATAATCAATGCCATTTTTTATGTTACGATTATAATACACTGCTCTTGCAAAAACGGGTCCTTTTCTGAACGAAACACCCAACTCTGTATTAAATGAGGTTTCAGCTTTTAATTGGTCGTTATAGCTGATTTGATAAAGGGAAGGTGCTTTGAATCCAGTGGAAATACTTGCTATTAAACGAACCTGATCAGTTAAAGCATACGAAGGGTTCAATGTGAATGTTTGGTTGTTGCCAAAGCGATTGTGGAGATTGTATCTTCCTCCTAATTCAATCAACCATTTTTTTGCATTGTCATTGATTAGGATCGAAGTGTACAATGCATTCTGAAATTGAAAAGTATCTTTAAAAGCATCGTTGTAGGGTCCCCATTGACTTATGGATTCATAGGTTTGGTTATAAGATCCGTATCTAAAATCTGTACCAGCAATCCACTGAATGTTTTTATGTATTGGCCTGGATAGAAATGCGTCTGCAAAATGCGTCTTTCCGGCATATTGATTGTTTTCGTAAATCAAGTAAGTTCTATCTGTACTATCATTCAAATAAGTTCTGTCTTGTGTGGTGAATTGGTATTGAACTTGAAAAGTTGTTTTAGCTTTTTTATATTGCAATACAAGTCCGCTCATTGTGGTTGCATTTTTGAATTCGTTGTCTTTATCATCTCGGAATCCGCCATAATCAATTGCAGATTTGTAAGCAGTTTTTCTGCTGGATACCTGCAAGTTCCAAAGTGAATCAATCTGGTATTTAGCTTTCACAAAAAAACTATTGTTCTGATACCCATCCTTATCAAAGTTGGCTTTATTGGTGATATCTTTTGCAGAGGAGAATCCATCTGCATTTTGATTTTCAAATCCAATGGTATAGTTCAACTTATTGATGTTACTATTGAACTGAAGGTTGCCTTGTTTGGTCCCATAGCTACCATAGCTTAATGCGCCTGTCACAAACGGCAGTCCTTTTGATTTTGTAATGATGTTGATGACTCCACCAATCGCGTCAGAGCCATAGAGTGTACTTTGTGCACCTTTCAAGATTTCAATACGCTCCACTTGATTCAATGGCACTAAATTCAAATCAAATTCATTGCTAATCATGGAAGGGTCTCCAACTGGCGCACCATCTAATAAAATTAATGTTCTTCCAGAAGCTGCTCCTCGCATATAAATACTTGGCACAGTTCCTAAATTGCTTAAAGTTCCTGGCAAACTTAATCCAGCTTGTTCATTCAATACTTGTGCAATGGTTCTTCCAGCATTTTGTTGAATTTGTGCAGCAGTAATTACGGTGATCACTTTGCTTGTTCCATTTTGTTTCTGCTCAATTTTATTGGCAGTCACAATCACATCCTCCAATTGGGTTGTCTTAGTGGAGTCTTTTTGTTGTCCAAAGAGATTGGACATGGTGGCGATAAGGCACACCGAGAGCGTCATAATTTTTTTGCTCATTGTTTTGTTTTTTTGAGTGAACAATGAGCTTCCTGATAAAGAGAATTCTTTTACAAATCCTTGCTTTTTACCCGAAAGCTGTTGGTTTCTTTTAATCAGGCAGGTCTTCTGGCTCGTTCTTCTCAAAGTCATCCTTCCCGAATTGCTTCAGTGGATTTGACTTAATGCTTTTGCATCGAACATACAGCTACGGGAATAGCTCCCGGTTTTAACGGGATTCCCTTTTAATCATTTACATGAACCTAATCAGATACAAACTTATTCTCTTTTGAAAGAGTGGATGGATTTAATTATTAACCCATTGTTGAAAACTCCCAATAAGTTTGCTACATTTATATTTAAGAAAAGTGTTAAAGCCATTTCCTATGAGTACAAAAGCAAAACAAAGTATTAATTTTTTTAGTCTAACCATGATCGTCGTGAGTTTAGTGATAGGAATGGGTATTTTCAAAACACCTGCAACGATTGCCGCTAAGTCTGGCACACCACTCATTTTTTTTAGTGCTTGGATCATTGGAGGCATCATTGCTTTGTTTGGTGCTTTAACTTATGCAGAAATTGGTCAAAGATTGCCAGTGATGGGTGGTTACTATAAAGTTTTCGCACATTGCTATCACCCTGGTGTCGGTTTTACAATTAATGTATTGATTTTAATTAGCAACGCGGCCTCTTTAGCTGTTGTGGCGTTAATTGGGGCGGACTATGTGAGTGATTTATTATTTGGAAGACCTTCAGGTACCTTATTTAATATAGGTGTCGCCTCTTTTTCAGTTGGATTATTTTACATCGTTAATTTACTAGGATTAAAAACAAGTAGTAGAACACAGAATGTATTGATGGTGGTGAAAATTAGTTTAATCCTTTTATTGATTACCTCATTATTTAAAGGTGTTAGTGTGGCGCCTCATGGTTTCAATGAAGGCAAAGTATATGTGTATGATGGCACCAATGGAGTATTGTTATTGATGGTGAGTTTGGTGGCTGTATTTTTTACCTATGGAGGATATCAACAAACAATCAATTTTGGAGCAGAAGTAAGTTCTGCAAGGACGATGCAAAGAGGGATTGTGATTGGCATTTTGTTGGTGTTATTTTTATATTTAGCAATCAATTATACGTATGTAAAAGTGATTGGGTTCGATCAGATTAAAAACGCCAATGCGATTGGGTCACTTTTATTTGAAGCCTGGTTTGGGAAGTTGGGTGCTAAAGTTTTCGACTTTGCGATGGTCTTAAGTGTATTGGCTTATGTGAATGTTATTTTAATGAGCAATCCAAGGGTGATGTTTGCGATGAGTGAGGATAAGGTATTACCTGCTGTGTTTCAAAAAAAGCATCCTAAAACAGATGCGTTGGTTCCGGGATTGACCGTATTTGCTATCACTACGATTTTAATCACCTTTTTTGGGAAAGGGGTGGACGATGTGTTGAGTTTTAGTATTTTCTTAGATTGTTTAGGGATGAGTACTTCTGCAGCGACCCTACTTATTTTAAGGAGAAAAAATCAGGGAGATGCATCAGTAACAGGAGGATTAAAGCGATGGACCCCTCTTTTTTGTGTCCTTTTTGTGCTTTCATACGCTTTTGTGGCAGTGGCAGTTGTGATAGATAAGCCTTATGCAGCGCTGACGGCGGTCATCCTAGTAGCAATCGTATTGGTATTGTACCGATTATTCTACTACAAAAAGACCTCATAAAGGAGAACTAAGCCTTTTATACCCACCCATAGCTGTTCAGCCAATTTGAAGTCCGTTTGTCTAAAAATTAGACAACTCTTAAGGTTTACATTACTTTTGTATTGTATAATAGGAATTTATAATTATCAATACCACCAATGAAATACATTTTTTCGTTTATTTTTCTAGTGTTGACTATGTCTTTGACGGCTCAAACCCCAAAACAATGGGATTTAAGAACCTGTGTGGAATATGCTATCAAGCACAATATTTCGGTTCAGCAAGCAGATATTCAAGCTAGGTTGGCCAAATTACAAGCAGATCAAGCAAAATCTAATCAATTACCTACCATGAGTGGGTCTTCTGGTTTGGGAATGCGTCTAGGACGTTCAATTGATCCTGTGACAAACGCGTTCACTACAACGCAATTTTTGTACAATAACTTTGGTGTGAACGGAGGTGTACAGTTGTACAATAATAACAGATTAGGAAATACAGCAGCTGCAAGTAATTATAGCTGGTTGGCAAGTATCGCCGATCTTCAAACTGCATCTAATGATATCTCATTAAACGTGGCTACATTTTATTTACAAGTGTTGTCTACCATCGAACAATCAGAAATTGCAAAAATTCAAATTGCACAAACTACAGAACAATTAGCTGCTACAAAGAAGCGTGTAGAAGTGGGTTTGTTGCCTGAGATCAACTTATTAGAATTGGAAACGCAATTGGCTAATGACAGTAGTAATTATATTACTGCTATCTCCAATGTAGAGCAAAGTAAATTAAGTTTAAAGGCATTATTGAATTTAGATGCATCTGAGGCATTTGATGTGTATGTGCAACCGGTAGATAAAATTAAATTACAAGGTTTTGCGGACTTACAACCCGACTATGTGTTTGGTGTTGCGGAACAAAATTTACCAAATATCAAAGCGGCAAATCTTAGGTTAAAGGCGGCTGAAAAAAATCGTTTGGTAGCTAAAGCAGGATTTTTCCCTACTTTAAGCTTCGGCTATTCTTTGAGTTCGAATTTCTCTAATTCTTTCAAGTACATCAGTGGTGTTGAGTCTGCTGGATTTAGCAATATTTCACCAACAAGTCCATTTGTAACAGTTGGATCTGCTAAGTATTATGTACAAAGTCCTATATACAATACCGTTACAAGTAATAGAGATTTTAGTAATATATGGAAGGGATGGGGAAAGCAATTGGATAATAACTTTGGACAGAACTTTGGATTCCAATTGTCAATTCCAATCTTCAATGCCAATCAATCCAAAACAGCTTATCAGCAGTCTAAGTTAAATTACCAATCTGCTAGTTTGCAACAAGAAAATACGCAAAGAAAGTTAAAGCAAGATATTTATGCTGCGTATACCAATGCAGTAGTCGCATTTAATAAGTTGAATGCCACTCAAAAAGCAGTTACATCTGCAGAGAAAGCCTATAGTTTTGCAACTAAGCGTTATGAATTAGGGCTATTAGGAACGATCGAATTGTTAAACAATCAGAATAATTTTTTAAAGGCTAAAGTAAATTATAAATCAGCTCAGTATGAGTATGTATTTAGAATCAAATTACTTGAGTTTTATAAAGGAGAATCACTTTCTCTTTAATCTTTTAATCGCATCGTAAAATAAATAAAATGAATAAGAAAATCATTTGGAGTATTGTAGGTTTTGTCGCACTAGTTGTATTACTAGTAGGACTTAAAAAAGCAGGTGTCATTGGAAAAGAACAAGGCACAGAAGTTACAGTTGAAAAAGTAGAACTAAGAACAATCACTGAGTCAGTAAATGCAAGTGGAAAAGTGTACCCTGAAATTGAAGTTAAAGTAAGCCCAGATATTTCTGGTGAGATTGTTAGCTTGTTTGTAGAAGAAGGTGCAAAAGTAACTAAGGGACAGATTTTGGCTAAAATCTATGCTGATATCTACTCATCTCAAAGAGACCAAGTAACTGCTTCTGTAAACCAAGTGAAAGCGCAATATGAAAATGTAAAAGCTAGTTTAAGTGGTTTAAAGAATGGCTACGAAAATGCGAAAGCTGCATATGAGCGATATAAAAAATTATTCGCGGATAAAATTGTTTCTAGAGCAGAATACGAGCAGGTTGAACAAACTTACCGTGCAGCAGAATCAAGTTACAATGCAGCAAAAGAATCTATCAAAAGTGGAGAAGCGCAAGTTCAAGGTGTGAAAGCGCAATTGGCTAGAGCAGAAAAAGACTTAGCTAGAACTACCATTGTATCACCAATGGATGGTATCATTAGTTTGATGAATGTAAAGAAAGGAGAGCGTGTAGTTGGAACGGCGCAAATGGCTGGTACCGAAATGATGCGTGTGGCAGATATGAAAAGCATTGAAGTGAGAGTGGATGTGGGTGAGAACGATATTACTAAAGTGAAGTTGGGCGATACGGCATTGGTAGAAGTGGATGCGTATAACAATAGAAAATTCAAAGGCATTGTTTATAAGATTGCCAATCCAATCACTGCAGCTTCAGGAATCAGTGCGGCAGCAGAAGTGGCAAATTACAAAGTGCATATCCGTTTGTTAACAGATAGCTATGCAGACTTAATTAAAGAAAATGCAATATTTCCATTTAGACCAGGAATGACTGCAAGTGCAGATATTCAAACTAAGTCTAAAGTAAATGTCATTTCTGTTCCATTGAATGCAGTAACAACAAGAGATAGTGATGGCCAAGGAAAAGACACTAAAGTCTCAAATAAGGCTAATAATGGGTCTGAAAATGAGTCTAAAAAAGAGGAAGAGTTAAATGAAGTGGTGTTTGTGTTACAAAAAGACAACAAGGTTAAAATGGTCAAAGTTAAAACGGATATCCAAGATTTAAACTTTATCGAAGTAGCTGGCTTAAAGGTGGGTGACCAAGTGGTAACAGGGCCTTATAGCATTGTCAGTAAAACATTAAAAGATGGATCTTTAGTGAAAGTGGTATCTAAAGAAAAATTATTTGAAGAGAAAAAATAGGGACAATAGTATAAAATCTACTCTAAAAAGGGGCGCATGTAAAAAATGCGCCCCTTTTTTTATGAATTTCATATGTTTGTGCAATGGAACAAAAGCGAATTGGTATTATTGGAAGTGGTAGTTGGGCTACAGCTATTGCTAAGATCGTTACTGATAACGGTAACCAAATAACTTGGTGGGTGAGGCAAGAAGCCAATATCGATTACTTTGTAAAAAGGAAACACAATCGTCATTATCTAAGAAATGCTTATTTCGACGTGCAGCAAATAGCGTTCTCAACTGATATTAAATGGGTGGTTGCGCAATCTGATATCTTAATTATTGCTGTACCGTCTATTCATATCGAATCGACCTTGGCATCCTTAGATGCAGGAGACCTTAAAGGAAAATCAATCATCTCTGCAGTGAAAGGAGTTTTGCCTGTTCACAATATTTTATTGAATCAATACCTTGCGCAAAAATTCAATTTCCCAATTGCATCTTACTTCACTTTATTAGGACCAAGTCACGCAGAGGAAGTTGCTGCGGAACAATTATCTTATTTGACTTTTTCTGGAATTGACGAAGTCGAAACAACTATCATTGCTAGTTATTTTAAATCAGAGTATATTAATACCATAGTAAACAATGATGTATTAGGGGTGCAGTATGCAGGGGTGGCTAAAAATATCTATGCATTAGGTGCTGGTATTGCACATGGGTTGGAATATGGAGATAATTTTTTGAGTGTGTTTATTGCTAACTGTGCTGGAGAAATGCAATTGCTATTAAAAGAAATTATGGATAAAGAAGGGACTACTTGTAGTTCCATCAACCACAATGCGTCTGTTTATTTAGGCGACTTATTGGTTACATGTTATTCTTTACATAGTAGAAATAGGACTTTTGGAAACATGATTGGGAAAGGCTATTCTGTTAGAGCAGCGGAATTAGAGCTGAACATGGTGGCCGAAGGATACAATGCTAGCAAGTGTATTCATACCATGAATCAAACTTTGAAAGTCAATCTGCCAATTATGGATGCAGTGTATCAAATATTATGGGAAGGTGCAGAACCTAACGCCACATTTAAGAAGATTGAGCAGATTCTAGTATAAAGAAATCCGAAGCAATACCATCAGCTAAAAATTTTGCTTCATTTCTTAAAGTGTAACAATTTCCATCTTGGTGAAAAAAGTTTTTTGAACGCATGGCTTCTAAGATATCGATGCTATGTGTACAATACTGAGCTCCAAATTTCGATTGAATTAAATCAAGATCAAATCCTTCCATGCGCCTTAAGCTAGTCATCATGTATTCGTTATAGCGATCTGCATCTGTTAAAAATTCGATTTCAAAATTCAATTGTTGATTGGATAAACTCTGAATATACAATGCATTGTTTGCAATATTCCATTGTCTAGAAATAGTATTGAATGAATGAGCGGAAGGGCCTAATCCAAGATAGGTTTGGCCAGACCAATAATGACTATTGTGTTGACTCCTAAAACCCGGTTTTGCAAAATTTGAAATTTCATAATGCTCCATGCCCATTGCCTTTAATGTAGAACAAACGATCTCAAAATGTCTTGCTTGTTTTTCTGGATCTACATCCTCTATTTGAGCACGCTCAATCAGTTTCTTCAAAGCGGTCTTATCTTCTACAGTTAAAGCATAGCAAGAAACGTGGCCAATCTCGTATTTTTTTATCCATTCTAAATCCGCCATTAAAGCTTCGTCACTTAGCGTAGGAGTGCCATAAATCAAATCTATGCTCAAATTGTGTATCCCAGCTTTTTTTGCCATATCAATTGCAGCATGTGATTGTTCGACAGTATGTGCGCGATTCATCCATGTCAATGCAGGTGCTTGGAAACTTTGAATGCCAATACTTAAACGATTGAAACCTAATTGTTTCCACGCTGCCAATTTACCAGGGTTCATGTCGTCTGGGTTGGCTTCTAAAGTGCACTCTATGGAATTGCCTACATCAAAATGGGAATAAATGGCTTCTAAAATTGCTTTTAACTGAAGCTCATTAAGCAAGGATGGAGTGCCTCCACCAAAGTAAATTGTCTGAATGGGCTCATTTAAATAGCTTTTCTGGAGGGCTATTTCTTGAATAAGGGCATCTACAAAAGCTTGTATATGTGTTGTCTGTGTAGAAAAGTGAAAATTACAGTAGTGACAAGCTTTTTTACAAAAAGGAATATGAAGATAGATACCTGCCATAAGTAGAATTACCAACAAAGCTAGGCATTGTTCTTTAATTCTGCATTAGTATACTTATTTTTGCAACAGATGCTAGCCCAACTAAAGAAATTTTCCTTTGCCTTCATTGGACTTTTTGTATTGTCCAGCTTTACCCTTGTGAAGCAAGCAAGTCAAAAGGATACTGGATTGGTTGCTATTGATACAAGTGCAATGGCGCAAGATAGTTTACTAGTTAAGGACACTTTGTGGATTCAATATGTGCCAATTGTACCAAAAACATTTATTCAAGCGGATGCATGGTACTTGCAATCTATTCCAAGAGATCCAAAAGATAGTAGTTTTAATGTGCTACAATTGTATCGAAATTTCTATGCGCAAAAAAAGAATGCGTATCAATTGTACAATCAAAAATCTACCTTGGCAAATGCAGGAGATGTATTGTATAAAATTGAACAAAAGTTTTCTTTACCAGATAAGGATTTACTTTTCTATTCCATCATTGCTTTATTGTTTTTGTATGGGTTTATTATCAATATTTTTCCTCAGTATATACCAAAATTATTTAGTCAATTTAGTCAATCGTCGTTAAGGATGATGCAAAACAGGGAGCAGCTTTTACAAAACAGTATGGCCTCTTTAATTATGAACATTAGTTTTGTAATGAGCTTTTCTTTGATGACTACATTGATCATTTTTAACGGACATTTGCTGCCCATCAATTTCTGGGAAGGTTATTTGTACATGTGTCTATTTTTCTTGGGATTGTATATTGGAAAATACATTTGTTTAACAATTGCAGGCTATGTGTTTAACACCAATGACCTAGTTCAGACCTATATTTTTGTTGTCTTTTTAATCAATAAGGTACTGGGTATACTTCTGATTCCTTTTATATTGATTTTGGCTTTCGCAAAGCCTTATTTGCATCCATTTGCAATCGCTGGAGCTGGCTTATTAATGGTCCTATTGATACTATATAGGTACCTGTTTTCGTTAACATCTGTTAGGAATAAATTACATATCTCGTCCTTTCATTTTTTTCTTTACCTTTGTGCTTTCGAAATACTACCAATATTGATTCTATATAAATTTATAGTACAATATTTTGGTGGAACTTACTAAAGTAGAAAGCGTAAAATGGCAAAAGAAATGAGTGGAGAAAAAAAGGCAACTGCGACTAAGTCCATTAAAAAGATTCTTATTTCACAAGCAAAGCCTGAAAGTGAAAAATCACCTTATTTTGATTTAGAAAGAAAGTACAATGTGACTTTGTTTTTCAAACCATTTATTGAATTAGAGCCAATTGGCGCGAAAGAATTTAGAAAAACTAAAATTGAAATCGCTGCTTACACAGCTGTTATTTTCACGAGTAAAAATGCCATTGATCATTTCTTTAGAACATGCGATGAATTAAAGATCAACATCAGTCAAGACACAAAATATTTTTGCATTACTGAATCTGTAGCTTTGTATTTGCAAAAATTTATCATGTACAGAAAGCGTAAGGTATTTTTTGGCGCTGATGGAACCAATAAAAAACTATTTGATGTTTTGAACAAGCATAAAGCAAACGAAAAGTTTCTATATGTGTGTAGCGAAAATCAACAGGATAATGAAATAGTTAATTGGTTAAAAGACCATGGTTGTACTTTTGATTTAGCTTATATGTATCGATCTGTAAGTAGTGATATCAAACCACTTTTAAAAGACCATCAATTTGACATTATTTGTCTCTTCACTCCGAGTGGTCTAAAAAGTTTATATGACAATCAACCTGACTTTGTGCAGAACGGAACTGCATTAGCTGCATTTGGTTCAAATACTTGTAAAGCAATAGAGGATGCAGGTTTGAGTTTACACATCAAAGTGCCTAGTCCGCAAGTATCAAGTATGTTTGCCGGTCTTGATCAGTTTTTAGCACAAGTATCTAAAAAGAAATAAACTAAATTGCACTCTTATGAGTGCCAATAAAAAGTTCACCAACGATTTAATCAAGGAGACAAGTCCTTATTTGTTACAACATGCACACAATCCTGTGCAATGGAAGCCTTGGTCTGATGATTTATTTCCCTTTGCTATTGCAGCAAACAAACCCATTTTATTGAGCATTGGTTATGCGGCCTGTCATTGGTGCCATGTGATGGAACGTGAAAGTTTTGAGGATGAACAAGTAGCTGAATACATGAATGCACATTTCATCAATATTAAAGTGGATCGAGAGGAACGTCCAGATATAGACCATATTTATATGGATGCGCTTCAGGCTATGACAGGATCTGGTGGATGGCCATTGAATATTTTTTTATTACCCAATGGACAGCCATTTTATGGAGGCACTTATTTTTCACCAATGGCAATGCAAGGACGTGCTTCTTGGATGGATGTATTAAAAGGGGTGCAAGCCGCTTTTGAAAACAATAGAGATAAGCTAGTTGAACAAGCCACACATTTAACACAACATCTTTTACAAACCAATATCAAAGCGCAACAAGTAGACGCTCCAGAAGCGGTCGCTACTAATGAAGAATTTCAATTGATTGCACAGAGGTTATTGCAAAATGCAGATACACAATGGGGTGGATTTGGTGTAGCACCAAAATTTCCACAAACATTTTCCATACAGGTTTTGTTAAGAAACTATTTTCAGAATAAAGATCAGGCTTCTATCGTACATGCCATAAGATCCATTGATAAAATGATCCAGGGCGGAATTTATGATCATGTTGGTGGTGGATTTTCAAGATACAGTGTGGATGCCATGTGGCAAGCGCCCCATTTTGAAAAAATGTTGTATGACAATGCATTGATTTTAGGTATTCTAGCCGAAGCGTATCAGATCACAAAAAAACCAATCTACCTGAATGTGATCCAATCGACATTCACTTTTTTACAAAGAGAATTATTCAATGGAGAGGGGGGCTACTATGCTGCCTTAGATGCAGATTCAGAAGGCGTAGAAGGTAAGTTTTATACTTGGTCATATGACGAACTAAAATTGATCATTGATCCTGTCTTGTTTGATGCATTTGTGGCTTATTATCAAGTATCACCAAATGGCAACTGGGAACATACCAATATTCTTTGGTCACAAAAAGAGATAGAACAGGAGTGGGAACCTGCTTGGCAAAATGAAATCAAAAAATTATTCAATGTCCGCGCAAATAGGATTCGACCATCCTTAGATCATAAAGTACTATTAGGTTGGAATGCAATGTGTATCGTTGCTTTCAGTAAAATTTATGCTGCTACAGGAAATGTGCTTTATAAAGATGCCGCAACCAATTGTATACAATGGGTAGAAGCAAATATGTTCAATCCTATTGAAAATTATTTTTACCATAGTATCGCTAATGGTATGCCAAAAGCCCCTGCATTTTTAGATGACTATGCTAATTTGATACAAGCATATATTCAATTACAAGAAATCACAGGGGATACCAGTTATTTGCACAAAGCAAAAAAATGGATGGACTATGTGCTGCAGTATTTTATAGATGAGGAAGGGCTCTATTTTTACTATACCGCATCCTATCAAAAGGATATTATCATTAGAAAAAAAGAAAGTTATGATGGTGCTCAGCCGAGTGGCAATGCACTTATTTGTTCAGGCTTACATTATTTAGGGCATGTATTTGACCTCAGTAAATGGATTGTACAGGCAGAAACTATGATAGGTTCTATGCGAAAATCCTTACTCCAATATCCTGGCTCTTTTGGCTATTGGGCTCAAAGCTTTTATCAGATGGCTACGGGTATGACCGAATTGGTAGGAGTGGGCCCAACAGTACAAGAAAGCTTACCGACCTTGATCGCACCCTTTTTGCCCCATGCTATTCGCATCACGAGCCAGGCAAAAGATGACCAGATTCCGCTCTTAAAAGATAAAAATAACATTGAAAATCAGTACTTTATGTGCAAAAACAAGACCTGTTCTCCTCCAGTGCCTCATATCGACCTGATTTTAGCAAATATCTAACAACTAAAGTCTTAATTTGCAGGTTCTAAAACAGGTGAAAATCAACACATTCAGGTATAAAATGGCATAAAAACAATCTGCTAATTTTACCCCCTAAAATATAATTTTTTGTAAAAAAAATCGTTCTAAACCAATATGATACCATTTTTAAAAAATAAAAGGATCAATTTCCCCATTGCGGCCTTGAGCATTTTGATTTTATCACTCGCTGTGATTGCATTTGCGCCACCAAAAAAGGGGAAACGCAACAGCAGTGCTAAGCGTTTAGATCCTCTGACAGTATCCATCCCTAGTGGTTCATTCTACATGGGGGCAAGTGATGAGCAGATGGACCTTTCGATGGTCAATCGTAAGAAATTAGTATCTGTTCAAGGTTTTTGGATGGATAGAACTGAGGTAACTAACGAACAGTACAGAAGATTTGTTAGATATGTCTCTGATTCACTGAAATATTTGGCAATTTATGTCGGAGGCATTAACCAAAGCGAAGATACTATTCGTGTGGATTGGGCCAGAGCAGCAAGAATC
>JACCDJ010664955.1_pt1 | contig 16861 bp, 2 predicted proteins | sample 7444481 | NCBI WGS metagenome assembly JACCDJ01 (sample SAMN15323435, study PRJNA562643) | freshwater metagenome | isolation source: river surface water | place: USA:Blue River Watershed | collected 2017-08-15 | reverse complement strand
ACACGATGGAAGTATTGTATTAGCTTACGGTGATTACAGAGATTTGTTAATTCTTGAATTAGAAAAAAGAATCTACAATAACATCAAAGTACAATACAACCCTGAAATTTTTGATGTTAAAGATTTTATTCCTGTTTATAATAGAGACAACTCGTATTCGTTAAAAGAATTTAATGAAGTACTTTCAACTAATTTCTATTCGTGGTCAAATTTAATTGATAGAGATTTTACAAAACCTTTAAGTTACGACAACCAAGATCCAAGAACATTTAATTATAGAGAAATGTCAACGCCAGACGGTCGTACTCCTCTCCCAGGATACTGGAAAGGAATACATCGTTGGATGCTTGAAACAGATCGTCCGCACTTATGTCCTTGGGAAATGTTAGGATTTAGCGAAGAACCTAGTTGGTGGCAATCAGTCTACGGACCGGCGCCATATACTAGCGATAACTTAGTTTTGTGGGACGATTTATCTAACGGTATTATTAGAGAACCAAACAAACCGCTTGTACAAAATAAAAAATATATCAGAAGTTATTTAAAAGATAACATACCTGTAAATAGTTCCGGAGAACTTATTAGTCCAATTGAATCTGGTCTTGCTGCTGGAATTATCACAAATTCAACAGCAGGCGATTTTGTATTTGGAGATGTAAGTCCAATAGAAAATGCGTGGCGCAGAAGCAGCCACTATCCGTTTGCTATTTTAATTACTTTAATTTTAACACACCCTGCAAAATCTTTTGGATTGCTTTTAGATAGATCAAGAGTAATACGAAATATTGCCGGACAAATCGTATATAAAGACACTAAAAGAAGAATTAAACCAAAAGATATTTTGTTACCAAGTATCTTCTCTACTTCTAAAAATATTAAAACTAGCGGGATTATAAACTATCTAGTTGACTATATTCAAAGCGATAGATTAAGATCCTACGATCAATACTTGTACGATTTGCAAAATATACAAGTTAGGCTTGCTCATAGAATAGGTGGATTTACTAGTAAAGAAAAATTTAAATTATTGCTAGATAGTAAGACGCCGTTAACCGCAGGTAGTGTTTTTGTTCCAGCAGAAGATTACGAAATTATTCTTAATACATCAAGTCCAATTAAGAAAATTAACTATAGCGGCGTCATTATTACCAAATTAGACGACGGGTATAGCATCAAGGGATATAGCAAAACACAACCGTATTTTAGATATTATAACTGGACTAAATCCGGAATAGAAATCAATGTTGGAGGAGTCTCAGAAAGTTTTGTTACATGGACGCCAGAAAATCAATATGTTGCAGGAAAAGTTATTTCTTATTCAAGTAGATATTACAGAGTAAAAACTCTACATACAACAACTACAACATTTAATCCTAATTACTATACTTTATTACCTTCTCTACCAATTGTTGGCGGACGAAATGCATACATCCGACAAGAGTGGGACAGAACCGAAGAGATAGTTCTTCCTTACGGTACAAAACTTAGAACAATACAAGATGTTGTTGACTTTTTATTAGGGTATGGCGAATATTTAAAAGATCAAGGATTTATATTTGATAACTTTAACAATCAATTAGCAACTATAACTAACTGGGAAACAAGCGCAAAAGAATTCATGTTTTGGACTACACAAAACTGGAGCACTGGACAGGATAAATGGTCTAACTGGCAACAAAACCAACCTGTCTCTTTAGGACAAATTGTTCGATATAACGGCGATTACTATAGAGCAATTAATAATATTGATCCTGCAATCATATTTGATTATGAAGAATATGTTAAGCTAGACGGTTTAAGTTCAATAGGCAGTAGCGTATTAAGTTTAAGCCCAGCGGCGACAAATTTAACTTTTGCTTCTAACAAATCCGTTGTAGACGATATCAGAAATCAATTTAACAAATACGAAATATTTAAAGTTGACGGTACTCCTATACAGCCTCAGTTCCTTAATAATTATCGAGAAGAAAATGCAGTCAGTTATACTCCAGTAACAGACGGAATATACGGTGCTACATTCTATCTTGTCCAGAAAGAACAAATTGTAATATTAAAGAATAGTACGTTGTTCAACGATACTATCTACAACCCAGCTAGTGGTTATAGACAAGAGCGTATTAAGGTTTCTGGCTATGTAAGCAGCGATTGGAAAGGCGATTTCAATGTTCCAGGGTTTATTTTTGACCAAGCAGTTATTCAGGATTGGCAACCGTGGCAAGATTATGCTCTTGGGGATATCGCAAAATATAAACAATTTTATTATACCGCAAAGACTTCTATAGCAGGTACAGAAACATTTAATCAGTCTAATTGGATGAAATTAGACAGCAAACCTACTCCTAAGATGTTGCCAAACTGGACATATAAGGCATCACAGTTCCAAGACTTTTATAGCTTAGACGGCGATAATTTTGACAGTGATCAGCAAACTATGGCTCAGCACTTGGTAGGATATCAAAAACGACAATACCTTAACAACATTATTAAAGATGATGTAAGCGAATTTAAGTTTTATCAAGGAATGATTGTTGAAAAAGGAACTCAGAACGTTCTTAATAAATTATTCGATGTGCTGAGTTCAGAAGACCAAGAGAGTGTTACATTCTTTGAAGAATGGGCACTAAGAACAGGTCAGTACGGAGCTAGTAGTAGTTTTGAAAATATTGAATTTATTATAGATGAACAACTGTTTAAAAATAATCCGCAAGGGTTTGAGTTAGTTAATCAAGTTGATAACACATTGGTTGATTTCGTTGTTCGCCAAACACCTAACGATGTTTATGTAAAGCCAATCGGATACAATAACAATCCATGGCCGTTAGTTAAAAACAGCAACAGATATTTAAGAACACCAGGTTATGTTAGATCTAGTGATGTTAAATTAGTTTTAAAATCTATAGAAGAAATTGTAAGTCAAGATATAACTTCTTTTGTAGAAGGAAACTATATATGGGCAGGGTTTGAGAATAGAGAATGGAACGTTTATCGATATTCTAGATTAAACAATAATGTGACTGATATAACCTACACTATTGGAAAAATTACTGTCACGTTAGAAAATATTATAGATTATGATATAGGCGATTACCTAGGTATAGATTTAACAGTTGACTATAACGGTTTTTATAAAATTTTAGCTATTACTGGAAAAGTAATTACATTATCAGCAACTAAAGATGAGCAACCTAAACCGTTTGCAGATCAAAATCGTGTAGTGTTATCTTATCTAAGATCTAATAGAGTGTCCTCTGTCGACCAACTTGACAACACTCTTGAGATACCTGTATTAGAAAATGAATTAATTTGGTCCGACGATATAGGTAACGGTAAGTGGGGTGTTTGGAAACATTCAAATGTTTATACTCAAAACGAAATAATTAATTCTGCTCCGCAAGAAGGATTACAATACGGACGTCAGGTATTATTGAATTCTTCAGGAAATATTTCTGTAATTACAACAGGAAATGGAGAATCTATAGTATTAGATAAAGCTGGTATTAACTCTCCGTGGCTACAAAGACAGACTATCACTGCTCCATTTATTACTAAAGAAACTAGTTTTGGTTTATCAAACTCTCCTGATTCTTATACTGGCGACGTTATAGCGTTGTCTGAGGACAGTAGGTGGTTAGCTTTAGGAACACCACTAGCTACAGAAGTATCTAGTTTGTACAAAGGTGTATGGGATTCTTCTACATCTTATGCGTTAGGAAGCATAGTCTTAAGAAATTCAAAACACTACGAATCGTTGATAACTAGTACCAACAAAGATCCTGAAGTCAATACAAGAACGTATACAGGCTTGTCTGGCACAGTACTAAGTGGTGCAGGCGTTGGAGCAACTTTTAATATCACCGTAATAAACTCAAATTATTTTGTTACAGTTGCAAATAGCGGAACAGCGTTTGCAGTGGGAGACTCTATTAGAATTCTTGGATCTGCATTAGACGGTTCTGCTCCTATTAATAATCTTATTATTCGAGTTGTTTCTGTTGTAGGCGGTGGAGCAACCGGTCCAATAGCAACAGTATCTTCAACAGGAAATGCAAGAGATTATTGGAAAGAAGTTCCATATATTCCTGTTGATAGTACTGGTAGTAATTCGATCCTCACTAGACAAGGTGTTGTATCCTTATACGAAAAAGATTCTAATAATATCTTTAGTTTAGTTGCAACTATATTAAGTCCAGTTCCCTCATCAAACGAGTTGTTTGGATCAAGTTTGGTATTTGGTAACAATACACTATTTGTTGGTGCAAACGGTTACAACAATGACCAAGGAAAGATTTATCGTTTAACTTACAAGACAGTAACAGAAGTTAGCACAACATATAACCCAGTTGGAAGTTCAGGAACAACAGTTGTTCTAACTAGTATTTCCGGAATTGAAGTCGGCATGCAATTAAAAGGAACAGGTTTTAGTAATCAATATGTTTCAGCTGTTGATCAAACAACTAGTTCTATTATTATTAGTAGCCCTCCAGATAGCGATCCGTTTGGTATTGTAGAGTTTACTACATCTGGCTGGAGATACGATTACGAGAATTTTATTTCATCAGTTACAAGTGCAGGTAGCAATTTTGGATCAGTGTTATCAATAAGCAAAGATAGTTCTGTTATTTTAGTTACTGCACTGAAAGAAATTCCTTATGGAAAAGTTTTTGTTTATAAGATAGACGAAAATAATCAGTATAATTTAATACAAACAATCGTAGGACAAGATATAGAATTTGGTTCAAGCACTACAATATCTAATAACGGCGATTACATTGCAATATCATCAGTAAATCAAGATCAAGATAAATTAGACCAAGGAAGTGTAACAGTTTACAAGATCAATAACGGAATTTACGAGTTGCACCAAACAATCGTAAGTAAAAATCCAGAGATTGCAGAATTTTTTGGATCAAAAATATCCTTTATGAATGATTACGAATCTTTAGTAATATTCAGTAAAGGCGCAGATAATATTTTTAGAACAAAATTTGATGGTGGAGCAACCTCGTTTGATAACGGACTAACTAAAGTATACGACATTATCGAAAACAATGGAAGGGTTGACGTTTACGATCAATATTCTTCAAAATGGGTATACGGGGAAACTTTTGAAAACCTTCAATCAGACACGGCTGGTTATAGTTCTGGGTTTGCTGTAGGTTCCAATCAAGTCATTGTTGGTGTTCCCCAGGCTCTAGATCAAGGAATTAAATCTGGTAAAGTTTATGAGTATAGAAAAGTTTCTGGCCATCTAAGCTGGCAACTTCAATATACAGAAAACGACAGAGTAGATGTATCACAGATCAAGAGAGCCTTCTTATACAATAAGCGAACAAATAAACTAGTATCTTATTTGGATGTAATAGATCCAAGTCAAGGAAAAATACCTGGCATTGCAGATGCAGAAATTAGATTTAAAACTTTTTATGATCCAGCAACTTATAGTATAGGAACTGAAGAAGTTAATGTCGATGACGGAATGGCCTGGACAAAGTCTTATGTTGGCGCTTTATGGTGGGATCTAACAACTGCTAAGTTTATTGAAAGCAACGATACTGATTTGTTATACCGTAATAGTACATGGAACACTATATTTCCTTCTGCTAGTATTGATGTATACGAGTGGGTTGAATCAAAATTAACCCCAACTCAATGGAATGCGTTAGCAGATACAGAGGAAGGTCTTGTAGCAGGTATTAGCGGAACAAGTTTATACAGTAACGATGTATATTCGATAATCAAAAAATATGATACCGTTTCTAAATCTTTTAGAAATACATATTATTATTGGGTTAAAAATAAGAAAACTATACCTGCGGTTCCTAATAGAAAACTTTCAGCAAGTGCTGTTTCGTCGTTGATAGAAAATCCAAGAGGTGTTGATTACAGATACATTGCATTAACTGGAGCAAACAGTTTTAGTCTAGTTAATGTTAAACCTTTACTTCAAGATAAAGATGTGGTATTGAGTGTTGAATACTGGTTAACAAAAAATGCAACTAGAAATATCCACAGTCAGTGGAAAATTATTAATAACGAAACAAGCACAGTTATACCTCAACCTATTGAACAAAAATGGTTTGATAGTCTAAGTGGTAAAGACAGTAAGGGTCGATTAGTCCCTGATCCGTTGTTACCAGAAAAACTAAAATACGGTATAGAAAATAGACCTAGACAAGGTATGTTTGTAAATCGTTTTGAAGCATTAAAACAATTTATTGAATACGCTAATAACGAATTGTTTCAATACTTAGTAGTTGAAAATAGAGATATCTCACAATTAAATTCTTACGAAAAAGAACCAGGACAATTAACTGGATTGTACGATTCTGTATTAGATACCGATGCCGAATTAAGATTTGCTAATATTGGTACGTTTGAAAAGCCTCAATTCTCAGCAGTTATACAAGATGGAAGAATCGTTGGCATTGATATTCTTGCTAGGGGTCGAGGATATACAGTTGCCCCTTATTTTACTATAACAGGCTCAGGACAAGGTGCAAAAGTAAAAGCAAAAATTAACACCAGAGGACAAATTACTGGATACGAAATTATCTCTTCTGGCGAAGGATACACGTCAGACACATCTGTTATTTTAAGAAACTACAGCGTATTAGTACACAGTGACAGTGCAGCTGCTGGTGCTTGGAGCATCTACTCATACGAACCAACTACGTTAGTATGGAGCAGAGTGCAAACACAAAGTTACGATGTTAGAAAATATTGGAACACAGTAGACTGGTATGCAGTAGGATACAACGAATTTTCTAATATAGATTATACAGTTTCAACATTTACAGATTTATTTGGTTTAAATGCACAAATTGGTCAGACTGTAAAAGTTAAGACAAGCAGTTTAGGAACATGGGTTTTACTAGAAAAATATGCTGACTCAACTAGTGTTGACTGGACTCAACAGTATAAAATTGTAGCTAAAGAAAATGGAACAATTCAGTTTTCGTCAACATTGTTTAATTTTGAAAACACTCTTTATGGCTTCGATGGATCGCTTTATGATTCGTCAATATTTGATAACTCTGCATCAACAGAATTGACAATTATTTTAAATTCTTTAAAGAACAAAATTTTAATTGATGATTTAAAATATGTATATCTAAATCTATTCTTTAATAGCGTACGATACGTGTTTAGTGAACAGAGTTATGTTGATTGGATCTTTAAAACAAGTTTTATTAAAGCACAACATAGAGTCGGTGAGTTAAAAGAAAAAGTTACATATAACAGCGACAACTTAGAAAATTTTGAAGATTTTATCAATGAAGTAAAACCTTACAGAACAAAAGTTAGAGAATATGTTAGCTCTTACGATAAAGTTGATACTAACCAAATATCGACAACAGATTTTGATTTACCTTCTGTTTACGAAAATGGTGTACTAACATCAATCACAACGAATGTTGTTGGTGGAGTAGTTCAAGCAGATAATAATTCTATAATATCTTATCCGTGGAAACACTGGTATGATAATTTAGGATTCTCTGTAATTTCTTTAGTTATTGTTGATGGCGGATCTGGTTACAGATCAGAGCCTACAGTTAATATTATTAGTAATACTGGAACTGGCGCTACTGCTAGGGCATTTTTTGCCAACGGAAAAGTTAATAGAATAGTGTTATTAACAAATGGAGAACGATATTTAAGTGCTCCTGAAGTAGTTCTTTCTGGAGGACTTATTGACGGCGGAACTCCTGCAAAAGTTATAGCAATACTAGGTAATAGTGTAGTAAGAAGTAATTTAATTAAATTAAAATTTGATAGATTATCTCAAAAGTATTTGATGTCAAAACTTCAGGAAACAGAAATCATTGATGATTTGACAATAGTTGATGGTTCTAGGTTACAGTTTACATTAACATGGGCACCAGATATTACTAACACGTTTATAAAAAATGTACAACAAGGACTATCAACAGTTTTAATTAACGATGTTGAAGTTCTCAAAGACAACTACAAATTGTCTATAATACGCACAACGGAAAAAGGATTCACTAGTTACTATGGTGCAATAACATTTAAAACTCCTCCGGCACTAGGTTCAATTATTACCGTTAATTACACAAAAGATTTACAAATGCTAACTGCTGCCGACAGGATTCAGTTTTACTACAATCCTGCAGCAGGAGAGTTAGGAAAAGATTTAAGTCAGTTAATGACAGGAGTAGATTACGGTGGTGTAAGTGTTCATGGTTTAAATTTTGACATTGGATCAGGATGGGGAAGTGTTCCTTATTATACTGATAAGTGGGCAAGTTTTGATGAGACATATGATGACCATATTGTGTCAGTATCAGCAGGAACACACACATTTACATTGCCTTACGTTCCAGAAGACGGAACAGAATTAAATGTATATTATGTTGGTAAAAATATTGATTCTTATATTGGAGATGGATTTTCAACAATTTATAACTTTAACATAAATGATATCTATCCTCCAACCGTTACAGTTTCTGTTACTACTTCGGTTACTTCGTCTGTCACTAACGTAGCAGGCAGTGATATAGTTACAGTTGCCAGTACATCGGGTCTTAGGATTGGAGATATTTTAACTATTAACCCTGATGTTGATAAAACATTAGGATTTGAAACTAAAATTATTAGTATAATTAGTTCCACACAAGTTAAATTAAATCAAATATTGTTTAAGTCAATCACATCAGGAACAAGTGCAATATTTACAAGAACGTTAATAGACCCAACTGACTGTACAATCAATCCTAACGGAACAGTATTTTTAGTAGAACCAATTCCTGTTGGTTCTACTATCTTTATATCAGCATATACTAACCCAATAAGATTAGATGACCCTAATTACAATATCACTGGAACAGCGCAGAACGAGCTTGATGATTTACAAACTGAATATAATGTATTAGTTGATGAATATTATAATTTAATAAATTCTAAAGCATTAATAGAAGCAACGCTGGCTGATTCTAACAATGAGTTGCAAGATAAGCAATCAGAGCTGAACGCATTATTAGTAGTATTAGACGGATTAACACCATCAGACCCATTATATGCACCAACAGTTAGTGATATAAACATTTTAGTTTATACAACTATTCCCGCAATTCAAAATACAATAGCAATAGAAGAAGCAAACTTAGTATCTACAAATGCTGATATAGCTTCAAACGAAACTAGTAAATTACAAAAATTGCAAGAAGTAACTGCCCAAGCAAATTATATAAGCACACTTACGCCTTTAGCAAATACAACTGCGGTAATGCAAACTATAATTGCTGATGGTTTAGAAGATACATTTAGTATTCCAGGTACGTTTGATGTTTACGACGGTGATCAATTTATCTGGAGAAAAGCATCTAGCGATGGGTCTGTGGTTCCTCAAGAACAAGATTACGATACTGCTATCAGCGGTGGTGATCTAGCATATAGTTCTGCAACTGGTATTTCTGCAGACGATATAATCGTTGACGGTGACGGATTTGTTACCCCAACAACTAGCCCTGCTACTGAAGAAGTAATTCCAGGTCAAGTAGTTGACGCTGTTGCTATTAAAGTTTATGATAGAGCAGAACAAGGGTCTGCTAACATCAAAGTAGATAGCTATATTGCTGATGGAGTAACAACGGACTTCTTAATAACACAACAACCAAATACAAAAACAGCAGTAGTGGTTAAGTTTACAACCGGAGTTAGGGATCAGATATCTGGAATTTTATCTTCAGAGTCTACTCTAAAAACTTTAAATGCAGACTATACAGTTGATTATCAAACTAGATTAGTTAAATTCGAATCAGCACCTCCAGAAGGACAATTAGTTTCAATTTTTAGTTTTGGATTTAACGGCTCAGAAATTTTAGATTTAGATTATTTTATTGGAGACGGTACAACAAAAGAATTTATTACTAAGGCAACATGGACTGGTGAAGACACAACATATTTGGTGTATATAAACGGAACAGAGCCAATTCCAGGAACACCTGCGTTGTTTAGGACAGATGCAAGTTATGAAAGTAGTAATAGAATTGGGTTAGTATTTGCAATAGCCCCAGAACCGGGAGATCTGATAAACTTTGTAATTGTTAGAGGTGCTCAACAAACATATTCAGTTACAAAAACAGAACGCTTCCAAGGAAACGGATCTACAACATACAATCTTGAAAATATTGTTGGAGACACATTGCCTGCAGAATCTAATATGTTAGTTAGAGTAAACAATAAATTCCTGCAAGGACCAAATAACAGTTACTACAATATCTTAGGAACTAGAGTTAATTATGCAATTGATCCTACTAAGTATGTTCCATATTCATTATCAATAAATGACATTTATGTCTATGCTGGAGGCGACTTATTAGCATCAGGCATAGATTATGTTGTTGATTTGAGCGGAATTACTGTAAAAATAACTCAGAATATTCGAAGAAAGTATTTGAATCAAGAGTTGGTTATAAGTGTTAAGCAAACTCAAGAATACGAGTATGTTCCTCCTGCTGGAGTTGAACCTGCAAAAATTATCTTTAATCAATCATACGATTCTACAGATTTAATAGAAGTACTAAGTTCTTATAGACACGATATTTTAGATATTCAAAGAACAGAAGTAAACGTCACATCTACAATGACGCTAACTCCAGACACTCCAAGTTTCTATAATTATAAGGAAGTTGCTGGCGGAATAATTCGTTTAGATAGAACAGTTATAGATGACAATTATGTTTGGGTAATCAAGAACGGAACACTATTGACACCTAGTGCAGACTTTAGATTAAACGAAGATAAGAAGAGTATTAAATTAGCGTTCTATCCTAGCTCTGCAGATAGCTTTACTGTTATTACATACGGTAGTCAGATATTAACTACTGGTATTTCATATATGCAGTTTAAAGATATGTTAAACCGAGTACACTATAAGCGTTTGAACGCTAATAAGAGAACTCGTCTAGTAACTAACTTAGTCTATACAGATAGTACAATTGAAGTTGAAGATGCGAGTAACTTTGACACTCCAAGTGTTTCTAACAATAAACCAGGTATTATTGAAATTAGAGGAGAGCGTATCGAGTTCTTTACATTGACACCAAAAATTGTTGGATCAACAACAACTTATGTGTTAGGACAGTTACGCCGAGGTACACTTGGTACAGGTGTTGCAAAAGTTCATCGCGCCGGCAGTTACGTACAAGATTTAGGCCCAAGCGAAACTATCCCATATACTGAAACTACTTTAATTGAACAGATTAAATCAGACGGTACTAATATTGTTCCGTTATCGTTCGTGCCAATGGCCTCAAGCACTGGCGTAACACCAGCAGATGCGTGGACATATGACACTGGATACGTTTCAACGATACCAACAGGTTATAGTCAAGCAGACGATATTGAAGTGTTTGTTGGCGGATACTCGAGTTTGCCGTGGACAGCAGAAACAGATTATGCAGTTGATGACATAGTGGAAGTAGGAAGTTATACATATAGATGTATAGAATTACATACAAGTAGTTTAAATTTCTTTGCAGACAAATCAAAGTGGACGTTCTTTGTTGGTAACATTCGTTTAAAGAAGAAACCTTATCATGTTCACAATGTAAATGAAGCACCTTACAGTCCAGAGGGAGATATACAGTTAGACGCCGAGTTCTCCGTAGATGCTGAAAACAATCAACTGAGGTTAACAAACAAGTTAGAATTTGGAACTAGAGTTACAGTAGTTAGACGAACTGGCACTAACTGGGACGGAAAACCTTTACCAGACGGGACTATTCCGCCTAACATTCTAGACGACGATAATAAGATTGCTCGATTCTTACGTGCAGTCCCAGGAATCTGGTATTCAAATATTGGTAAATATGAAAACAACTACGGAACACCGTCATCGTTTGACAATGTAGACGGCACGTTTGACAACACATCGATAACATTCGACCAAGGATAAAACATGGCAAAAAAGGTAATTAACGTTGGAACAACTGCAAATGACGATACAGGCGATTCGTTAAGGGTTGCCGGCGTCAAAATTAACGACAACTTTACAGAGTTGTATAATATATTAGGTGGAGAATCTGGTGCTCCGTTGAGTATTGTTTCAAAAATACTAGCTGGGGACGGAATAGCAATTAGCGCCGAAACAGGCAACGTATTAGTGACAAACAAGATTGCTACGTCTACAGTATTAGGCGGCATTAAAGCCGGAACTGGTATTAATATAGACGAAACAGGCATCGCTTCAGTTAACGTTTATGAATTACCAAAAGCTAGCCAAACTATTTTAGGTGGAATAAAAGTTGGTGACAGACTTAGTATTGATGCAAACGGGGTACTAAGTGCAGATCCAGGAGCATATTCACTACCAAAAGCAACAGATACAGTCCTTGGCGGTATAAAAGTTGGAGCAGGTTTATCTATAAATGCAAGCGGAGTTTTAAGCAGTGATATTAGCCCGTATGCATTACCTGTTGCAACGGCCTCTGTCTTAGGTGGTATCAAAGTTGGTGCACGGTTGACTATAACAGATGGTGTATTAAGTGCAAACGTTCAAGAAATTGGAGAAACTCCTTCACTTACGGCGGGCATTAAAGTAGTTACATTAGGTACTGATGGGAGACTACAACTCCCATCAAGCGGTGTGTTCATTAGCGATAATTTTGTAGATACTGTTGCATCTGGAGTTGCCACTACAATTTATTCTACTAACGGTAACTATGTAAGAGCTGTTAAATTATTTGTATTTGCTGAAAAATTTATTAATGGCTACGAATCGCAAGCATGTGAAATAATTGGAACAATAGATCAAAATCTAAACATCATTTATACTTCTGTTTATGGTGTTGTTTACACAGGAGCAAATCCTTTGTTTACAATATCAAGCGATTATATTTTAGCAACACAAACATTTAATATTAAAGCAACGCCTACTGGTGCCGATAACATTGCTATTAGAACACAAGTTACAGAAATATATGGAACAGATTAAAAAGGAAGCGAAAGTCCATGGCAAATAAACCATTTGAAATACAAAGTCCAGATTTAATTATTGGCGGAGTTAGTCTCCAAGCGGGTACAACGGGAGTTGTTATTCCTGGTGTTACACAAGCCGCAAACTACTTTGTAGAGGAAGTTAAAGATGTAGATGGTGTTAATCCTGATACATTTGGCAGTGATGACAATGCTATTAGCGTTATAGATAACGCAGAATACTTGTATAGAAGCGGTACAGAAACTCCTAGTAACCTCTTTTCAGCAGCCGCTTATAATATTGAAGGACTGGACGACGGTGAAATTGAAGAAATCAGTGTTGTGGAAGGCCTTGAAGGTATATTCTTAAGTGCTGACAAAGCATTTGCTGAAGCAGGCAATATGTGGGCTACAACAGTGTCTAATGCTTTAGATAATTTTAACGCTGGAGATTGGATTCAAATTCCGTTCCGTCCTAAAATGCGAGCAGGTGTTATTGAAAATATAGGCGGCGGAATTGGTGATATAGTAGTTAATGTGGATGAGGGTAATACATCTTTAACCATAGCTAATAAAGATTTTAATCTAGTAACTACAAGAGAAGAGCCAGGCCAAGACGCCGACATTCACCTTACTGCCGCAGACGATATTTGGATCGATGCCGAAGGCGATGACATCCACTTGTCGGCTAAAAACGATGTTGTTATTGGCACAGATTTGACCGACGGCTCGGCAATGAAAGAGTGGACATTTGATACTAGCGGACACATTACATTTCCAGATGGTAGTGTACAGACTACGGCCTACACTGGCAATAGTGACACTGTCTGGATACAAGATTTTGAAACAGTAGACGGCTCTCCAACGGATGTACCAGTGGTAGCCAGTTCAGTAGAGTATTTGTCTAACGGTGACCTTGTTGCATTGTTCAATCACAACACCTCTGCAAGTGAGACCTACAATAGTGTGGCAAGATTTGACGCTACTGGTACAAAGATATGGTCTATGAGATTTACTGGTAGCACCTATACAGACGGGTGGGGACTGGCAGTAGATACTGCGGATGGATTTATCTATGTGTCTGGAAAGAGAAACGGTGTAACATATAGTAGTGGTACTTTAACTAAGATAGATCAAGAGACAGGCTCTGTCGTATGGAGTAAAGTCTATGATGTTGGATACGAAAATGTCAATTCAGTTGTTGACGTAGCAACAGACGGAAATCCTGTTGTAGTTGGATATGCCAACAACGGCGACGACGACCAAGTAACTGTTACTAAAATTAACGCCAGTACTGGAACAATTTCTTGGGCTAGAGCATTAAACGGCCAGGCCGACGAAGAAGCATACGGCATGGCTGTTGGACCAGACGGTGAAATAGTTGCTGTAGGTTGGATGGATCAATTAGGTCTTGGTAGTGCTGATGCGGCAGCAACAGTAGTTGCTGTTCCTAGCAGTAATCCTAACTGGACTAATCAATATTACGCTAACAGCCCTGGACCAGTAAATATTGGCGGTGGTGTAACTGTTGATTTAGTAATAACAGATGGTATACCCGTAATTACTGTTCTCGCCGACGAAACAGGTGGAAGAACGATTGGGGACACAATCACTACACTGTCGGGTGAATTCTTAGGTGGCGTAACTGGTGTTGATGATATGGTTATCAACGTAGCCAGTGTATCCACAGATCCAGGTAGCCTAAATGCCCATATGCTAGTAGTCAAGTACGACAGTACTGGATCAATAGAGTGGCAAAAAGCCGTTCAAGTTGAAACAGGCTATAACTGTAGCGGAGCAGATGCTGACATAGACAGTAATGGTAATATCTATGTTTGCGGAGAGTTTGGATATGACGATAACGGCTCGACTGGCAACGCTATGGTTATAATTAAATTTGATAGCCTAGGCGTTAAACAATGGACACGCAAAGTTGTAGGCGACTGCGATGATTGGTCTACAAGTATTGTAGTCGGTCCCGACGACCGACTGTATTTAACGGGTGTAACCGGCAATAATTCTACCAGTGATTTTACTATGGTAGTTGCCAAATATACTCTAGACGGCACAGTAGAATGGCAAAGATTGCTAGACAATACCACAACCTGGACTTTTGCTGGTGCCGCTTGGTTTGGCTCAGGCGGCCAAGGCAGCACCATTGCTGTTAAGTCAGGTTATGTTGCTGTGGTAGGCGGATTTGCTGATCCTGGACCTACAGTACCTCATGCTATTTTGGCGCAGTTTGACACCAGTGGAACTACATGGGCGGCTGGTAATTATGATTTTAAGGCCGCAACATTCAGTGGTTTGTTAGATGGTTCAGCAAGTAATATCACTGTGGGAAATGCATTTAAAACAGATTTTGACTTTAGCAGTGCATTTGACACATACGATTTTAATCCTGATGTAGATGTCAGCAATTTCTTAGTAGGTACATTGTATGTTCAAGGTGATATTAGTAACACAGGTAATGTAACATTTACAGGAGTTACTATACAAGGCAACGGAGATGAGTACGGTGGCGGCGGCCTAAATCTCAGCCCGGGGCCTACACTAACATCTAACAGTCAGTATTTTAGAATTCGTGGCGGTGACGACCCAACACATTTGCATTTTGATACTAGTGACAATAGTACTTTCGATCAGTATTTTGGTGATGACGGCAAATTCCTAAAATTAGATCATGCTGGTCCTATTGTTGTTGGAACAGGTGGCTATAATTGGGAATTTGGCACAGATGGTCTTTTGAACGTTCCATCTGGCAAAGGATTGCTAGGAGCAGTTGACAGTGATGTATATATTCGTGTGCTTGACCACGACGACGACGGATTTGAACTTGCTCATCAGGTTGCAGATAATACAGATACTGTGTTAGGTTCAACACAACTACGCAGAGATATATTTAAGGTTAACTTTCCTCAGGCCAGTAAAGTATTTGAGTTTCGTGACAATGGTAACCTAGATATTCCTGGAAACCTACGGGGTGCTTATGGCAGCAGCAGTGATTATGTTATTCCTGGTGCCGACAGTAACAGTACTCTTGCTCTAAAACTTATTGACAATACAGACACTTTACAGACTGCTCTAACAGTTAAGAATAGTGAAATTAAACTGTCTACATCTGCTGGAGCACACAATTTAATATTTGATAACACGGGCAAGATTACACTACCAGGTGCTGTAGTTAAGAGTACTGTGGCCAAGACTGGTGCCAATTTTAATGCGAATGATGTAGTGTTTGTAGTCACAGCAGTTGACGGGCTTGGAGCAGTAACTGAACTGACCGTGACTAACAGTCCTAATCCTGCTTGGGTTACTGGCACAAGCGGACTTAGTCTAACCGATGTTGACTACACAGTTAGTTTTGATGGTTCTGGAAACGCTTCAGTTATTGTAAACAGTAGTGGCAACGGACATTCTGTTAGTCAAACATTTACATTACCGGCATCAGCTGTTGGTGCTACTGCTCCAACGCCTACAGCGTTAGACTTGACCAAGTCTATACAAAAACTAGCAGACGGTAGTTACACATTAGCCGACGGTGTTGAAGGACAGATCATGTATCTTGTTACACAAACTGGAACAATTTCTACAGAAGTAGGTGTTATAGTGGCCAACTATAGGGTCAACGGATCACAAAACATTAATGGAACATTAGTTCCATTTAGAGTATACGAAAATTCTGGTGATGCTTTTTATGATAATACTGGAATGTGTACATTAATCTTTACAGACGGTGCTTGGCAACAAACCGGCGGCGGCTGGAATTAATTAAACTAGCACATAATGAATTTAACTAAATACTGAATAAAGAGAGATTACTATGCAGAGTAAAGACGTAACAGGCGTACATATTGAAGGACACATTAAGATCCACAACCCAGAATCGGGCGAAATTTTCATCAATAAACGCAACGCTATT